>Ga0316226_1004124_pt1 | contig 11774 bp, 18 predicted proteins | sample TBH18017metaG_FD_206009 | JGI IMG/M metagenome (GOLD analysis project Ga0316226, IMG submission 206009) | Freshwater microbial communities from Trout Bog Lake, Wisconsin, USA - TBH18017 | ecosystem: Environmental > Aquatic > Freshwater > Lake > Hypolimnion/Profundal zone | place: USA: Wisconsin... | reverse complement strand
TTTATCTTCTTGCCCTCTAAAAAGTTACTAACGCCAAACTGACACGCCCCTGTAATTACTCTATAGGCTATAATCATGTTATCTTTGCTCGTCGTGGTTTTAAGTGTCCACTTCTCATACTTAGACTTGTCCTTGTTAGATGTCTTAAACATTAAGTCAGTCATAGCCTCTTTAAGTGTGTTGCCGTGAGAGAAAGTGTCTTTTTGTCTTACAACGTATGCTATTTTTTTAGAACCAATCCTTTTTGTCTTATAGATTAGAATTTTATCTTTCTTTTTGGTACTTACTATTTTTTGTAAGATTCCGTCTGCAAGTAAATATCCTCTCTTTAACTTTGCCTTGGAGATAGTTTTTAATATATTCTGCCTGTTGTTTGCGTTTGTTTTTGGACGTCCTTTCTCACTTGTTAGCTGGTTATTGTCGCAGTAGAAGTCTCCGCCGACTTCCTTCGGTGCGCCCTCTAAACTCGTTAGCTGGTTATGTGAGCAGCAGAAGTATCCGCCGACTTCCTTCGGTGCGCCCTCTAAACTCGTTAGCTGGTTATGTGGGCAGTAGAAGTATCCGCTGACTTCCTTCGGTGCGCCCTCTAAACTCGTTAGCTGGTTATTGTCGCAGTAGAAGTCTCCGCCGACTTCCTTCGGTGCGCCCTCTAAACTCGTTAGCTGGTTATTGTCGAAGTAGAAGTCTCCGCCGACTTCCTTCGGTGCGCCCTCTAAACTCGTTAGCTGGTTATTGTCGCAGGAGAAGTATCCGCCGACTTCCTTCGGTGCGCCCTCTAAACTCGTTAGTTGGTTATTGTCGCAGCAGAAGTCTCCGCCGACTTCCTTCGGTGCGCCCTCTAAACTCGTTAGCTGGTTATTGTCGCAGGAGAAGTCTCCGCCCCAAAAAGCATCACTACCATTAACAGTTTTCCCGTTCTCATCAAATAACTGAATACTCCTAACTTTAACTTCCCATTTTACTGCTTTAATTAACTTTTTCATTTTACCCCCTTATAAGACCTATTAAAGAATATATAACTGCTATTAATAAAACACTTGTTAAAAGCATTACACAAATAAAGCAACAAACATGAATAATATTATCTATTAAAATCATAATTCCTCCCCTTTAATTATTCTTTTCTAAACATCAATACTATAACTATCACGCCATAAATCAAACCTATTACACCGATAAGCAAACAAGATAGTTCTTTTTCTGTTAAAGGCATAAGACCTCCTATTCCTCTACTTCAAATTCTCGCTCTCTGTCATTAAAGGACAACACTCTTTAATTTTATTCATTTATCCTTCCTGTGTTTTAAAAACTTCTAATCCCTAGCACAATAATTTCTAGCATACTTAGCACTCTCGCCTAAACTTACTCGATACTTTACGCAATCTTTATAAGACATAACTACAGACGCTACCATAGCGATAAATAAAAAGAATGCAATCGATATTACAATATCTTGAAGTTTCATTTGTCACCCCTATTATACGTATCTATTAAAGACTTTTTTCTTTTATCTACATCGCTCCAAAACTTGTCTAATTTTTTAGCTGCAATTTTGTCTTTTTTTATTGCATTCTTATTTGCTCGACGGAGTTTATTAATTTTATCTACGCTTTTTAATATTGTCATATTTATCACTCCACAATATCTTGTATGCTATCTACTTGCTCGATGACCTTAACTTTAAGTTCTGACACTTGACGCTCTGTTAAATCTGACTCTTGCATAACAGCTTCTATATCAAAATCATACCCGCTGAGAACCCAACCACTTGATTGTTCGTTGCCGTTATCTTCCCAATCGTAATCTGCCATTATAGTAACTTCAACATCGATACCGTCGTCTAATTCTATTGTAGTTCTTTTTATTCCAGTGGCTGTTCTCATTTTGTACCTCCTTAATTATACTTTTATAATATATTATGTTTGATGTATGTCAAGGGAAAATAAAATAAATATTAAAAATAAATAGCCATAAATTTGACTGATTTACCTTGACTTATTGGTTTAAGCCATGTTATAATATAAAAGTTAGACCGCTACCGGTATGACAGAGAGGCAAAATGTTTAAGTGTATATTGCTAGCCCTATACACCATGAGTCTATACGCTAACCCACCAGAGCAGTACCTTATGGAATTTGTCCGGCTCTATCCCACACATAGGTATATTCGCTTCCTGCTAGTTTCACCTGTAAAATTAGCAGCAATATGCAAAGACTCAAAATATAGTAACGGCATAGAAGCCAAAGACATTATCGCTGTTTCAAACGTAACGGGCTTTAAAAACGTTGTGCTAATTAATTCACACAAATGGGCTAAGATGCCAGAAAAATGCCAAAGACGGGTTATATACCATGAATTAGGGCATACCCTACTGGGTATCATTGAACATAGTGAATGGAAATTACATTATGAGAACAAATGGGACGAGATTATGCAACCAAGTCTTAATTGTTATTAGAATAGTAAACTTTTAAAAATTCATTATATAAATCAATCTCTGTTTCGTAGTCTTTGATAACTCTTTCATCTTCATCATTATTATGAACCATATCTTGAAAGGAAGTTTCGTCAGCACAATATTGTTTGTTTACATGGGTATACATTACAGTTTTATGTTCGGCACTGTATTTAATCAAGGAAGGCAAAGTCGGCTTAACAAGAACAGGTGACTGCGTGGCACACCCCATAAACCACAAAAAGGCTATTATGGTCGTTATTATTATAGATGGAGGTAATGGGCCAGTTGGAGGTTTTGAAGGGGTATTTGAAGGCAGCTTGGCTTCTGTATCTCTAGCTGCCTGATTTATTCTATCGACTTCTTTTTGTAGGGCATTTCTACGGGTTATTTCAGCGTTTAAAGCATCATTGGTCGCATTAGAAACACCGTATTTATTACCCATTATAAAAGCTGTTACTGCAACTATAATAAGAGCAATACCTCCACTTATACCAACAAGAAGTTGCCAATTCGTAATAATCCAAGTCATATTTTGTTACCATTTTCTCTATTTTGTATAATTCTATTTAACCAGCCTTTCAAAAACTGTTTTTGTGAACTATCATTTGTCGCTAGATTCACATATCTTTTCTCTATAAAGAAATTTAGAAGTTCTAATATCTGAGGTGTTAAAGTATTCGATACATCGTTTAAAGTCTTCAACGTAAGACCGCCCATAATTCCGTCTTCAACCATTGCCGTTCCAGTTAAAAGCCAAAGTATCTTTTGAATAAATGTTATTGCAGTAAAAGGATTTACTTGCACAGATATATCAAAAAGAGTCATAGCTATATTTGAGTTATTAATCTGGTCGCATTTTAATTTATCCCAAAACTCTTTTTTATATATCGCCTTTGCTGTTTCGATAGGTAACGTTTCCATGTCTCCTGTATATCCACAGGATTTAGCTAGAGTTTCTGTTATTCCAAAATTAGTCTTTCCGCCCCTGTCGGCAGAATTATTTACAAAACCGCCCTCATTTTTTAACACTTTACTTATCGCAGAATCAAATAACGACATGTTGCCTCCTAAGTAAAACGGCGACCTAGGTCGTAAGCCGCCGTAAGGGGTATATAATGAACGTCTAAGATGTCTTAGTGGTAGTATCCGTTGGAATTGTCGGAGTAGTCTTTGTCTGATTTATATCATAATTTAATGGACTAAATTTTATAAGTGCATTAAGTATTGTACCAAGAATAGGAATAGCAAGTATTTTTGCGACTGTTGCCCCATGGTCTGGGAGTATTTCATCAATAAAAGTACCAATTACAACAATAGACCCCAAAATAACTAATAATGTTGAGAACCATGTTCCAAGATGAGCTGTTAAAAAAGTTAAAGCTCCACTTGTAACGTCTGGTGTAACTACAGAAGCTATGGCAGTTGTAGCTGTCTGAGCAAACAATGTACCTGTAAATAACAACAAAAACAAGAAAAACAATTTCTTCATATAGACCTCCTATTTAACTTTTTTTCCTTCTTTTATCTGTTCAATCTTAAAAAGCTTTTCATCAATTTGTTTAATCAAATCCGCCTTTGTCTTCTCAAGCAGATTCAAATTATATTGTACTCCGCCAAGCTGCATTTGTAAAGGTTGTACTTCTTTTACTATAGCATCAATCTTTACCTGTTTTTCTTTACTAAGTTCCTCGCAACATAATACAGAAGATACAATAAATAATAAGACTAAAAAAACTTTCATAATATATCTCCTCTTAATTTGTATTCTCGTTTCCGTCCGTGTTTGATATTACATATTTGAAATTGACTTTTCCATCGTTCATCTTCGTGTTGCTTGCAGTCGGTAATTGTTTTTCCAAGTTCTGATAATTTGTAAGTGAACTGTTTTGCCCAAAGATTAACCACAGCGCCCATAAGAAACAAAAGACCCCCACCACTGAACCCAAGACCTGCATAGACCAGCCCAAGAGCCGGCGGTAGTTTAGCAAAGATTTCCCAATCCACATTATTAACCCTCCCAGTTGTTATTTATATTGTATCACTTTTTTTATTTAAAAACATTAGTTTGATGCTCCTGGTGTTGGTGAACTTAGAGCTGCCTCGGATGCTATAAAAGCATTAATAGCCGTTTGTATTGCTTGCAGGCCCGTGAGATTTGTTTGCAATATAGCAATTTGAGCATTAAGAGACGCCATTGAATAACTTCCCTTATGCACTATCACTTGGGTTGTCGTATTATTAGGGGCTGGCTCTATCTCTGTTTCAAATACATCGTAAATTCCTGATAAATGAGCGTTATTCTTTATTTCCATAGTTCCTCCTGTTTACATCGGGACTTGTGCAAGATATTGTATGTTAAATTTCTGGTTCATTTGTGTAAGATTAAATTCAGTGCCAGAGCTAACTAAAAGCTGAACTATATCACCCTTGCCAAAAGAATAAATAGTATCAAAACTGACGTTATAATAGCTTTTATTATCTACACTTATTATGGTTCCATTGCTAATATAATTACTATTTACAAGAAGTTGTATAATAACATCTGCAGATGTATCACCTTTCCATGACCCCGAAAAAGAAACACGATAAATTCCTTCATTCAATATATTGATACTTGCCGAAGTATAGTCTGGTGCTATAGAAGCAGCGTTGGTATTATAATCAAAACCAGTGAGTTTTACACCAGTGCTTCCATTAGTAACAAATATTGTTTGACCTGACATAAAATTTTGTTCTATGCCACCGTAGTTACCTACTTCTGTTAAATATCCGTTTGAAATATCCACGCCATTGGTAAATTCTTGAGTCTGTGATTGTGCCCCTGCTGTTACACCGTCGGTTGTTATATAACTACCTGCTGGAGCAGCTCCTACATCACCGTAAGAAAGCGGATTGCCCCCTATCAAATACCCTGAACCCGCCATGACATTTACGTTGCCAGCAACATCAACTGGATACTGGGGATTAGTTTGCCCCACCCCAAGTTTAGATACATAAAAAGTGCCGTCAATATTAAGATACGCTTTCTCTACGTTATTAGAGTCTTGCCAACTCCATAGTTTTGATACTTGTCCAGCTACACCTTGAGAAATTATCTCGCCATTAGTTGCAAAAACAAGACGTCGAGGATTAGCAGTTTGAAGCCAATTTAGTTGGTTGATTGAAAGATAATTAACAGAGCCTTGATTGGCAGTTATATTTAGACGATAATATCTATACGATGCTGGGCTTGCTATTGTATAAATTCTCCATTCGCTAGGAGACCATGTTGGTACGTTAGTTTGTGTATCTAATGTCGTCCAAGAACTACCATTATTGGAACCTTGCATAGTCCATGTCTTTGGCATACGAGCAAGCGGGTCAACTTGATTTAAAACTGTAGCCTTTAGCTGATATGCCGAGATAGTAGTCCCAGTTCCTAAGTCCTGTTGTATCCAACCTGTGAGAGTCTGATAGGTTGTTATCCAACCGTCGAATTGATAGATATTATTAGAAAAAGCTTGCCAAGCCGGATAAAATGCACTTGAGGCACTTGCTACCAATGGCGATGGCAAAGTGTTGCTCGTCATCGCTGGAATTAGATTTACATAAGACGGAGCATAAATACTTGATAGATTCACACCATTGGTAAAAGCCTGAGACTGAGAGGTAGCTCCAGTTACCGAACCTGATGAACTTAAATAAGTTGTGCCATCGAGAGAGCCATCGCCTTTAATAAACTGAGACGATGTTCCCATGCCTGTCGAAGTTAAGTTTTTATTTGTATCAGTAAAAACTATTTTTGATGCTGTTAGTGTTGAAGAACCTAGAGTCCCTGTTTTAAATAATCCAGAATCTCCATCGCTGGTAGTATTTGAAAGATATTGGTACATTGTCCATGTACCATTAACAGTCGTATTGTCTGTATTTACAATAATTAAATAACCACCTGTTGAAACAGTGGCGACAAGAGTTATGCCGTCGTTTTTGTAAACAGATACCAATCCAGATGAGTCGTTATCAAATTCAAATTGCTCTCCGGTATATAGATATGTAGCATCGGGTAAATTAAATTGTTGAGTATGTGTACCGGTAATTCTTTGTACTTTGGCGCTACCATAAGTCATAGCTACTGTTGTAGCACTCGAAACAACTGGAGTTGTGGTAACAATTATATTGTTGAAAGCGGCATTTCCAGATAAGTCACGCTGCACTAAATAAGAACCTGTATTAGAAGAACCATAGCCTAATGACGCTAAGTTTTTTGAACCATTAGTTACAACAGTTTGAGAAGCTGTAAGAGCTGAAAATATAGGCGTGCCATTTATAACTGATTGAGGCGTTGTCTGGTCTAAATTTAAACCAGTTAAACTAGTTAAATATCCTGCCGAAGCATGATTTCCCCAGCTATAAGCAGTATCCCAATTTGTATGATTATCGGTTATTGTTGTACCCCATGCATTACCATTAGAAACTATTGGTATACCATTACCGGCAGGCCATACCATACCAGGGATTGTTAAATCACCTGAACCTAAGACAGAATTACCATTTATAGTTTTGATATTAGTTCCGCTGACCAAAGTTGGCTGAACACTTACGTTGCCAGGGCCTACAATACTTGTAGAATTTATGGTCTTAATATTTGTGCCTGATACTAAAGTTGCTTGTTTTCCATTTAAAGCACTGTTTAAATCTGATTGATTTGAGAGTGTACCGGTGATAGTACCCCACGATGCGGCGGCTATTGAGTTCCAAGAACAATGACCCGTGGCATCGCACGTTAGTGCCTGTGTGCCACTTGGGAGCGTTACTGGAAGATACAGCGAAAGGTTTGATGACATGGGCTGAGATATTAGAGAAAAATAATTATTAGCAGAGCTACCAATTACATAACTATCCTTAGCTATAAAAGAATCTGATTTTGTGACGGTGTTTCCAAAAAGATTAAAACTTAGTAATAATAAGAGTAAAAATTTAATCATCAAAAACTCCTAATATAATTAACGCATACATCTATTATAGCATTATTCCAATTTTCACTTGTGAAAAAAAGTGTCTTAAAAGACGCATTAAAGCTTTTATTTAATGTAATAATAGTATCATCATCATTTATAACTCCAACGGTCACAAACCCTAACTCATCGCCTCCGTTTGTGGTTCCTATCTTTATATCTACTTCATTAGCCGATTCTCCACGTAAGACTATTGAAGTAATCATATAATTTTTAGGGATAGCGTTTAATATTTGAAAATCTATATCTTGATTATAGACTGATAATTGATAGCTTGTATTGCCTATAACCATAGGGCGTAATTGCCCAGGGGCGGTAACTACCATGAATTTACCCACATCATCAGAACTTGGAGAGGGAATAAAATTAGGGTCTATATCTACTACACAGCCACCTCCAAAAAGAGCTTTGGAGTTTTCTCCGGTGATTTTAGTCCTTCCGTCAGTTTGCAACAAGTCGCCACGGATTAAAACTGGAGGGAATAGTAATTCCTCTCCGAACTCATAATCTTCGATGCTTTCTTTCTTGTGGCATTCCTTTGTTGGAGAAGGGATTATATCTACATCTACTTCACCAGTTATAACTTCGCTAATAGACTCACCTCTATTATGGCAAAGACCAGAGCCAAAGATTTTATCTTTTATAGACATTTAAACTCCGTCTGGAATCCAAGAACTAGGTTTAGACGCTAAAAAAGCTTTTCCTTGAAAATAATAAGCACCTGTCGTTGCTGTACCATGATTTATTGTTATCATATTAATTAATGATGGCGATTGTTGTGAAAAAACACAGTTATTAACATAAACAAGCTGGTCTGAATAACAAGTTGCTGCTGTATTCACATATAAAGGCATTAAAGTTCCAATTTGTATTGATAGAAATGTTCTTGAAGTAGAACTAGTGTGTATAACTATATCATATTCTATTTCCCAAATTCCATTTGAAGTTTTTTTAAATATTGCAGTAGCATGTTCTATACTAGATATACTTCCGCCACCCTGTACATAAGTTATTCCATTTGAAATATTTATTGGATTACTAACATACGCGTATCCGCCCTTATCAAAACCAAAACATAAACTTGAAACTAAAAGTAAAAATACTAAAAATAATTTTTTCATATATCCTCCTTATTTCTTTCCAACTAATCTTCTACTATCTGTTGATTGCCAAGCTACATCAGGATTTAGCAATATGTCTGTTGTTCTTATTTGACAAATGTTGGGAGTAAATTGTTTTATATTGGTTGCTATACCAAGATTTTTATATTTACCAAAAGTTTGAAAATCAGTTCCTTGTAATGCTGCCGGTAATGGAATTGATACAGCATATAAAAAATCTACGTCAGCTTGTGTTATAACTCTATCCATAAAAATCATATTAGCAATTGTACCACCAAAAAACACAGAAGGTATATAGTCAGAACCTATATACATATCGTGTGCTGTACCACCAGCGGGTAATGTTTTTTGTGTTATATCCTGAGCCTCTATTTTTCCATTAACGAAAATTCTTTTCCCGTTTGTAACATCTTGTGTAAAAATTAGATTATACCAACTTGTAGCACCAGAAGGTATAATAGTAGCTGCTGTTAATGTAACAGTAGGAGCATTATTTGTTGTTGCAAAAGTTATAACTCCTGTTGGAGAGATAAAACAATAGACTTCATAACTTCCAGTTAATCCAGCTTTGTAAAAAATCATTTGATTATTAGCTGTCTGTCCATTAGTTAGTTTTATCCAAACAGATACAGTCATAGCTGTTGGCATAGTCTCAAACAAAGTCGCTTGTCTATAATATTGACTTGATGCAATCGCTAAATTAGTTCCTATAGCAGTACCCATTATGCCAGCACTTGTTAACGTAGCTGAATTAGGATTAGTTAAAGTATAAGAACCAGTCTCATCAGTCAAAAGACCAGTGGCAGCACTAGCCCAACGATAATACGCTTTAACAACTCCGGCGCCAAAATAAGTATTGAGTTCCGCTAGTGTGTAATCTCGTCCTGCATATTGTTGCAGGGCCGTTCCTACCGCCCCAACTGCTGTGTAATCTTGAATTACCTGTGTATCTAGATATTGAAAATCTGAATTTAAATCAGCACTTTTTAGTATTTCGTGTGCTGTCCAAGTTTTAGGTAATGTCGAATTTGCATTTTGCAAAATGAAAAATGACAATAAAATTAAAAATAATCGTCTCATAAATCCTCCTAAATTATATTATACTGAACACTAACACCCGCTGGGCATCCAAACCACTTAGGGTCGTAAGAAAGTAGGGCTGATAATATTCTCATCTTATCTGGGTCTGTAACTGTTATGTTAAGGTCTATGTGTTTAAAACTCTCGACAATTTGTATACTATCCGGCGCAATTGTACTTATAAATATATCATAAATATATTCTATCGTTTTGGTATGTGTAGTGTTGCGTTTGATTCTAGCTTTTAGCAATGCCTTTAGCATACTATCATTTACAGCTGTTGATATTCCGTCTAGTACGTCAGTATCATCTAAAGTAGAAACATCCAAAATAAAAGCATCGGTATAACCTACAAGAACTCTTGGGACATTAAACAATCCTGCAAGTTGAGTAAGCCAATCTCCTGACGCATCGTCTATGTTTAGAAAATTCTGTAAGTTTTCCGGCGACATTTGACTGATAAGCGTATACATTGAGTCTAACATCGAAGTAAAACCGGCAGCGTTTCTAAATTGATAAAAATTTCTATCTGTTTTTACTGTCATTAAATCACCGTAATTAATATGTCATTAGTATCGTCTTCCAACCAAGCATATTCCCTCGTTCCTATTGCCACATTCCCTGTATTTAAACTTGCTGACGGGCTTACTATGGACATTTCTAAATTTACAATATCAAATGGGCTAACAGGAAGTTGGCCGTTCTGAGTTATAGGACATGCAAAAATACCGTATATTGTGGTATAAGAAACACTCTCGCCAATATCTAAATCATTTATAAACTCTTGGCATTGAGAGCGAATCAAGGCATCGTAACTTCCGTCAATCGCTATCTGATTGGGTTTTGTAGTAACTGACGCTGCAATATAGATTCTTTTCTCTGTAGGGCGGTCAAAATATATTGTTTTGGCATATCCCTGACTGTCTGTATATACTCCCGATGAAGCCCCATAAGTAGGAATCCCGGCAGGTTTTTTAAGTCCCAGCACGTTGACAATATCTTGGTCTGCATTGCCCAAAACCACTGCGTTAATACTTCCGGCGGGTATTCCTCTGGTGTCGCCATAGTTTGTGTCATTCTCATAAACTGTAGCCTTAACAGTATTAGCCAACCCTTTTAATGCTGAATAAATAGCATCTACATCATCGCCTGAACTGATAGAATTTATAGATTTTAGCCTTGCCCTTAATTCGTTATCTGTCTCATCATCCGTTCCTTCTGTGACTGTGAGAATAGATATATCTGTAAGCTGAGATATTGTTTGTACGCTTTGAAGTTTGTCTCCTATATTGGCATTTGTAACACCTGTTGCTATAGCCTCTAACTGAGCCACTTGACTTCCCGATGTCACATTAATTATCGCAGGATTTTGAAACACTAAACTTGTTCCCATTAAGGTAAATTGAGTTCCTGCGGGTATAGTGTAAGGATAAGTCGAAGATGTTAAAGTTACATTAAACAAAGCCTCTGTGCCGTCATTTCTCAAAGTACCACGGAGAATCGCTATAAAAGATAACATCGCTCCTGTGGCGTTATTCAAATTCATATTGTTAAAAAAGTTAAGTCCGTCTAAATCTGCATTTGATAACCATGTTGCAAGCTGGTTTATCCATACGCCCTGCGGGGATTGTTCTGTTAAAACAATACCAGGCCATGAAGCGGTAAAAGCTGCCTGTATAAGTGCTTTCCACTCTGCGAATGTTTGTATCTCATATCCATTTGAAGTTAATTGTCCCATATCTACTCCTATATCCCTACTGGTATACTACCCAATGGTGTACTGGTTGAATCTATAATCACGGTAGGATTAAATGTTATAACCCCACTTTGTTTATCTTGAGTGTATGCAATACTTTCCACACTTGTTATTGCAGGAACTGTCAAAAGCACTCTGGTAATCTCGTTAATTTTATCTTGCAAAGAGTTATATTGATTAAATATTATACCAAAATAATCTGTTCCCAAAGTTGTATCGGTAAAAACTTCTCCTAAGAATGTCCATAGAAAAGTCTTACTTAATTGCTGTGCTATGGTTATTTTTGTAGTAGCCATAGCAAAATTACCACTTGCATCCAAATAGAGGTCATTATTGGCATCTGTTAAAAAAACTTGTTGCATTAT
>Ga0316226_1004118_pt1 | contig 11807 bp, 9 predicted proteins | sample TBH18017metaG_FD_206009 | JGI IMG/M metagenome (GOLD analysis project Ga0316226, IMG submission 206009) | Freshwater microbial communities from Trout Bog Lake, Wisconsin, USA - TBH18017 | ecosystem: Environmental > Aquatic > Freshwater > Lake > Hypolimnion/Profundal zone | place: USA: Wisconsin... | reverse complement strand
CGCAAGACGCGACCGAGTTGAAGCGAATGAATGCCATAACCCAAATGTTATATGTTAAGATGTGACCCTGATGACCCCTATGGTGAAGCCGTTTTAGTAACTCGTCAAAATTGGTAGAAATGAAGTCTACGTGGTTGAAAATTATTGGTGCAGTTGTAATTGGTTTAATCGTGGGTTGTAAACCAAGTGTGACTGTTATTAAACCGGCTTTAACTCAAGAAAACGCTGATAAGTTTATTCCAAACGGCATGCGTGAATCAGATGTTTACAAGGTGCTTGGAACTGGCGCTGTTGTATCAACTAGGAATCACGGAGAAAGGTTTCTTTGGTATCTTTTCCCATTTGTTTCAACGCCACCTCGGGTCGATCCTAAGATTGATTCCATGACCGTAATTACTTCTAATGGCGTTGTGACAGGTAGGCAGTTTGGTAGCGTAACAAAATCCAAATAACAGTAGGCAACCAATAGCATGGCATATGCCACCTATTGATAACGGCGCCAAATGAGCTTCACGTTACTCACCTGCCCTGCCTCATGGGGAGGAGTTTTCACTTATCATTCCGACGCCTCAACACAAGGGCCACCCATAGACAGTAGGCAACCAATAGCAGGCTACGGGCCAACTTTTTTTATGGCGGTGCCAAACATAGCTTCTTGGAGTTCGCGGCCTTGCAACAAAGGCAGGTTCCTCCTTCGCCTAGGCTACGGGCGGACGGGGCGCCATCTCATATATTCATCATGCTTCCGGCCCGGCGGTTAGTTCGTGGTTGATGATGGATAAGGCGCACAGGGCGGCTGTCTCGCTGCGCAAGACCAGGGGGCCTAGCGTGATGGGCAACGCGCCCGCGCCTTGCATGGCTTCCAGTTCCTCCGGCGCGAAGTCTCCCTCGGGGCCGATCCAGACGCAAAGGGTTTGGGGGCGTTGCGCGCCGGGGGGGAAATAGGAGCGCAGATGGCGGCTGCCGTCTTGCAATGAGGCGACGAGGGTCAAATCGAATTTTTCGCCGCGCGCCAGCCAGGCCGGGAGCGTGACGGGGGCGTCCACTTGCGGGAGAAAGCGCTGGCCGCATTGTTTGATCGCTTCCACGGCGGTCTGACGCCATTTTTCGGCCTTCTGTTCGATGGAGTCGCCTTCCAGGCGGGTTGCGACTCTTTGGGAGAGGATGGGGACGACGCGCCAGACGCCGAGTTCCGTCGCCTTTTGAAGGATCGCTTCGAACAATTTTCCCCTGGGAATGGCTTGCGCGAGGGTGATCCGGCATTGCGGGGGGGGCTGGGTCGCGCGGCTCAGGACTTCCAGTTGGATGTTCTTCCGGGTCACGGTCTGGACGCGGCAAGTCAACTCGCTGCCCGCGCCGTCGAGGACGGCGACAGTTTCCGCGGGCTGGACGCGGAGGACATCGGCGGCGTGGTGCGCCTCGGCGCCGGTCAGGACGGGGTGATCGGTGCGGCAGTCTTGGGGCGGGAGGTAAAAGCGGGGCATGGGACCGTTTAACTGAAGAGGCTTTTGGCTTTTTGAAGGAAACTCTTGCCCATGGGGTGGACGTTTTCGTCGCAGAGCTTGGCGAATTCCTCCAACTTGGCGCGTTGGGCGGCGTTCAAGCGGGCCGGGACTTCAATCTGGACGCGAACGAGCAGGTCGCCTTGTCCATAGCCCTGCACGTTTTTGACGCCTTTTCCCTTGAGGCGGAAGACGGCGCCGGCTTGCGTGCCGGAGGGCACTTTGATTTCCACCGGCTCGTTCAAGGTCGGCACCTTGATGACATCGCCGAGGGCGGCTTGGGCGAAACTGATGGGGATTTCGCACAGCAGGTCGTCGCCGTCGCGGTTGAAGATTTCGTGGTGTTTGACGTGAATGACGACGAACAAATCGCCCGGCGGGCCGCCGCGGACGCCGGCTTCGCCGTTGCCGGAGGAACGCAAACGCGAACCGCCTTCGACGCCGGCGGGGATTTTGATTTTGATCTTGGTCGTGCTTTCGCGCCGGCCCGCGCCGCCGCAAACGCGGCAAGGTTTGTCAATAACGCGTCCGAATCCCTCGCAGCGGGGGCAGGTTTGAGCGATGCTGAAAATGCCGCGGGAAGAGATGACCTGGCCGCGTCCGCCGCAAACCGAACAGACCTTGGCGGTCGCGCCGTGTTCGGCTCCGCTGCCGTTGCAGGAATCGCACCGGCCTGGTTTGGTGAGGGTGATTTCCTTTTCGCAGCCCTGGGCGGCCTGAAGGAAAGTCAATTCCATGTCGTAGCGCAGATCGTCGCCGCGCTGGGCGCCGCCGGAGCGGCGCTCGCCGCCGCCGCCAAAGAGGTCCTCGAAGATGCTGGAATTGCCGAACACTTCGCGAAAGATGTCGCTTGGGTCGTGGAACCCGCTGGTGCGGGCGCGGGCGCGGGAGTCGAAGGCGGCGTGGCCGTATTGATCGTAAGCGGCGCGGGAGTTGGGATCGCTCAAAGCCTCGTAGGCTTCGCCCAGCTCCTTGAATTTCTCCTCGGCTGTTTTGTCGTGGGGATTGCGGTCTGGATGAAACTTAAGCGCAAGCTTGCGGTAGGCTTTTTTGATTTCTTCGGGGTCGGCGGTTCGATCCACGCCGAGCACTTCGTAATAATCGCGTTTTGACATGGGAGATCAGGCGGCGGTTTTTTTGGCGACGATGACTCCCGCCGGACGGATGAGCCGGTTGTGAAATTTGTAGCCTTTGCGAATCTGGCGGAGGACATGTCCATCGGGAACATCCGCAGATTCCATTTGGGAGACAGCTTCATGGAAGTTGGGGTCGAACGGTTTTCCGCCGGCGTCAAGCTCCTCCAAACCGGCTTCCGCCAGGACGGATTTGAGCTGGTTGGAAATCATGACGATGCCAGCCTGGAGAGATTTGGAGGCGGGGTCCGCGGCCGCGGACGCGAGGGCCATTTCAAAGGCATCCAGAACGGGCAGCAGCTTGGCGAGCAAATTCTCGTTGGCGAAGGAAATGGCTTCCTGGCGCTCTCGCGCGGCCCGTTTCTTGTAATTGTCAAAATCCGCGGTCAAGCGGACGAGGCGGTCCCAGTTTTCCCGGGCTTTGCCGGCCTGCGATTTGAGTTGTTCGATTTCCCCAGGCGCCGCCTCTTGCGCGGGCGGCAACTTCACCAATTTTACGGGAGCCGCTTTGTCGCCAGCCGCGGATGCCCCATGCTTCACTTCTTTATCCATGGGCACAGGAATAAACCACATTCGGTCCGGTTTCAACCTAACTCAGAGAGTAAAGGTGGAGGTGGGAATGTTTTGGGAGGCGGGTTCGACCGACACGTGGGAGCCGCCGAGTTGCTCCAGGCGTGCGGCCACTGTCTGCCGGGCCAATTCGGGCCGGTTGCAATCCCGGCTTAGATGCCCCAGGTAAAGCCGCCGGAGTCCCGGGGAAAGGATTTGCTGGACGACATCCGCCGCGGCGTCGTTGGACAAGTGGCCGTGCCGGCTCAAAATGCGTTGTTTCAGGCTCCAGGGACGGCGGGGGTCGTCCTGCAACATTTTGACATCGTGGTTGGCTTCCAGGAGCAGGACGTTGGCAAGGCGGATGCGTTCGACCACGAGGTTGGTGGCGTGGCCGAGGTCGGTGAGGATTCCGATGTTGCCCGACGCAGTGCGGAGCAGGAACCCGGTGGGATCGGAGGCGTCGTGCGGGACGGCAAAAGTATCCACGGCGACATCGCCGATTTCGAAGGAATCGCCGGTGGAGAAAAGGCGGGCGTTGATCTGGATGCGCAACTGGGACTCGATGGCTTCCCTGGTGAGGCGGTTGCAGTAAATGGGCAGGTCCAGGCGGGCGGCCAGGCCCGCGAGGCCGGCGATGTGGTCGGAATGTTCGTGGGTGATGAGGATGCCCTGGAGGGTTTCGGGCGCGCGGGCCAGGGTGGCCATGCGGAGGCGGATTTGGCGTCCGGTCAAGCCGGCGTCCACCAACAAGCGGGTTTGGGCCGTTTCCAGATACGCGCAATTGCCGCCCGAACCGCTGCCCAAAATAGTAAACCGCACCGACACAAAGAGACCTTAGAATGGCGGGATGCGTCCAGCAATCTTTTTCGCAAAAAATGACATCTTCTCTTGAGCAGGGCGGAATTGCGGGTACAATGATTGCGATGTCTCAGGGCTTGCATTTATCGCAAAGAATGTCGCTCTCGCAGGTGCTCGCGCCGCAATTGCAGCAGTCGCTGGCCCTGCTGCAAGCCCCTACCCTCGAACTGAAGGCGCTGGTGGAGCAGGAGTTGCAGCAGAATCCCATTCTGGAGGAAGTGCCCGCCGCCGAGGTGGAGCAGAGCGAACGCGTCAAAACAGACGGGAACAGCGACAGCGACAGTTACGCGGCCGACCTGGCGGAACCGCCGGCGGACGTGAAGTTCGATCCCGCCACGGAAACGCCGAGCAACGCGCCGGTGGATGATTTTCAGGCGGAGTTTGAGAAGCTGGTGCAATTTGACCAGGAATGGCGCGACCATTTCGCCCAGACCAACCTGCCGATGCGCCAGAGCCAGGAGGCCGAGGAAAAGCGCCAATTCATGTTTGATTCCCTGGTGGCCGGCACGTCGCTGCAAGAGAGCCTGCTGGAACAGATGCGCTTTTCCGACATGACGGCGGAACAGAAGTCCATCGCCGAAATGATCATCGGGAACGTGGATGATCGCGGCTATCTCAAGGCCACCGTTGACGAACTGGCTTTCTCCACCAACATCGCCCAGGAAAAAATCGTCGAGGTGCTCAAGGTCATCCAGGAATTTCATCCCCCGGGCGTCGCCGCGCGGGACCTCCAGGAGTGCCTCTTGCTGCAGCTTCAGCGCGCCGGGCGTGAAAAGACGCTTGAATACAACATCATCCAGAATTACATGGATGCCCTTTTCAAACGCAAGCTGCCCGAAATCGCGCGCGGCCTGGAGGTGAGCGTGGACGAGGTCCAGTCCGCCCTGGTGCGCATCAAGCATCTGGAACCGCATCCCGGGCGCGATTTTCTGCCTGACAACGACCGTTACATTTCCCCGGAGGTTTTCGTGCAGAAGGTGGGCGACGATTACGTCGTGACCACCAACAACGAGCAGATTCCCCACCTGCGCATCAGCAACACGTACAAGGATTGGATGTCGCAGTCCGCCACGTCGTCCGAGGTGCGGGAGTACATCCGGGACAAAATCCGGGCGGGGAAATTTCTCATCAAGAGCTTGCAGCAGCGGCAGCAGACCATCCTGAACATTGGCAACGAGATCGTCAAACGCCAGCGGGAGTTCATGGAAAAGGGCGTCGCTTTTCTCAAGCCGATGACCATGGTGCAGGTGGCCGAGGTGGTCGGCGTCCATGAAACGACCGTCAGCCGGGCGGTATCCCACAAATACATAGAAACGCCGCAGGGCGTCTTCGAGCTGAAATACTTTTTCACCTCCGGCATCCATACCGACAGCGGGAGCGGGGTTTCCAACACGAGCGTCAAGGACATGGTGGCGGAGATGTTCAAGGGCGAGGACACGAGCAAGCCGCTCTCCGACCAGGAGATCGTCAAGATGCTCAAGGACAAGGGCATCCTCATCGCCCGCCGCACGGTCGCCAAATACCGGGCCGAGTTGAACATCCTCCCCTCCAATCTGCGCAAGGTTTACTAGGAGCGCTCAGATCAGGTTGACGGGATCAATGTCAATGATCATCTTGACACCCTTCGGCAGGTTCAGCGCGCCGGCCAGCGCGGCCAGCGCGGAACCGAGCCTTGCGATGCGGCCGGTGCGCAACACAATCTGATAGCGATACATCGTCTCGGCGCGGGCCAGGGGCGCGGGCGCCGGGCCGGCGATGATCAAATCGCCCACCTCCGCCGCGCGCTTTTCGATTTCCTGTTTGACGTGGTCCGCGGATAATTTGACCTTCTCCTCGTTGCGGCCCGTGAGCAGCAACAAGGCCATCCGGCTGACGGGGGGATACTTGAGCTGCTGGCGGAATTCAATTTCCTGATCGTAGAATCCGTTGAAATCGTGCCGCCGGGCGTATTGGATGGCCGGATGAAACGGGGTGAAGGCCTGCACGAAGACCTCCCCTTCCACGTCTCCCCGCCCTGCGCGGCCGGACACTTGAGTCAATAATTGAAACGTGCGCTCCCCGGCGCGGAAATCCGGCGCGTGAAGGCTCAGGTCCGCGTAAATGATCCCCACGAGGGTGACGTTTGGGAAATGCAGCCCCTTGGCGATCATTTGCGTGCCGACCAGGATGTCGGTCTTGCCCCTGCCAAAATCGCCCAGAATGCGCCGGTAATCCTCCTTTCGCTTCAGCGCGTCGGAGTCCATCCGCTGCACGCGGGCGCGCGGAAACAACTTGCCCAGGGTGGCCTCGACTTTTTCCGTGCCCATGCCCGCGAAACGAATGGCCGGGTTGCCGCATTTGGGGTTCGGACAGGCCGCCGGGACTGGAACGTCGTGGGCGCAAACATGGCAGCGCAAGCGTCCGGCCTGGCGGTGATAGGTCAGCGCGAGGCTGCAATTGGGGCATTCCGCGACGTAACCGCACAACGGACATTGGAGCGAGGTGGCGAAACCGCGCCGGTTCAAAAACAAGAGCGTCTGCTCGCCGCGTTCCAGGCGCTGGTGGATTGCCTCCTTGAGTTCCGGCGAAAAAATCGGCGTTCCCTTCTCGTGGCGCGCGGCGGCCCGCATGTCCACCACGCGGACAATGGGCATTTTCTTGTTGTCAGCGCGGTCCGGCATTTCCAGCAGGCGGTATTTGCCCTTGCGCGCGTTGTAATAACTCTCCATCGAGGGCGTGGCGGAGCCGAGGACCACGACGGCGCCTTCCATGCGGCCGCGGACGACGGCGACGTCGCGGGCGTGATAGCGCGGGGCCTCCTCCTGTTTGTAGGAATGCTCGTGTTCCTCGTCCACGATGATCAAACCGAGCGGGTCCACGGGGGCGAAGACGGCGGAGCGGGCGCCGATGACGATGCGGGCGCGGCCCTGGCGGATTTTGTGCCATTCGTCGTGCCGTTCGCCCGCCGACAAATGGCTGTGCAGGACCGCCACCAGCGTTCCCGACGAGCCGGCGCTGAAGCGCGCCTTGAAGCGCTCGACGGTTTGGGGAGTCAATGATATTTCCGGCACGAGGACAATCGCGCCCCGGCCCCGCTCCAGGGCGTGGGCGATGGCTTGCAGGTACACTTCCGTCTTGCCGCTGCCAGTGACGCCGTGCAGGAGGAAAACCGGCTTCGGCTTGTCCGCGCCGCCGTCCCCGGACGCGCCGGTGATTTCCGACACGGCGCGTTGCTGCTCCGCGTTCAAGGCCAGCGCCCGGGTGGGCAGGATGATGTCGCGCGCGTAGGGGTCGCGTTCGGAGATTTGGGGCGCGATGTGGATCAAACCCTTGTCTTCCAGCCGGCGCAAGGTCTGGGCGGCGGCGCCGGACTGCCGCAACAAATCCTGCAACGGCATCTCTTTGGCCGCGCGGGCCAGTTCCAGGATTTCGCGCTGGCGCGCGCTCAATTTGGGTTTGGTTTCCGGCTCCGGCAGCGCGCGGACGAAGAGTTGTTCCCGCCAGCCTTCTTTTTCCTTGCGCACCGCCTCGGGCAGGACGCTTTTCAAGGCGGTTTCGGGCGGACAGCAGTAGTAGTCCGCGATCCACCGGGCCAATTTCAAAATTTTGGGCGTGACGTGGGATTGGCGTCCGATGGTTTTGAGGATTGGGCGCAGATTGGGGTGGGGCGAGGTTTCCAGCAGCGCCGTCACGCAGCCCAGGACCTGGCGATGGGCGAACGGGACCTTGACCCGCGCGCCGACTTCGACGACATCCTCCAACTCTTCGGGGATGAGGTAGTCGAACTCTTTGCCCAGGGCCAGATCAAGCGTCACGCGAGCAATCACGGGGACAGCAAACCGGAAACGGGGGAAATAAAAAAGGCAAAACGCGGCGGTCATGGCACAATTCACAGGCGGATGAAGGGATGATTACATTTTTCCTCGCGCAGAGGCGCAGAGATCGCGGAGTGGAAAATGGGATTTCCATTCACAAGTCGTTTGCCATAAGCCGCTTGAAACTTTACGAAAACGGGTTGAAGGAATAATTCGCCGAAATGGAGGAAAGAAAAAAGTTGTCTTTCTCCGCGCTCTGCGTCTGCGCGAAAAACACGCCAAAACACGCTTTGCGCTTTCAGAAAAAGTTCCAGTGAAACGTTTGGGATTGGGGTTGGACGGACGCAATGAAGATTTTTCCGCTTCTCATATCGCCCCGCGCGGCTTAAGATGACGCTTTGGCGCCATGTCCCGCGCAAATGAAACGAATCATTTACATTGTTGATGACCAGCCGCAGATCCTGGAAACCGCCGTCGCGATTGTCACCGCCGTGATGCCCGAAGCGGTCGTGACCGGGTTCAACGATCCTCTCCAGGCCCTGGCGGCGGTCAAGGCCAGCCCGCCGGACTTGATCCTTTCCGATCAACTCATGCCCCGCATGTCGGGGAGCCAGTTGCTGGAGGAGACGCAATCGGCGGCGCCAAGAACCCTGCGCGTCATGATGTCCGGCTTTGTCCCCCTGGACCGGCTGGGGGGAATCACGGCGGCGCATCAGTATGTGGCCAAACCCTTTGATGTCGCGCAACTGAAGAAGTTGCTGGAGCGCATATTTGCGGCCCACGACCGCGTGCAAGACAAACAGTTGCAACAAGTGGTGGCATCGCTCCGTTCATTGCCGTCCCTGCCGCAGATGCACAACACGTTGGTGGAAGAGTTAAAAAACGAGCAGAGCGCCAGCGCGGCCATCGGCCAAATGGTGGCCCAGGACGCGGGGTTGTCGGCGAAGGTGCTCCAGTTGGCCAACTCGCCGCTATTTGGGCGCGAATATATCGTCAGCAGCCCCGTGGATGCCGTGTTTTGCCTGGGCACCAGCATGGTCGCCGCCGTCGTGCTCTCGCAAACCTTCTTCAAGCATTATGGCGCCATCGCGCACCCGGAATTCTCCCTGCCCAAGGTCTGGAGCCATTGCTGGGACGCGGCCTCCCTGGCCCAATGTTATGCCCGCGAACAAGGACTTGCCCGCAAGGAGCAGGAAGAGGTTTTCATGGCGGGGTTGCTGCATGAGACCGGACGGCTGATTCTCATGGACAACTTCCCCATCCGATACCAGAGAGCTTGCGACGCCGCCCGCCGTGCCCGCTCGCCCCTGGGACCGCATCTGCGCGAAGTGTTTCAGGCCGCCCCCTGTGAAATCGCCGCCTGCCTTCTGGATTTGTGGGGCATGCCTGGCAGCGTGGTCGCGGCCGTTTCCATGTTGGAACATCCGGAAAAGGAAAAGCCCGCCGGATTCACGGCAACCTCCGCCCTTTACATCGCCGACCAAATCGGCACGAGGGAAAATCCGCCCGATGCATTTCCGCCGGAGGAATGGAACGCCGCCTATCTGCGCTCCCTCGGCTGCTCCGATGACCCCCAGTTCTGGCACAGGGACAAAGGCAGCCTCCAGGAAAAATAAGGTTCCGGACGCATGACCGGCGCTTTGATCAATGCATTTGGAATCGTCGCCGGCGGCGTGTGGGGGCTGGCGGTTGGAAAACCCATTCCATCACCCGGCCCGTCGGCGCTGAAAATCATTCTGGGCGTCTTTACGGTTTGGTTCGGTCTCAAGCTGACGTGGGTCAGCCTGAACGGAAGCTTCCGCCAACTGTTCGGCGAACTGGGCCTGGTTCTTCTGGCCATGGCGCTGGGAAAAATCGCCGGCAAATGCCTGCGCCTCCAACATCTCTCCAACTCCATTGGCCGCCGCGCCACGCAAACCCTCGCCGCCCCGGCGGCAAAGGGGCGGTTCAATGACGGATTCCTGCTGGCGACAAGCTTGTTTTGCGCCGGGCCGCTCGCCATCCTCGCGTCGGCGCAGGAAGGGTTGGACGGTTTCTCGCCGGTCTTCGTGGTCAAAGCCGCGATTGACGGGCTGGCGGCGTTCGCGTTTTGCCAGACGTTTGGATGGGGCGTGATTCTTTCGGCCATGCCGGTCCTGGCCCTGGAAAGCGCGCTGATCCGGGGCGCGCAATGCCTGGAGCCGGTCTTGCGCCAGCGGCCCTCCCCGATGTTGGACGTCATCAACGCCACCAACGGCCTGCTGATTTTTTGCGTGGCGATGATTATTCTGGGATTGAAAAAAATCGAAGTGGCCGATTACCTGCCGAGCCTGGTCTTCGCGCCGTTGTTGACATGGTGGCTGTGGCGATGACGCCTCGGAGCGCGCGCCGTATTTTGGGGATGGCCGTATCCTGCTCTTCCTCTTAATCTTAATCCTGCTCTGAATCGAAATCGAATATGAAGCCCAAGCTCATCCTGGCGGCGCTGGTCCTGGCGGCCCTGGCGCCCTGTTGCGCGCGCGCGCAAACCAATCAAGCCGCCGCCGACATCCTCTCCCGTCCCCTTTCGCGGGCGGACGCGATCCAGATCGCTCTGCGCCAGAACAGCGACATCCTCAAGGGCAAGGCCGATCTGCGCGTCTCCTACGGCATCGAGGTGCAATTGCGCGCCATCGCCCTGCCCCAACTCTCCGCCGGCGGCGGATACAACGCCCAGCAACCCTCGCTCATCGAGAACTTCCCCCTTCCCGCCCCGCTGAGCAGTTACGTCCAGTTCCCCAATCAAAACTGGAACGCCGACGTCAAGGTCCAGCAATCCATTTACGCCGGCGGGCGCATCACGTCGGCCTTTCGTTCGGCCAGGCTGACTGCGGAACAGGCGCTGCTGAATTATCAAGCCACGCTGGCCAACACCCTGCTGGCCGTGCGCGTCGCCTACGACGACGTGTTGGTGGCGAAACAGCAAATAACCGTTCACGAAGCCTCCGTCCAATTGTTGACGCGCGAATTGGAAGACACGCGCAAGCGATTCGAGGCGGGGACGTCGCCCCGGTTCGACGTGCTGCGCGCGCAGGTGGAACTGGCCAACGAGCGCCCGCGCCTCATCCAGGCCAGAAACGACCTCCGCATCGGCAAAGACAACCTGCTCAACCTCCTGGCAGCGCATTTGCCGAAAACCATTTCGGAGGATGTCCCGCTGCCCTTGAGCGACACGTTGGAAGCGCGTCCGTATGAGATTGACCTGCCCGCCGCGCTGGCGAGCGCGTTGGAGAAGCGGCCAGAACTGGCGGCCCTGCGCAAAGCCCAGGCCCTGCGGCGGGAAGACCTGGTCAACGCCAAGTCCGGTTACAAACCCAACGCGCAGCTTTTCGGCGGTTACCAATGGGAGAGCCTCCCTTACCAAGTCAATCTCGGCGGAGATTTGTCCGGCTGGATTGCCGGCGCGCAACTGAGCTGGAGTCTTTTCGACGGGCAATTGACGCGCGGCAAGGTGATGGAAGCCAGGGCGCGATACGAGCGCGCGCAACTGGACGTGGACGAGTCCGCCCGCCAGATCGAATTGGAGGTGCGCGCGGATTACTCCAATTTCATGGAAGCGCGCGAGGTGCTGGAGTCGCAGAAGATGACGCAGGAACAGGCGGAGGAGGCGTTGCGGCTGGCCGAGGCGCGGCTGAAGGCGGGAACCAGCGCGCAACTGGACGTGCTCGGCGCGCAGACGGCGCTGACCCAGGCCCGGACGACGCAGGCGCAGGCGCTGCACGATTACTCCGTCGCCCGGGCCCGCCTTCAACGCGCCCTGGGCGAGGACATGGAGATCGTTCAAAAGTAGTCTTTGCGGAGGCGGGCCGGATGCGCCATAGTGGTGTTCGTTGTTGCGTGACACCGCCTTTCAATGAAAAAAGCATCCATTGCAATCATATTCTTGACGGTATTGATGGACCTCGTGGGCTTCGGCCTGATCCTGCCCCTGATCCCCATTTACAGCAAAA
>Ga0316226_1004110_pt1 | contig 11832 bp, 8 predicted proteins | sample TBH18017metaG_FD_206009 | JGI IMG/M metagenome (GOLD analysis project Ga0316226, IMG submission 206009) | Freshwater microbial communities from Trout Bog Lake, Wisconsin, USA - TBH18017 | ecosystem: Environmental > Aquatic > Freshwater > Lake > Hypolimnion/Profundal zone | place: USA: Wisconsin... | reverse complement strand
GATGTGCCGCCCTTTGAGCGCGGTTTGTGGAGCCGCGCGTGGTTCATCGTTCTGGTCTGTCTGGCTTTTGTGGCCGTGGACTGGGAACTGGTGCCGCTGAAGATATTTCCGTTTGTTTTTGTATTCCCGCTGATGCTGGCGGCGTGGAATCGCAGCCTGAAATTCGCGCTGGTTTGCGCGGTCGCCTTGTCCTTGACGCGGCTGGCGCACCAGTTTGTTTTTGACGAAAAACCCTATGCGGTGGATGAGGTGGCAGCGGCGCTCGTGCGTTTTTTTGTATTGCTGCTCCTCGCGGCGCTCACCCAGCAACTGGGCAAACAGACGCGCCAGCTCCGGCACCGCGTGCGGCTGCTCGAAGGCATCCTGCCCATCTGCGCGCGGTGCAAAAGCATCCGCGACGAGCACAACAACTGGGTGCAACTCGAAGGCTACATCACCGCCCATTCGGAGGCGCAGTTTTCCCACAGCTTTTGCCCGGAATGTTTCAAGGAGTATTACGGCGAAGAGGCTCCCGCGTCCGCGCCGGCAGGTAAAAATCCCTAATTTTCGCTGGCAAAACCCCCGCCGACGCAAGACAATCCGCCTCTGTTTTCAGACATGAAGGAACAAATCGTCATCCTCGATTTCGGCTCGCAATACACGCAGGTCATCGCCCGGCGCGTGCGCGAGTGCAACGTCTATTCCACCATCATCCACTACAACACGCCCGCTGCGAAAATCGCCGCGATGAAGCCGAGCGGCATCATTTTGTCGGGTGGGCCGTCCAGCGTTTATGCGCCGGACGCGCCGCTGCCGGACAAGACGATTTTTGAACTCGGTGTGCCGGTGCTGGGCATCTGCTTCGGCGTGCAACTGTTCGCGCAATTTCTCGGCGGCAAGGTCGAGAAAGGCCTCAAGCGCGAATACGGCAAGGGCACGCTCACCATCAAGGACAAGTCCAGCGCGCTGTTCGCCAAGCTGCCGACGAATTTGCAGGTGTGGAATTCCCACGGCGACAAGCTCACCAAAATTCCGAACGGCTTCAAGCCCGTCGCGGTCACGGAGAATTCCGAGTTCGCCGCGATTGAAAACCGCGCGAAGAAATTTTTCGGTCTGCAGTTTCATCCCGAAGTCGTGCACACGCCGCGCGGCAAGGAAATCATTTCCAACTTCGTCCACGGCGTCTGCGGTTGCGGCAAATCTTGGACGATGCGCAACTACGTTGACCAGGCCGTCGAGGAAATCCGCGCGCAGGTTGGCACGGAGCACGTCGTGCTCGGTTTGAGCGGCGGCGTGGATTCCAGCGTGGCGGCGGCGCTGTTGCACAAGGCCATCGGCGACCAGCTCACCTGTATTTTCGTCAACAACGGCGTGCTGCGCGCGCGTGAGGCCGAGGTCGTGCAGAATGTTTTCGCCCGCAGCTTCAACATCCGGCTGCAATATGTGGACGCGACGAAGCTGTTTCTCGACAAGCTCAAAGGCGTCACCGATCCGGAAAAGAAACGCAAAATCATCGGCAAGACGTTCATTGACGTGTTTCAGACGGCGACCAAGCGCGTGGGCAAGGCGAACAAGGCAAAGTTTCTCGCGCAGGGAACTTTGTATCCTGACGTGATTGAATCCGTGCCGATTGGCGGCAATCCCGCCGCGCTCATCAAATCGCATCACAACGTCGGCGGGCTGCCGAAGGGCATGAAGTTCAAGCTCGTCGAGCCGCTGAAAAATTTGTTCAAGGACGAAGTCCGTCTGCTCGGCGAAGAACTCGGCGTGCCGAAGGACATCGTCTGGCGGCAGCCGTTCCCCGGCCCCGGCCTCGCCGTGCGCATTCTCGGCGAAGTCACGCCGGCGCGCTGCGAGATTTTGCGCAACGCCGATGCCATCGTCGTGGAGGAGATGAAGGCCAGCGGATTGTATTACAAGATCTGGCAGAGCTTTGCGGTGCTGCTGCCGGTGCGCAGCGTGGGCGTGATGGGCGACGAGCGGACTTACGAATACACGATTGCCATCCGCGCCGTGGAATCGCAGGACGGCATGACCGCCGATTGGGTGAAGCTGCCCTACGACCTGCTGGAAAAATTGGCGAGCCGCATCATCAACGAAGTTAAAGGCGTGAACCGCTGCGTCCTCGACATCACCAGCAAGCCGCCGGGGACGATTGAGTGGGAGTGAGATTTTGGCGAAAACTTTTACGGCAAGACAAAACTATTTGTCGCGAGGCCAGTTTGTTGAAGGCGGCTTTCAAGTTCGGAGCTTCTCCACGACTGGACGCTTCCATCGCCTAGGCCGATGTTGCCCCAACTTATTTTTGTCTCTCTAAACCAACCTCGCTTTTCCGAAAAACTGTGACGAGCAGCGTCCCATGCCAACGGGGCATTGGAACCTAAACTGATTACGCCGCGATTTGCCGGCAAGTTGTTTAGTAAAAAATTTCCATCTCCTGAAAGAAAAGCCGTCGAATTTGTCAGCGAAACACCTAGCCCGATGAAGTAGCTGATATTTCTTTCCGAAAAGCTATCGGTAAAGTTAGTTGCAATACTATGTGCTTTGTCTTGTTGGCAAAACAAAACTTTTGGTGTGCTCAATTCATTGGACATCACTCGAAATGTCTCAGCAACATTTCCTCTCGCAGCCCACTCCAAAGCTCCTCCATTGGTGATTGAAACATACATTGGTAGTTTTCCGTTGTTATCACCGTATCACCGGCCCAGATTTCAAAAGAAAGCCATATTTGCTTTATGTTATTTGCACAATTTGGACCACTATGGGTTTTTGCTCTCGCAAACATCGGAAGGATTATTATCACCAAAACAGACAGCACCAACACGACTACTAAAACCTCTACAAGTGTCAGAGCGAAGCATTGTTTTTGGCGGCAGCGTATTGTCACGTTCCGAAATTGCGCCCGTCGCCGCCGGTTGTCCATCCCAAATTGAACTGCGAACCACGCTAAATACGCGAAAATTGCTTTTTCCTTTCGCGTGGTTCGCGTTTTTCGCGGTTAATCTTGGCTTTTTACCCCCTCTATTCTCCTTCCGGGGTAAAATTTACAGGTCACAACCCGATATTTTCTGCTTTCTGGTAGAATTCCGCAGGGTGTGAGCAGATATATTCTCCTATTAGGCAGAAAATCGCAGGGTAGCACCTGAAATGTTCTCCTAATAATGCGAATAGTTCAGGTCTGATGCGGCACAATTCTCCTTAATTGGAGCATTTTTCTCCTTGTCAGGGGTTATTTTCAGGGCTATTGCTGGCCCTATGAAATCTCCCCCAGATACGCTGGATCCGGTGACCGTGCTGGCGGCGTTGGCCAATGTGAATCGCTGGCAGTTGGTGGCGCAGATGGCCGCCGGCGCGGAATTGACCCTCAACGCAGTGGTGCAGGCGACCAGTCGCGGCTACAAAGCGGTGGTCAAAGATTTTAACGTCTTATACGAATCGGGGGCGGTGGCGGTGCGCTATGGCAAGGATGGCCGGGTGGGAATCTTTTACATCCCGGAAAAATACCGCGTGGTGCCGGGCGTGGTGGACTATGGCTTTTGCGCGGTGCGCTTCGGCGGCGCGGCAAAACTGGTGGAGAAAATTCCGAAGGATTAACCCCTGCTCCGAAATCAGGCGAACCGATTCTGTCGGCGCACCCGTCCAGAAATGCCGTGAAAAATCCGCCGCGCCGGAGCAGCCCAAAATTTTGCCGGCCCAAAAGTGATGGCGAACGAACCAAGATTCCATTGACGTTGCCGCCGTTTCCGTGAAAGATGAATTCAGTGACGGCCACCATTCATCATCCTCTTCAACAGCGCGCCCCATGAAGACGATTCTGGTTTTGTCGCCCCATCCCGATTTCGCCGAGGCCGTCCGCGCGAGCTTGCCTCCCGAAGCCTACCGCACCGTTCACCGCATCAGCGTGGAAGAGGCGGAACCGCTCGTGGTTCACGGCTTGGCCGCCGCCATCATTCTCGACGCCAACCTCACCGGCGTCGAAAGCATCTGGACCCTCGAACACCTGCGCCGGCGCGATAAGAAAACGCCCGTCATCGCCTTCACCGAAACCGCGTCGGCGGATTGGGAGGAGGAAGCTTTTCTGCACGGCGTCACGCACGTCCTCGCCAAGCCGGTGCGGCCCCGGCTGCTGAATTCCGTGTTGGAAAAACTCTGGAGCGTGCCATCCGCCGCGCGTCCGAGTGCGAATGTGCCGGCGGGCAACACCGACATTTTCACCCGCGCCACCAGCGATCCGCAGGCCGGCGGCCAGTTTATCAACGCCGCGCAAACGCTCGACGTGCTGCGCGATTTTTCGCCGATCCTCACGCACTCGCTTGATGCCGAGGCGATGCTGAAACAGTTTTTGCAATTCCTCCGCGAAATGTTGAGCGTCAACCGCGCCGTCATTTTTCTAAATCGTCCGCGCTCGCCGCTCACCGAAAGCGGCCCGCCGGAAGACAGCCGGCGGCTGCGCACGGCGGCGGCCATCGGTTTGTCCAACGGGTTGCTTGAACATTTTGAATTGTCGCTCGATTCCGGCATCGGCGCGCAGGTCGCCAAGCTGGGGCGCATCCTCCGCCGCGACAGCGCCGAGGTGCGCGCGGACAGCGAGGCGCAGAAGGAATTTGAACTGCTCGGCGCGCAGGTGGCCGTGCCGATTTCCAGCCGCGACAGCATCATCGGCGTCGCCACGTTCGACGGGCGCATCACCGGCGAACCGCTGGTGAACGTGGAGTTGGAATTGGTTTTCCATTTGCTCGAACAGGTTGGCCTCGCGCTCCGCAACATCTGGCTGCATGACCAGTTGGTCGGCAATCACGAGATGATGACCGACGTGCTGCGCGAGCTGAACAACGCCTGTATCGTCGTCGGACGCGACCTGAAGATTTTGCACGCGAACAAGGCGGCGCGGCGGCATTTCGGGCGGCGGAACGAGCGCACCGGCCAGTTGGAATTCAGCGACCTGCCGCCGACGCTCGGCGCGAGAATTTATCAGGTGCTCAAGACCGGCGCGGCGCTGGAACCGTTTCGTTACGAGCCGGAAAATTCGCCGGGCACCGCCTACAAAATCAGCGTGCTGGCGTTTCAACACGGCAATTCCTCCGTGCCGGCTTCCGCGCTGCTCACCGCCGAGGATTTGACCGAGAGCGAACAGTTGCACCGGCTGGAGGTCGAGGCTTCGAGCCTGCGCCTCATCAAATCCATGTCCTACCGGCTGGTGAACGAAATCGGCAACGCCATCGTGCCGCTGTCCACGCACCACCAGTTGCTCAACGAAAGTTTCAACGACCCGGACTTCCGCAAATCGCTCGACACGGCACTGGGCGAAAGCATCAAGCGCATCATGCGCCTGAACAATCAAATGCGGTTCCTCGCGCGCGAAGGCCAGTTCGATCAGGAAACTTTCGCCATCCGCAAGCTCGTGGAAGAAGCTTTTGCCGAAGCCACGCGCCACCAGCCCAACAGCGGCGCGCAGTTGCATTTTGAAAATGCCGACCCGTTGCAGACGATTGTCGGCGACCGCGCCGCGCTGAAACACGCGCTGGCGGAAATCATGCTGAACGCGTTGCAGTCCAATCCGGGCGGCCCGAAGATTGATGTGCGGCTCCAGTCCAGCGGCAGCAACGGCGACCGTTCGCTGATGATTGAGGTGCGCGACAACGGCGGCGGTTTCAGCGCCGAGACCGCGCGCAAGGTGCCCGCGCCGTTTTACACCACGCGCAACGTGGGCCTGGGCTTGGGCCTGACTGTGAGCCAACGCATCATCGAGACGCATCATGGCCGGCTGGAAGTCGTCGCCTCGCCGACCGGCCTCGTGCGGGTTTCGCTGCCGCTGGGCAAACCGGTGGTCAGTTGAATCCAGCTTCGCCGCCGCTTTTCACGGACTTAAAATCTGCCAACCATGCCGCTTGCCGCAGAAAAAATCGGTGGCCGCTGCGAAATTCTTGACGTCCCAGCCCAGCCTTGGGCGGGTGGCGTTTGGGCTTGACGGGCGTTGCAGGAGCCGCTACTTTCCATTCACAAAGCGGTTTAATTGCTGGCTCACCAGCGTGCGAAAGTCGGAGACAAAAGTCTTTCCGGCTTTTTTGTTCGCCGGATGTCGCCGCAAAGTGCGCCGCAAATCAGTTATGAATGCAGATTTTATTGCCGGATTGGAATTTTGGGAGCGCGAAAAAGGCGTCAGCCGTGAGGTTCTCATGGCTGCCGTCGAAGAGGCGTTGTTGCAGGCGGCCAAGAAGGCCGTCGGTCCCGCCCGCGAACTGCGCGTGGAGATGAATTCCAAAAATGGCGACATCAAGGCGTTCGCCAAGCTCATCGTCGCGGAAAAAGTCATCTCGCAGCATGATCAAATTTCCCTGTTCGACGCGCGCCGCATCAAGGCCGACGCAAAAGTTGGTGACGAAATCGAAAAAGAAGTCACGCCGCAGGGTTTCGGTCGCATCGCGGCGCAATACGCCAAACAGGCGTTGATGCAAAAAGTGCGTCAGGCTGAAAAAGCCATGCTGCTCACGGAATACAAAGACCGCGTCGGCGATATTGTCAGCGGCACGGTGCGGCGCTTTGATCGTTCGGACGTGGTGCTCGACCTCGGCAAATACGAGGCCGTCATGCCCAACAAAGAGCGCGTGCCGACGGAAGAATATCAGGTCGGCGAACGCATCCGCTGCATCATCAAGGCCGTGCAGGAAGGCGAGCGCGGCCCGGAAATCATTTTGTCCCGCGCCGACACGAAGTTCATCGTGAAGCTGTTCCAGTTGGAAGTTTCCGAGATCAACGACGGCACGATTGAGATCAAGGGCATCGCGCGCGAACCCGGTTTTCGCACGAAGATGGCTGTTTATTCGCGCGACCAAAAAGTTGATCCGGTCGGCGCGTGCGTCGGTCTGCGCGGTCAGCGCGTAAAGAATATTGTCCGTGAGTTGAACAACGAAAAAGTGGACGTGATTCCGTGGTCGTCCGACATCAAAGCGTTCGTCACGAAGGCACTGGAACCGGCGAAAATCCGTAGCATCGAAATGGATGAAAAGCGCAAACGCGTGCATGTCCTCGTCGCGGAAGATCAGTTGTCGCTCGCCATCGGCAAGCGCGGCCAGAACGCGCGTTTGACGGCGCGACTCACGGGCTGGGAAGTGGATATTGACGCGGAACACATCGTCACCAAAGGCTTTGATGAGAAGGTCGCGGAAGCCGTTGAGCAGATCGCGGCGATTCCCGGCATCACGCGCGAACAGGCCGATGCGCTCGTCCACGCGGGTGTGCTGCGGCTGGAAGATTTGGTGCAAGCGGAACCCGGCGACATTGCGGACATTCCCGGCGTCGGCGAAAGCGCGGCGGCGATTTTGGAAGCGGCGCGCACCGAGATGGGCCGCCGCCAGTTGAGCGTCGGTAGTGCGTCCGCCAACCGTTAGGATTTTATGGTGTCCGCCGGAAATATTTTGTCTGCGATTTGAGCCATGACGGCGAAGCGCACATTCCGGCTGGCGATGGTAAAGAAAATTTATGCCCGTTCGTGTTTACGACATTGCGAAGAAACTTGGCCTCGAGAACAAAGAAATTCTCACGAAGGCCAAGGAAATGGGCATTGCTGCCGCCAAGGTTCCGTCCAGCTCGCTTGATAAAATCAGCGCCGAATGGCTGGAGGAAGAAATCATCAAGACCAACCCGGCGGTCGCCGCGCGGTTCGCGCCCAAGCCCGTCGAAGCGCCCAAGCCCGTAGTCGAAGAAAAAATCCAGATCATTCACGCGCCGCCACCGCCGCCGGAACCGGTCGTGGAATCGCAACCGGAACCCGCCCCGGCAGTCGAAGAAAACATTGTCGCCGAAGCCGCACCGGCACCGGCCGTCGAAATTTCCCAGCCCGCTTCCCTCGTCGTTCCGCCGCCCGCGCCGAAGCCGGTTGTTCTGGTTGTGCCACCGGCCCCGCCGAAACCGCAGATGGGCGAGAAGGTCGGTTTTATTCAATTAGCTCCGCGCCCCGGCTCCGCCCGTCCCGGCGAACGCGGCAGCGAGCGTGGTGGGCCACCGCCCCGGCCACAAGCCGCCGGTGGTCGTCCGGGCCAGCCCGTGTCAGGTGGTCGCCCCGGCCAGCCGCCGCAACGCGGTGATGGTCGCGGACAATTCCAACGCGGCCGCGATGGTCGCCCGATGCCAGGTTCGCCGCCGCCGCGCCCCGCCGCGCCGCAGCAACCGAAAATCTCGCTGCCTTCGGATGCGCAGGTCGTCACGATCAAACCGCCGATTGTCGTCCGCGCGCTCGCCGAGGCGATGAAGCAAAAGCCGTTTGCTATCATCGCCGAGTTGATGAAGCTCAAAGTCATGGCGACGGTCAACCAGACGATTGACGAAAAGGTGGCCGCCCAAGTTTGCGCCCATTTTGGCTTCAAGCTGGAGGCGGAAAAACGCGCCAAGGGCGAAGGCGTCGTCCACACGACGGAGAAAAAAGTCGAGCTGGACATTGACGACAAGCCGGAAGATTTGAAGCCGCGCGCGCCGGTCGTGACCATCATGGGCCACGTTGACCACGGCAAAACGAGTTTGCTCGACGTGATTCGCAAAGCGAATGTCGCGGGCGGCGAATCTGGCGGCATCACGCAGCACATCGGCGCTTACACGATTGCCGTGCCGCATCCCGAACGGAAAACGGAACTCGCGCAAATCACTTTTCTCGACACGCCCGGCCACGCGGCGTTCAGCTCCATGCGCGCGCGTGGCGCGAACGTCACGGACATTGTTGTGCTCGTCGTCGCGGCGAACGACGGCGTGATGCCGCAAACTTTGGAAGCCCTCGCGCACGCGAAGGCGGCGAAGGTGCCGATTCTCGTGGCCGTCAACAAGTGCGATCACCCGAACGCCAACCCGTTGAAAGTGCGCCAGCAGTTGCAGGAAAAAGGTCTCGTGCCTGACGACTGGGGCGGCGATACCATTTTCGTGGAATGTTCAGCGGTGACGAAAGTGGGCGTGGACAAACTGCTGGAAATGATTTTGCTGCAAGCGGACTTGCTGGAATTGAAGGCGAATCCGAACCGCAACTCGAAGGGCAATGTCATCGAATCCGGTGTTTCGCCCGGCGGCCCGACCGCGACGGTGCTGGTGCGCAAAGGCACGCTGCATCTTGGCGACGTGGTGATCTGCGGCGAATTTTATGGCAAAGTCCGCGCGCTTATCAACGAGGAAGGCCAGCGCTTGAAAGAAGCCGGCCCGTCCGTCGCTGTCAGCGTGCTCGGTCTCAACGGCGTGCCGGAAGCGGGCTGGGAATTCAGTTCCGTGGACGACGAAAAAGCTGCGCGCGTTTTGGCGGAACAACGGGCGCAGGAAGCCAAGAGTCAGGATTTGGAAAACCGCTCGAAAGTCACGCTGGAAAATTTGTTTGCCTCGCTCGAAGCGGCGGCGAGCAAAGTCTTGCGCGTGGTGGTCAAGGCGGACACGCAAGGTTCCGTCGAGGCGATTGTCGAGGCGCTCAAGAAAATTGATTCCGACAAGGTCACGCTCGAAGTTTTGCACAGCGACGTTGGCACCATTACGGAAAATGACGTGGCGCTCGCGTCCGCATCCAAGGCCGTCATTCTTGGTTTTCACACGCGGCTCGACAGCACCGCCGCCGAAAAAGCCAAGCACGCCGGCGTGCAGGTCAAGCTTTACGCCATCATTTACGAATTGATTGATCAGGTGAAGGATTCGATGGCCGGTCTGCTCGATCCCGATCTCAAGGATACTGTGGTTGGCTCGGCGGAAGTGCGGCAAATTTTTGAACTGTCCAAGGGCATTCCCGTCGCCGGCTGCATGGTCAGCAGCGGTCGCATCGTGCGCGGCAAAGTCCGCGTGCGCCGCAAAAAAGACATCATTTACGAAGGCGTCACGCAGTCGCTCCGCCGGTTTCAGGACGAGGCCAATGAAGTGCGCGCGGGCATGGAATGTGGCATTCGTATCGAGGGCTTTGGCGAATTCCAGATTGGCGACGCCATTGAATGTTACGCGGTGGAAAAAGTCGCGGCGAAACTGTGACCAGCAAATTTTAAGTTTTGAATTTTTGGTTCAACTCAAAACTCAAAATTAAAAACTCAAAATTTTTATGTCCAATCTTCGACATGAACGCGTGCGCGAGTTGTTGAAGCGCGCGATCGGCGAGGTCATCCGCCGCGAATTCAACGTCAGCGACGTCGGTCTCATCACGGTCAACGACCTTGATGTGGGCGGCGATTTGCGAACCGCCGTCGTCTTCATCACCATTCTCGGCAACCCGACCCAGCAGAAACACGGCCTGCAAGTGCTGGAACAAAATCGCATCCGCATCCAGGGACTCGTCGCCAACGCCGTCGTTTTGAAATACACGCCGACGCTGAAATTTATCGCGGACGACTCCATCGTGCGCGGCAACCGCGTGCTGCAAATTTTGGATGAACTGGACAAACCCGCGCCTGCGGACGGCAGTCCGACCAAAGAATCGAAGTGAAAAGTTATCCGAAAGTCATTGATCGGATTCTCGAAGTCATCCGCGAGCATAAAACTTTTTGCATCGTCGGCCACATGAGGCCGGATGGCGACTGCATCGGCTCGCAACTCGGCCTCGCGCTGGCGCTGCGCAACGAGGGCAAAAAAGTCACCGTCTGGAATCAGGATACCATCCCGCTGAAATACAAATTTCTGGTCGGCGACGGGCTGATTGAAAAACCGCATCGCGGCGAAAAATTTGACTGCGTCATCGCCACTGATTGCGCGAGCTACGAGCGGTTGGGCAAGGTCGGTGATTTTGTCAAAGAGCGCAAAGTCCTTGTCAACATTGATCATCACGCGACCAATCCGCGTTACGGCGACGTGAACTGGGTTTCGCCGCGCGAGCCTTCCACCGGCGAATTGATTTACCGTTTGATGAAAGTGGCGCGCTGGCCGATCACCAAGCCGATTGCCGATTTGCTGTTCACCGCCATCTCGACGGACACCGGCTCGTTCCAGTATCCGAACACGCGGCCCGGCACGTTTCACGCCGGCGCGGAACTCGTGACGCGCGGCGCAAACCTCGCGAAAATCTGCGACGAAGTATATCAATCCTATCCGCTCTCTCGCGCGAAATTGCTCAAGCACGTTTACAGCAAATTCCGGCTGGCGGATGATGACCGCATCGCGTGGCTCTGGCTCAAGAAAAAAGATTTCACCCGCACCGGCGCGGAAAGCGACGACACGGAAGGGTTGATTGACCACCTCCGCGCGATTGAGCCGGTAATCGTCGCCTGCGTGTTTGAAGAAGTGGAGCCGGAAATGACGCGCATCAGCTTGCGCTCAAAAAGCGACCGGGTAAACGTCAGCGAAATTTGCGGCCAGTTCGGCGGTGGCGGCCATCCGGCGGCGGCGGGCGCGCGGATTCCTGGCAAACCGCTGGCGGTGCAGCGCAAGGTTGTGGCTGCGATTAAACGCGCGTTGAAGGCCGCGAAGTAATTTTTAATTTCTCATGCAAGATTTTTCCGCACTCGACGGCGCGATACTCGTTGATAAACCCGCCGGCCCGACGTCGCACGATGTCGTGGACGCGATTCGTCGCAAGTTCGGCATCAAAAAAGTCGGCCACTGCGGCACGCTCGATCCCAATGCGACCGGACTCTTAATCATTGTTCTCGGTCGCGGCACAAAATTGTCCGAGCGGCTGATGGGCGACGACAAAGTTTACGAAGGCACGATCAAATTTGGCGAAGCGACGGACAGCTACGATTGCGACGGCGAAATCACCAGCTCGTTGCCGGTGATGCCGATGACGCTCGACGAGCTAAACGCGGAAGCGGCCAAATTCATTGGCGATTTGATGCAGGTGCCGCCGATGGTTTCCGCCATCAAGAAAAACGGCGTGCCGCTTTACAAACTCGCGCGCAAAGGCATTGAAGTGGA
>Ga0316226_1004106_pt1 | contig 11846 bp, 10 predicted proteins | sample TBH18017metaG_FD_206009 | JGI IMG/M metagenome (GOLD analysis project Ga0316226, IMG submission 206009) | Freshwater microbial communities from Trout Bog Lake, Wisconsin, USA - TBH18017 | ecosystem: Environmental > Aquatic > Freshwater > Lake > Hypolimnion/Profundal zone | place: USA: Wisconsin... | reverse complement strand
GTCTGCTCGATGTGCGTGTTAGACCGCGCGTCGCTGCGACCCAGACGACGAGAACGTCTGCCAGGTGCGGGACGACTGCCTCGAGACTGGCGTGGAAGTCAGCCGCAGCGGTGGCATCGGCCGCGTCGGTGATGACGCGCAGCTCGACGAACCGTCGCCCGCTGAAGGCCGCCGCCCGCGCCGCTCCGGCTCCCTCCCAGGCCACGCAGAGCGCGCCGGTCTCGGCACGCAAGTCGCAAGCCCTGGCGGAGTCGATGATGTCCTCGTCCCCGCTGGCGATGGGACCGCTCAGGATGCTGAAGCCGCCGGGCCAGTCGGAAGTCACGGCTAGAATCTCCTGCACCACACTGGGGTCGGCTCTGTGGACGGGTAGCGGCTCGGCGACAAAGCGGAGCTTGTAGTCGTGCTCGACCGAACAGCTTCCAACGACCACGTCACCCCACCGAGCGGTGGAGCTGAGGGAACCCGCCGCTCCTGCGCAGACGACCGTCTGGACGTGCGGCAGCAGGTCGAGCAGGTGCTGGGTTTGCACCGCAAGCTGGACTTTGCCGTGCCCTCCGACAGCCACGGCGAGTTCGAGTGCCTCCAAGAACGCGACGTCGAGCTGCCCTATGCGACGGACGGACTGCTCATGGCCAAGTGCGCTCAGCGCAGCGAGGAGCGGTGCCGACTCATCGGCCTGCGGAACCATCACGAGTGTCTTGGTCGCAGTGGTCATTGGTGACCGTCCGCTCGTCGGTCTAACAACGATTGGGCAGTCTGCGTATGCACGTCGACCCAGACGCCCTTCCTCAGGGCGAGACTCTAGCACCAAGTCAGGCTGGCCCTACATCCCGTTCACCGAAATCGCCTTGACGCATGTACAGCAAGGACCGGTTCTGTACGAATGGCCCGATAATCCGTCCGCTACGTATGAGATAGTAGGTTCATGGATACGAACGGACATAGGACGAAGGGCGACACGCGGGGCGAGGCTGTGGGAGCCGTCTTGTACATCCGCGTGAGCACGGATGAGCAGGCGCGGCACGGCGTCAGTCTGGATGCGCAAGAGGAACGGCTACGCGCCTACTGCACGATGAGGGGCCTCGAAGTTGTGGACATCGTCCGCGACGAAGGCGTGAGCGCGTTCAAGCACATGGGCCAGAGGCCCGGCGGTGCTCGCCTGCTGCAACTACTCGCCAAGGGCGAAGCCGCCCACGTGGTCGCCCTGAAGCTGGACAGACTCTTCCGCAACAGTGGTGACGCACTGGCCCGCACAGAGACATGGAACCGTCAGGGGGTGGCCCTCCACTTGGTAGACATGGGGGGCTCGGCGATGGACACCGCGAGCGCGACGGGCCGGGTGCTCCTGACCATGCTGGCCGCTATGGCTGAGTTCGAACGGAGCATCACCGCCGAGCGTACAAGCACCGCGCTCACTTTCAAGCGCGATAGGCGCGAAGTCTACGGCCCGACGCCCTACGGCTTCAGCCGCGTGGGTGATGCCCTGCACGAGCACAGCGACGAGCTGGCGACCATCGTGCGGATACAGACGTGGGCTGCCGAGGGCTCGAGCCTCGCCGCTATCGCCCGCCGGCTCAACGCTGAGGGCGTGCCGACGAAGCGCGGCGGCACGTGGTACCCGTCCACGGTCCGCTACCTGCTGAGAAACGACCTGTACGCCGTCGAGGTCAGGTAGCAGGCAGTGACCGGGCACGTTGAAGACGTGGGACGGGGGCGCTGGAAGCTCATCGTCAACCTGCCTGCCGAAGATGGCAGCTACCGCCGAACCGTCAAGCGCGTAGGCGCGAGCGGTGTGCGCGAGGCCAGACAGAAGCTGGCCCGCTTCATTGTCGAGCTCGAGACTGCTGGAGCCCATCGCGAATGCCTCACCGTGGAAGACATGCTTGGGCAGTGGCTGGAGGAAGGCTGCGACCACCTGAGGCCGACCACGCTGCACTTCTACCGCTGGCGCATCGAGCACCACATCACGCCGAAGATCGGCACGCGTGATGCGAGACGAATGACCCCGGTCGAGCTGGCCCGCTTCTACAGGGATAACGAACTCAGCGAGACCTCACGCCATCATCTGCACGCCATCATCAAGACTGCCTACGCGTGGGCGCTTGAGGAAGAGCTGGTTACCGGCAACCCCGCCAAGAAGGTCAAGCACCCGCCCCGACTGTCCCCGGAGCCGCAGAGGACGTGGACCGACCAAGAGATAGCAACCGCCATCAGGGATGCGGCAGGGACACGTCTTGAAGTCCCCATCGCGCTTGCCGGATGGGCCGGGCTGCGTCGGGGAGAAATCTGCGCGCTACGGTGGGAAGACATCGACCTGGACCACGGCGTGCTGGTGGTCAGACGGTCCCTGTCCTACGTCTGCGGCGAACTAGTGGAGCAGGCCCCCAAGACGAAGGCGGGCAGGCGTGTCGTGCCTTTGGCAGCCCCAGTGGCCGAAGTCTTGCGACGTCAGGTTCGCAGAGGCCCGTGTGTCGTCAGCCGCAAAGACGGCAGCCGCGTGCCCCCGCACGACGTCTCATCCGCCTTCAGACGCTTCGTGAAGCGCTACCCGCGCGAGGTCTCATTCCACGGCCTGCGGCACAGCTTCGCCACCAATCTCATCTACAGGGCCAAAGCGGACATCAAGCTCGTCCAAGAACTTCTGGGCCATGCTGACCCGGCCACCACGGCACGCATCTACCTCCACCCCACAGACGGGGACAAACGGGACCTCATGGCGCGGTTCACAGTCGCAATTAGCACCGACTGGAGCGCCGCCGACTGCGCATCCCCCTCGCTCGACGGAGGCCCAGCAGCGTCTACGGAACCGAAGGCCGCAGGTTCGAGTCCTGCCGTGCGCGCCACTTCTTCCCCTGCAACACGCCACTTTCAGCCTCCGGCGTGCTCGGCCTCTCCGGCCCGCAGACCCCTCCGAAAGTACCTTCCTGGCGCACTCGGCCCACGTGGGACGACGCAGGAGTGCTGGTCGCTCAGCGCAGCGGCAGGAGCCGACCGCCGATCCAAGCCCCGCTGATTGATTCGTACTCGACGTGGGATCCCGTGTGCGCGGCGAGGATGACGCGCTGGTGCCCAACGTAGATGCCGACGAGGTACGAGTAGGACCTGCTGCCCCAGAAGACGAGGTCTCCGCGGCGAAGCTTGGCTAGCGAGACGCGCTTGGACAGCCGCTGCTGGTCGGTCGCGCCGTGCCGCAGCTTGACGCCGAGCTTGCCGAACACGTACCTGGTGAGTCCCGAGGCGTCGAAGCCACTCGGACTCGCACCGCCGAAGACGTAGGGGACGCCCAGGTAGCGCTTGGCGATCGTCGCCGCCCTGGCGTTCACTGGGCGCGGGTTCGCTGTGGCCGCGACCGCGACCGGAGCAATCGTGAGGGTGATGAGGACCGCAAGGGCGGCAAGACCTCCGACCAGACGTGGATGGTGCATCGTGCTGCCTCCTTTCGGACCGGGCAGTCCTGCCCGGTCTTGAGGTGGGCGCCGTATGACGCCTCGGCCGCTGGTCGGCCGTGTCGCCCGTCGAGGACGACCTTCAGACCCTACCACCCGCCTCGCGGAAGGGGTCAAGCCGAGGCGGGGGCCGCCGGTCCGAGCTCTGCAGAGCGCGCCACTCCCCCTTTGCGCGCCGCTTCGTCGTCCGACGGGTCCCGCCTCGCTCGACACGCTCTTTCAGCGTCCAGCGCCGGCCGGCCTCGGGATGAAGCCACGCCGGCTCTGCACTACCATGGGTGGGCTCAGTCGTCGTGGAGAGGATCCGTTTGAGCAGAAGCACGGCTCTCCGTGCATTCGCGGCCGCGACCGTCGCGACCTCGCTCGTCGTCGTGGCCGCAGCCTGCGGCGGCTCGGCCACCGGCCCCGACTCGACCGCCAGCCCCTCGCCGTCGCCGATCCGCATCGGCGCCGTGTACGACCTCACCGGCTCACATTCGACTCTCGACGCGCCGTCTCTCGACGGCGCCCGCCTCGCCGTCGACCGCATCAATGCCGCCGGCGGGCTGCTCGGCCGGCGCGTCGAGCTTCTGGAGCGCGACGGGCAGAGCAGCCCGGTCGTGGCGCGGGCGGCGGCGCGAAGCCTCGTGCGCGCCGGCGTCAGCGCCATCATCGGCCTCAGCGACAACGCCCAGGTCCTTGCGGCCGCGCCCGTCGCCGCGAACGCCCGCATCCCGTTCCTTACCAGCGGGGCGACGTCCCCACTGCTCCCGGTCAAGGTCCCCGACTGGCTGTTCATGGCGTCCTTCGGCGACAACGTGCAGGCCGCCGCCGGCGCCGAGTACGCGCGCCAGACGCTCGGTGCGGGCACGGCGGCCATCATCTACGACGCGGGCCTGGAGTCCGCGCGCATGCTGCAGCAGTACTTCTCGGAGAGCTTCCGCGCGCAGCACGGCCACGTCGTGCTCGACAGAGGTTTTCACCCCGCCACGGACGACGTGGCCAAGGTCCTCGCCGCGCTTTCGCCCCAGCCCATCCACGGCGGGGACGGCGACGCGGACGACCCCGTGATCGGGCACGCGCGGGCGGTCCGGCCCGACCTGCTCTACGTGGCGGTCGGGCCTCAAGACGCGTCCGTCGTCGTCCGCGGACTGCGCGCGGCCGGCTACGCGCAGTGGATCATGGGTGGCGACAGTTTCGGCAGCGCAGAGCTGTTCTCGGCCGCCACCGAGACCGGCGGCGGCGTCTCGTTCACGACCCAGGCCGCCTTCGGGATGGCGCACAGTACGGCCGCCATGCGGCGCTTCGCGCGGCGCTACCAGGCGGCCTACGGCCGCGCCCCGGAGAACTCGTACGCCGGGCTCGGCTACGACGCCGTCAGCCTGGTAGCGCACGCCGTCCTCGCCGCCAGGTCGGCAGACCCGGCGGCCATCCGCGACGCCCTGGCCTCCACGCGAGGGTTCCACGGCGTCACCGGCGCCGTGAGCCCGGCCCGCCGCGGCGCCACACCACGGCGGCAGGTCGCCATCGTGGCGATCGACCGCCGCCCGCGGCTGGCCGCGGTGATCAGCCCGGTGTTCGTGCCGCGGCCGTAGGGCGCACGGACGGCCCCCGCAGCCCGCCAAGCGGGCTGCGGGGGCTCCCGGCGTCTCGGGCCTTGGTCCTACGCCTGCAGGACGGCCTCGACCTCGAGCTTGAGCTTGATCTCCTTGCCGACCAGCCAGCCGCCGGCCTCGAGCGCCTGGTTCCAGGTGAGGCCCCAGTCCTCGCGGTCGATCTTGGTCTCCGCGGAGAAGGCGGCGCGCTGGCCTCCCCACGGATCGCCGGTCTGCCCCTCGTACTCCGTCTTGAGCGTCACGGCCTTGGTGACACCATGGATGGTGAGGTCGCCGTGGATGAGCCAGTCGTCGCCGTCGTCGTGCCCGACGCTGGTACTGGCGAACTTGAGCTCGGGGTACTTCTCGACATCGAGGAAGTCGGCCGACCGCAAGTGGTCGTCGCGCTGCTCGGTGCGCGTGTCGATGGAGGCGGCTTTGATGGTCACTGAGACAGAGGACTGCGTGGGATCGTCGGCGATCGTGAGGGCGCCCTCGAACTCCGCGAAGCGTCCCTTGACCTTGGCGATCATCAGGTGCTTGGCCTCGAACTCGATCGCGGTGTGGGTCGCGTCGAGAGCCCAGGTCCCCGCCGCCGGGAACTGTACGCCCTGCCACTCTCTCGCTGCTACGCCTGTGACTGCCATGGTGGTCCTCCCCGAAGATATGATTTCATTTGCAACGAATTCTAGCGTTTAGTTCCCACCTCAGCGATATCCAAACCCTTGCGTACGCAAGTACATCTCCCGCCGAACGGCGAGTTCCGGTTTCGGCGCTTTTCGGGCATGATGCAGCCATGGGCGAGCTGCACTTCCCGCGACACGAGTACTACATGCGCCTCGCGCTGCGCGAGGCGGAGCGCGCCGCGACCCACGGCGACGTGCCCGTCGGCGCAGTCGTGGTTCTGGACGGCGAGGTGATCGCCGCGGGCGGCAACGAGCGCGAGCTGCGCGCCAGTCCGCTGGCGCACGCGGAGATGATCGCCATCGAGCTGGCCGCCCGGCACATGGGCAGCTGGCGGCTGCTCAACACGGTGCTGTACGTCACCATGGAGCCGTGCCCTATGTGCGCCGGAGCCATCGTCCAGGCGCGCATCCCCCACCTCGTCTACGGCGCCCCCGATGAGAAGGCCGGCGCCGCCGGCACGCTCTTCAACGTCTGCCAGGACGACCGCCTCAACCACTGCCTCGAGATCACCAGCGGCGTGCTGGCCGACGAGTCGGTGGCTCTCCTGCGCGACTTCTTCCAGGCGCGCCGCTAGGCGCCGTTCCGGCGCGGCAGAGCGCCGTGCCGGCACACAGGCCGCCCGCCCCGGCCGTCGCGCGAATCAGCGACACCCGTGCACGCTTTCGGCTCCGAACACGTAGGCTTCGGACCCTTCGCGGCGTAAACTGCGCTGGGTGGTCCGCACGTAGCGCTTAGTACGTGCCGACGCCGCGTCGTAGCCGACTAGGAGGGGGACTGATGGCCAGCACGGAGGCGGCGGCGGGCTCCGCCGCAACACCAGCCAGGGCGAAAGCCGTACCGTCCGTCAAGACGATCACATGGCTGACCATGTGCTTCATGACGGTCTCCGCGGTCGCCAGCATCCGCAACACGCCCAGCATGGCCGTCTACGGGCTGGCGTGCATCTTCCTCTACGCCCTGCCGGCCGTCGTGTTCCTGCTGCCCACGTCGCTGGTCGCCGCCGAGCTCGCCTCCGGCTGGGACGGCGGCGTCTATAACTGGGTGAGCCAGGGCATCTCTCCGCAGGCCGGCTTCCTCGCCATCTGGACCCAGTTCGCGATGACGCTCACCTACTATCCCAGCCTGCTCGCCTACGTGGCCAGCACCCTTGCGTACGTGTTCATGCCGAGCCTCGCGAGCAACGGCTACTACACCGCCGCCGCGATCATCATCATCTACTGGATCTCCACGCTGGTGAGCATGCGCGGCGTCGGCCTCGTCGCCAAGCTGTCGAGCAGCTCCATGCTCCTCGGTACGGCGATCCCCGGTTCGGCGCTCATCATCCTCGGCATCATCTTCCTCGTGCAGGGCAACCACTCGGCGGCGCCGATGAACGTCGGCCACCTGCTGCCCCAGTTCGCGGGGCTGGCGAGCCTCGTGCTCATCGTCAACAACTTCCTCTCCTACGCCGGCATGGAAGTGAACGCCGTCCACGTCAAGAGCATGAAGAACCCCGGCAAGGAGTTCCCCAAGGCGATGTTCATCGCCATGCCCATCGTCGTGGCGATCTTCGTGCTGCCGGCCCTCGCCATCAGCTGGGTCGTGCCGGCGAGCGAGCTCACGCTCACCGGCGGCGTGATGCAGGCCTTCACCGCCTTCTTCGACCACTTCAACGTGTCCTGGCTCACGCCGATCCTCGGCATCATGCTGATCACGGCGTCGCTGGGCGGCATGATGGCCTGGCTCGCCGGGCCCTCCAAGGGCCTGCTCCTCATCGGCCGCAAGGAGGGCTACCTGCCGCCGTTCTTCCAGAAGGTCAACGCGGCCGGCATCCAGGTCAACATCCTCTTCGTGCAGGGCGCGATCGTCAGCGTCATCGCCCTCATGTTCGCGCTCATCCCCAACGTCTCCAGCGTCTACTGGATCTTCTCGGTGATCACCACACAGGTGTACCTGATCATGTACTTCCTGATGTTCATCTCGGTGATGCGCCTGCGGCGCACGCAGCCCGACCACCCGCGCGGCTATCGGGCGCCGATGGTCTTCGTGCTCGCCACCGTCGGCTTCGTGAGCTCCGCCGCTGCGTTCCTCATCGGCTTCGTGCCGTCGTCGCAGTTCGGTAGCGGCAGCACGCTCACCTACGTCGTCATCATCGGCGGCGGGCTCGTGGTCATCGGCCTGCTGATCCCGTTCCTGTTCCTCAGGCTGCGCAAGCCGAGCTGGAAGAACGCCGTACCGGCGCCAGAAGCGGAACAGGACTGAGGGGGGTGATGACGGTGCAGGAGAAGTCCCACACCTGGATCTACGTGGTCGTCATCGTCGCCATCGTGGCGCTCATGGTCGCGGGCGTGGCGCTGTACGACCACGGCAAGAACACGCGCGAGGCGCGCGCCAAGGCGCAGGAGTTCATCAGCAGGATGGAGACCGCCGGGTACAACGCGCCGAGCCAGGCGGAGGTCGTCGCGCTGTTCGGCGCCGACGGCGGCGCGGCCGCCAAGAACCCGAACGCCGCGCTGCTTAAGTGGCAATATGTGTCGCAGCTCGGCACGGCGGGCCCCGCGAGCCGCCCGATCATCCTCGACCCCGACTTCGTGCACGTCGCCGAGATCTTCCTCTCGGTGTACGCGCCGCAGAAACTCGCCGGCTTCCAGGACTTCGTGCACGGCCTGAAGCTCGGCAACACCCAGTAAGGAGCGCGAGATGACGGTCAGGAGCGGACGATGACATTCGGGAGCGGACGATGATGACCGACGACCTCAAGGCCAAGACGGCGAGCCTGATGCCGCAGCTGCGCACGGAGCTCGAGAAGCTGGTGCGCCTGCCCTCCGTGGCCTTCGAGGGCTTCCCGGAGGAGCCGGTCGAGCAGACGGGGGCCGCCGTGGCGGAGCTGATGACGGCGGCCGGCCTTCCCGGCGTGCGCATGGTCGAGATAGCGCGCGCGCCGCAGGCAGTGTTCGGCGCGCGCCCGGCGCAGCCCGGCGCGCCCACCGTCCTGCTGTACGCACACTACGACGTGCAGCCGGCGGGCGAAGACTCGGCCTGGGCGAGCCCGCCGTTCGAACCCACGGAACGCGCCGGCCGCCTCTACGGCCGCGGCGCGGCCGACGACAAGTCCGGCGTGATCATGCACGCCGGTGCCCTGCTGGCCCTCGGGCCGGACTGCCCGGTGGGCGTCAAGGTCCTCATCGAGGGCCAGGAGGAGAACGGCGCCGGCGGGATCGAGGAGTTCGTCAAGACCAACGCCGAGCTGCTGAAGGCCGACGTCATCGTCATCTCGGACGTCGGCAACTACTCCCTCGGCGTGCCCACGCTCACCACCTCCCTGCGCGGCATGGCCGCCCTGGACGTGGAGGTCGAGACCCTCGAAGGTGCCGTGCACAGCGGCATGTTCGGCGGCCCGGGTCCCGACGCCCTCATCGCGCTGACGCGCATGATTGCGACGTTCCACGACGCCGCCGGCAACGTCGCCGTCCAGGGCCTCAAGACGATCGCGTACGACGGCGCCGAGTACGACGAGGCGGCGTATCGCAAGGACGCCGGCGTGCTGCCGGGAGTGGACCTCGTCGGCAGCGGCAGCATCGCCTCCCGGCTCTACGGCAAGCCGGCGATCAACGTGATCGGCATCGACGCGCCGGTCGTCGACGGCGCCGCCAACGCGCTCATCCCCAAGGCCCGGGCGCGCGTGAGCGTGCGCCTCGCCCCCGGGCAGGACCCGGCGGAAGCCCAGGGCGTCGTCACCCGGCACCTCGAGGCCGTCGCCCCGTGGCATGTGAAGGTCAAGGTCACGCCCGGCGGCGTCGGCGAGGGCTTCCTGGCGGCGACCGACGGCCCGGCCTACGCGGCCGCGACCAGGGCGCTGGCCGCCGCCTACGGCAAGGACGTCGTGCACTACGGCGAGGGCGGCTCGATCCCGCTGGTCGCCGCCTTCCTCGAGGCGCAGCCCAAAGCCGAGATGATCCTCTGGGGGGCGGAAGAACCGCAGTGCAAGATCCACGCCCCGGACGAGAGCGTCGACCTCGGCGAGCTGCAGCGCTGCGTCCTCGCCGAGGCGCTGTTCATCGCCGGGCTGGCCGATCTGAAATGAGCGCCGGCAGTGACGCGGCGGGCGGCCTCGCGGCTGAGGCCGCCGCGTCCGCCGCCCTCAACCCGAAGCGCTGGTGGTCGCTCGTCGCCCTTTGCCTGGCCGCCGCCATCGTCTGGTTCGCGGCCGCGAACATCCCGGTCGCGACGTCGGCGATCTCGAAGGACATCGGTGGGTCGGTGACGACCCTCCAGTGGGTCAACACCGCCTTCACGCTGACGTGTGGAGCACTGGTCATCGCCGCCGGCCGGCTCGGCGACATCTTCGGCCGGCGGCGCATCCTCGACATCGGCCTCGTGGTGTTCGCCGTCGCCTCGGTGCTCGCCGCGCTCGCCCCGAACACGACACTCCTCATCGCCGGCCGCGCGCTCATGGGCGTCGGCGCCGCCGCCATCCTGCCGGCGACGCTCGCCATCATCCCTCTCGAGTTCACGGCTCGCGAGCAGGTCACCGCGTTCAGCGCCTGGATGGCCACCACGGCCGTCGGTCAGGCCGCCGCTCCCGCCATCTCCGGCGGCCTCGTCACCCTTTTCAGCTGGCGGGCGATCTTCTGGATCAACATACCGCTCTGCGCGCTCGCGCTTGTGCTCGTACGGTGGAGCACGTCCGAGTCGCGCGACGAGAACGCCGGCCGCCACATCGACTACGTCGGCCTGGCGGCCATCGCCGCGGGCCTGGTCGCCCTCCTGTACGCCCTCAACGAAGGCCCGACGCTCGGCTGGAGCTCCGGCGTGATCCTGGGCTCCATCGCGATCGCGGTGCTGCTCGTCGCCGCCTTCGTGCTGATCGAGCGCCGCGTCAAGGAACCGCTCATCGACCTGAAGCTGTTCAAGCGGCGGTCCTACGACGGCGCCCTCATCGACAACCTCATTTACAACATCACCCTCGCAGGCACGATGTACGTGCTGGCGCTCTATCTGGAGGAGGTGCGCGGCTACGACGCGTTCACGGCCGGCCTGCTCCTCCTGCCGTCCACGGTCGGGATCCTCGCCTTCATCATGGTCGGCGCCAAGCTGGAGCTCAGCCGAGGCCCTAGGCTGCCCCTCGCCGCAGGGTTCTTCATCATGGGCGTCGGCACGTTCCTCGTCGGGTTCCTGACCCCGACCACCGCCTACTGGTGGTTCGCCGCAGGCCTCCTCATCCAGGGCGTCGGCATCGGCCTCTACTCCACGCCGCTCAGCGACGTCGCCGTAGGCCTCGCGCCGCCCGCCGAGGCCGGCGCCGCGTCGGGCGCCTTCAAGATGTGCAGCATGGTAGGGGGCGCCCTCGGCGTCGCCGTGTTCGGGGGCATCTACCGCGCCATGGAGCTCTCGAACCTCAGGAGTCAGGCGGCTGCGGCGCACCTGACCAGCGCGCAGCAGACGCAAGTCAACGACGCCTTCAGCAGCTCCGACGAGGCGAAGCAGATCTACGACACGCTCTCGGCGGACGTGCAGACGCAGGTCCGCGAGGCGGTGCACGTCGCGCTCTCCCACGGCATAGGCGGCTCGCTCAAGATCGCCGCCGTCTTCGCCCTGGTCGCAGTGGTCGTCGCGGTGGTGCTCGTACCCAAGGGGGTCCTTCACAAGAGCGGGGCGCCCGGAGCGAGCTGAGACCTTGCCGCGGGCGAGGCCGGGCGGCGAGCCGCGCTTCGCTCGCCGCCCGGCCTCCTCGTTTCGACCCTCGCGCTCCCCTGTCGTATACTGTGCGTCCGCTCTCAGGGAGCGCACCGCCGGGCACCGCGGAGAGGTGTCCGAGTTGGCTTAAGGAGCGCGACTGGAAATCGCGTGGGCGGGGTTACCTGCCTCGAGGGTTCGAATCCCTCCCTCTCCGCCACTTCCCTCTCACCAGGGTTGGCGGTGGCTCGGCAGAAGCGCCGGGCAAGAGGCCCGGCGGCAAGGCTCAAGTCCCTGAGGCGCCCCTCGCGGAGAGGTGGCAGAGCGGTTGAATGCGGCGGTCTCGAAAACCGTTAATCCGGCTAACCGGGTTCGGGGGTTCGAATCCCCCCCTCTCCGCCATTTGCTCCCTGCAGAGAGCGTGCTTCGCGCGGCCCGATCCACCCGTGGACGCCGCCGCCGGCCAGGAGGATCTATGCTC
>Ga0316226_1004101_pt1 | contig 11854 bp, 13 predicted proteins | sample TBH18017metaG_FD_206009 | JGI IMG/M metagenome (GOLD analysis project Ga0316226, IMG submission 206009) | Freshwater microbial communities from Trout Bog Lake, Wisconsin, USA - TBH18017 | ecosystem: Environmental > Aquatic > Freshwater > Lake > Hypolimnion/Profundal zone | place: USA: Wisconsin... | reverse complement strand
CGTCCATCGCCAAACCTTGCCATTGCTGCTGCCTGTACTGCTGCCCTTAGATCACCATTTATTGCAATCAGTGCATTAGCATAGGTGTTACACCTCCAAGGAACAATAAGACCATAATTAGGATTTTGACAATAATTAACAATCCAATCAGATTCTATAGCAGTGGGTGTTGCGGTAGCATGATATAGTATACCCGTATTGTGTACCTCAACAGTGTAGTCCTCTTCTGTTCCATCCGGTGCGACAACAGTTAGTGTTTGCGGAGTGGTATAGTCGAACCATGAATTACCAGAAATAACTGTGCTACCACCGGCCGTAACGTACCATGCTGGTGTTTCAAATACAGGTGTCAGATGTGTTAGGTTTGTCCCAATAGGTAGGTACACCGTGATTGTGTTTGTTGTAATCGCCGCAGGATATTGTGGGTAGCCCTCGAAGTAGAAGATGATGATGTTCGTCACCGTAGTGTACTTGATGTACTCTTGGGGTGGCGTAGGATAGATCGGAGGAACAAATACAGGAGGCGTTGGGTATGGAGGATAGGGTGGGATGGGAGGCAATACAGGCCAGCTACCACTAGGGTAGTACGTGTACCCGTCAATCATACCTGATGTTACAATGTCAACCAACTCCCCGCCTGTGTCGATTGGATGAGAGTCAGTGGTGGTGTATAGGATGTTGTTCTGCACCGTGATGATGTTGCTATCGTAGATTGCTAACAGTTGTGGGGTGGCCTCTGTCACAGGTGTAGCAAACAAAGAAACCCCCGGACGCTTAATCACGAAGTTAGCCTCGACGTACCCATTCACAATCTTTGAGTCCTTCTGCAACGTAGCATCACGACTCGTAATGACAGGTGTCAGCGGTAGAGTTTTGATTGTCATGTTATCTCATTTTGAAGTTAGGCATCAGGAAAATACTTGTTTCTTCTTGCGAGAAGTCCGCAAGTTTCTCCCGATAGGTGGCAGACTTCTGCATAATGCGCTGAATGGATTGCTGTGTGGGCTTTGGATACTCGTCCATCATTTCATCAGCAAGCCCGTAAACGACTGCCTGATAGCCTTCTTGAGGGAAATCCAGCACATCTGTGCCCTTGTTAAAATCATACACAGGTATCTGACAAGTGAGGTACGCAACCTGTGTACTGTCAGAAGGTGTTCCATATACCTCCAATACGCCATTAAACAACTGAGGATCATAAAATATCTGGCTGATAGGGCTTGAAGTATTCTTCATTCCCAGTTGATTGTATTCCTGTCTTGACAAGATTGTTAGATTGGTATCCAACCCAGATGAATCTCTTTTGTAGCAAGTATCCATTAGGCGCATAGGGCGGTCTGTAACAAGGGCTCCTACACCTATGGCTGTAGGCCCAATCGAATAGGTGTTCACCCCAACCAGCATAGGGACAAGTATCTCTTTTACTTTCCACAAATAAAAACAATCTGCTTCCCAAGACTTCAACATCAAGTTGAGGGCAAAGGAACAGTTGATAATGTCTTCTGTAGAGGGTGTTTCTCCCTCTCCAAGAACGTCCAGTTTACGAAGTGCTGCCTTGATGATGTCATCCCGTGTAACACTAAAGGTAGTGGTACGTGCTGTAGATGTTCCTCCAAGTATTGCAGATAATGCCGTTGCCATATTAAGCCTCTTGAATGAGTGTTCCCGTACCGTTATTTATAATTGTGACCTGTACACCGGCAGTTGTCATCCCTGAGATTACGACTGTATTACCTATAACAATACTGGGGTCGATTGTGATTGTCACTGGACCTTGCAGTGTACCATATATTTGTTCTAGCACAACAGCAGTTACCTTACCGTCTAATCCTAAGTTGGATGAAGTGAGAGTAGTCGCTCCTGCTTTTATTTGCAATGATCCGGTATTACTTTTATCGGGTGTTTCTGGGCGGCTATAAGGAACAGTCATGTTCTCTTTAATACCCGTTACATACTCTTGTGGGGGACGGGGTTCCCAGTCATCTTTGCAGACCATCGCCCCATCCCAACGTCTTTGTAACTCGGACCCTTTAAACTCAAAACCGCATTGGTCACAGATTACATTCCAGTCTCCGAGTTTAAAATAGTCCTTACTCATTTTTGATACTTCTTCAATGAGATAACAATAGTAAAAGATACAACAGCGCTTGAAGCCCATCCTTGTGTGGCATAACGTATCTTGCCTGTTACCCCAGTTGGTTCAGTGTTAATCACAGGAGGATCATAAGGAACTTTTCCCCGGCCTTCTAGGGCAACAATAAGTTCGTCTGTTGTGGCTCCCCAATAAAAATATACTGCTAATGTATCCTCGATATTAAACGTAATGGATTCGATAGCATACCTATTTGCCAGTCCTTCAATCTGTCCTATCTTTGTTCGTGCAGCAGGATCAAAGAGATCTATGACAGACACATCAGAGGTATCTAGGATGCCTGTAATTTTGATAATTAAGTTTCTTGGCCCATCAGCCAGAATTTGTGTGTTCACTACATTTGCCATGTTGCTCTCCTATAAAGGGGGCCTAAGCCCCCTATATTATTATGTGCGGTCTTGTGCAGCAATGACATAATCAACGGTGCAAGTATTGATAGCACCTGCCCCACTACCTATCCCAAAAGCCGTGGCCAAGGCCGTAGCGACAGGAAGATTAGTTAATGTTGATATAGAGAGTACAGGAATAGTATTTACAAACACTTCAATCGTAGGATTGATTGATGGTGCTCCTTGTTGATTATATGCATTGTAGTAGAAACCCAATTTCATATAGGTCGCTGCTGCAAATGGAACCACACCCGTCTTTGAGTTTGCACCAGTGAGTGCTGCTGCTGGGATTACTGTTGTGGTTGCTACCCCACCTACTTTTATAATCAAACTGATTACTGTGGATGCTGGGGCTTTATAAAAATAAATCCCGTCTGTGGGAGGTGTTGCTGTGAATGCAGCAATTGTACCCGCCACAAGACCAGCAAGGAATGTTGGGACAGTAATGTTGGAAAGTTGAAAATTGATATTAAACCATACTTGTTGTGTGGCGGCAAAGTTAAACGGTGCTGGTGAGTTGGCCAGCGTAGCATAATCAGTTGCACCTACCGCAGTAGTTTGAACGATGACACTACCTGCTGCAAGAGCACTTGCTCCTGTTGAGGTATTTGCTACAGTCCATTCACCGGCAACATAGCGTTGAAAGTCATTAAAGACAGTTAAAACTTTTGTAGGATCAGGAGTAGGATAGTTTCCAAGACAGCGACCTACGCTCTGGGTGGAAATTCCAGAGGGACTACGTTGTGGTACAGGCATTTTAAATCTCCTTTATGTCGTTGAGTTTTCAACGTGGCATGAGCCACGGCAAAAGGTTATAGTTTAGGTGGTGGTGTGTTTCGATGTTTCTTAGGACCAGACTCTTCTGTTGGTATCGTTGCCATATCTATCTCCATGAAAAAAACGAGAGGGCATTGCACCCTCCCGCCTTAAATCAATTAAGCACCAGCAGTACCGAAGACAGCTTGAGCATTACCCCAACCGGCAGAGAAGCGCATAGATGCTTTGTACTTTGCATTTTGAGTTTCAAAGTCGTTATCTTCACGCAGTTCAGTGGCCCGACGATCCAGCGTAATCAGACCAACAGGTGCATCGGTTTGGATGAACCATTGACCAGCAGTAGTCAGATATTGCCAGATCAAGATTTCAGAGATCGTACCTTGAGCCTTCAACACGTTGATGTCGTTGTTACTATTACCAGCCTGATAGGGACTGTGCAGAATACGAGCTGCATTGAACTGTTCATTACGGTGAATAATTAAACGCTTTTGTTGCAGCATTGCTGGAAGACCGCGAGAGTCAGTAGTCGATTGAAGAAGGATAATCATATCTTCAATAGCGGCTTCACTGAGTTGTACGTCTGGTGAAGGACGATTGGCGTAGGTGTAACCAGTCTTGTACGTGTGAGCTGTATTCAATAAGCAAACACCATCTGGACCAAGATAGGTGGCAGTGGTTGCACGATTCAAAATCTGTGCATGAACATACTCACGTGTCTTTTCCATAGACCGACGAAGCTCGGTAGTACGAGACTGTGCCAGTGTTGGGTAAAGATTGTCTTCGATTTCTTCACGAGTTACTTGATACCCATTTTCATAGGTCAGGTGAACAAAGCGAGCAACGTCACCTTGTACGTGAGTATCATAGACACCGGGACCGCCTTGATCCTTAACAACTGCAAGACCGAAAGAAGTGTATTCAACCATATCTTCCCATGCTTGGGTCGAATTGCGCTGCTCAAAAATCTTAGGGTATTGCAGTGGATAGTCCACTGCGGCTTTTTGGAACCATTCGGCCACGCCGGGCCACATGCCCTTGAGGAAGGTTCCTGTATTAATAATTGCAGCCATGTTATATTAGCTCCTTATTAGATAGCGGTAGTGCCAGAAGCATTACCAAGTTCATGTAAGTTGAATGACACCAGCATCTTTGCATACGCACCATAAGCATTCATAGGATCACGAACAAGTCCATGAGCCTTCAGAGTGATGGTAGCTGTAGTTACAGCAGAGGCGGAAGTCAGCACAGTAGCAGACAGTGGGTTAGTTACTGGGGAAGGTGCAGCAGATGTATAGCCGAAGTTGTGGAGCATATAACCTGCGGCAATATAGGTAGCGGCACTTGTTGTGTCTGCTTGAATTTCGCAAATCAAGTCAGGTGCATCTGCAACCATAACGTAGTAGTCATGTGATTTTGCGATTGGAACATAGTTAGGTTGCTCAAGATTCAGAGCAGCACCTACCAGTGATACACCGGGATAAGCACCCAGAATACCCACGATAACCCCACGAGGAACAGAGGTTGTTTTTGCAGCACGGGATTCTCCCAATACACCGGGGACACCATTCGCATCAGCCGTTGCAGAAGAGAACACAAGATCACCAATATGGTATTCGTATGTGCTGTCTGCGGTAGTGATAACGTACAGATTTGCCTGACCGTTGTAAGGAGAGCCATTGATGTGCATCACAGGGCGAAAGCCGAATGGTGCATTGATGTTAGCCATTTGAAACTCCTATAAAATTATGATTGATTGGTTTGATACTCGATCTTTCGACCATAGTGTTTATCTATCTCTTTACCACCTGCCATGATGGTCTTGTCCATGCCTGCTTGCTGATTAGCCATTGCTTCTTGATCTTCATTGTAGAAGTCCCAAGGTTGTGACATCAGGTAAATATCTTGTGCTGTGCCCTTGTCATCACAAGTACCATAACGAACTTTTGCTCTATCATCAGGGGACATGTTATCCCGTTCGCCATACGCCTCTCTGTTTGTTATAAATCTGTAACCTATGCTTTCAAGATACTGAAGGTTTCCTTTCTGGTCGTCATTGCACCAGCATAGATGCCCCTCTTGGGAAAGCTCTGCAACAACACGGGGATCAAGTCCGAGGTGTTGTGTTGTCCCGTTAAACTCCCTGCGACACCGCCTGCCTTCTGTTGAGATTCGATCAGCCGTTGTACGTACAGCCGCTACCTCAGTTACTTCGTCTTCTACTGTGAACTTAGTCATTGCAATAACTCCTATCTGTGTGCTTACCACTTATATGTGGCAACATATTTCTCTCTAGTGAAACCGGGGATCGTATTGATTAAAAGATCACAGGCTTCTTTTGCTTCTTGTGGAAGTGATGAATATCTACCTTTACGACCGGACGATTCAGCAGAACCACTACCCCCTCCATCTACTTTTGCCACATCCCTACGGGAATTGTTTTCAAAGTGTTCAGGGAAACGTTCCCTTACTTTTGTTGCTACCTTATCCAAGAAAGGTTTGAAGTTAGCACCAGAAGCAAGTGTGCCCTGCTTGACAAGCAACTCACCTGCTGCACGTGCGTATGTTTCCATTTCTGGATCACGCAACCATGAGTTCTCAGGAAGGTTGGCCCAGTCCTGATACTGTTGTTCTACTACATCGACTTGTGGGTTGACAGCAGGGGGAACATAAGCAGGTGTAGGTGTAGCCTTTTCCGCCGCCCGTGTGTCTGCAATTCGTTCGTCTATTTCAACAACGGTATCATAGTCCCCGTGCTCCAGCGCCAACTTCTTATCGGCCTTGAGTTCAGCAAGGGCCTTTGCATAAGCAGCCTTTGCCGTTTCTTCATGCACCTTAGCAAACTTGGCTATTTCTGTTTGTATGGCAGCAATCTGAGCATCACGTGCGGCTAGTTGTGCCTCCAACCGTTTATTGTTTTCCCGAAGGATCGGATTCAAGCGTTCACCAAAGTCCAAGAACTCTTCTGGACTTTTCCATTTAGGATCGGTCTGCTCATAACGATTAGCATCATATCCTAATTTGGTTGCCTTGTCAAGCACTTGTTCTGGTGTGAGATCGTTTTCCATTATGCACCTCGTACAGCTTTAAGGTCAAGATCGTTAATCATGCGGTACTTCTTACCGTCATCGCCCTTGAAGAAGTAGCCTGCTAACTTAGCAAACATGACTCGATCACCGGGTTGTGGGATGCGACTGTTGCGTTTATCGCTAAACGTTTCAGGGCCACATGCGACGAGAATACCCTGTACTTGTGCCTGTTCATCACGTACTGTGAATTCATCGGGTACAAAGATTGCACCCTTCTTGATTTCAACTTCTTCTGTGATGACGATAACACTGTGTGTTAATGGGAACCAACCTGATCCGTTAATCATTTCCTATCTCCGAGTTTGTAAATACATCATTAATGATATTATCCAACACAGTGACTTTAGCAAGTCCAATCGAACTCAAATAGCCTGTTTCTTCTTGGGTCTTGCCAACCATCACACCGTTGGCCCAATCTTCTTTCTGCTGCTCAAGGAGGTATTGCAAGTATCGCTTCGCCTCCTTTGTTACTGGGTTATGATGCCACTCTACCCATTCCTCCATGGTATTACTGAACTTGAACGCTTCCATCTTGTTGTGCTCCTGTCTGTTTTTCCTGCTCTGCCTTCTGTTGTTCAATACCAATCTTCGCTTGATTCTGTTCATGACCTACAGCAGAATCCATGAATCCTTTTAGCATCTTGACAGATTCATATATACCGTCACGCTGATGTTTCCTTGCAGCAATTTGAAGTTCCAGCATTGCAATAGTATGTCCCATTTCTACACCCTCTGCCTGCTTAACTTCATACGCAGCTTTGGCTCGCAACTCCTGAACCTCAGCCTGAATCAACTCTGCTTGTTGCATCAGTTCCATCATCTTGTATTGCATTTCTGCTTTGAGCTTGGCCTGTTGGAACTCAATCTTCATTTGTTCAAGTTGAATTTTTACATCTGGTTTTGGTGGTGGTACATTCTTTTCATTCCACACTTCAGCCAGATAGGGTATTTGTGCAGCCTCAAGGAACCGCTTCTCAACCGCCATAGGAAAGTAACCGGGACCATTCTGTGAAGCCTGCTTCAGCAGTATAGCCTGTTGCATCCTGCGTTCCACACTGGCTATGTTAGGATCGGCAGAAGGCCGGACATCAGAGTCCTTGCCATGGTAATCTTCCAGCAGAATTATCACAGAGGTTCCTGTGGTTAAGTCCTCAAACGAACTTTGATTCTGTAAATACAATTGATTCAACCGGTACAGCATGCGGTATTCTTCTTTGAGGCTACGGTAGGTCCGTTTGAATATCCCATTGAAGATTACTGAACCCTGCTTAACTAACTCTTGTGCCGTGCTTGCTGGGGTGTTCTGGCCTACATTCTGCCCGGACATAATATCTGTTGCCCCAGCAATGCGTTCACCATAATTGATGAGCATCCCCAGAAGGGAGAATAGAACCTGTGAGGGTTCTTTGACGGGGAGAGGGACTACACTGTTCTTTAAATCAGTACCCGTACCCTCTACCAATTTCCATTCTCCCGGCAGAAATTGATTCTGACCTCGACGTAACTTGGCCCCTCTACCTAAGAACCCACCACCGAGATTGCTGAGAGTACCGGCATCAAGGAGTTGGTTGATAAGTGAGTTTACGGTTTCATTCAATGGTCCCAGTAAGGAACCAAAACCGAGATCATAAATACCACCATCAGGGGAGGGGATCATCCCATACTTGACGAAGAATTGTTGTGCATTGATATGAACAACTTTTCCATGCCGCTTGGTAATGTCATCCTCAAAGTAACGTGCCACGATGCGCAGCAATTGCTTTGTTTGTAAATCGACCGTAACTATGTACGGTTCTGCATATCCATCATTATCCAGATCAAGATAACGATGCTGCTCTAGTATTACTGTAGGTTGATCTGGATCACCCATGACCTTATGTGAGCCTTGTACTATATCAGATACAGTATCAAGTTGGTTTTGTCGAGGTGCTTGAGTAAATGCATTTGGATCAATGACATCACTGTATACACCTCTTACTACCCTTTCATATATTTCGTTACGAGAAAGTTCAAGTACATGAGTAAGTCGGATCGCTTTAGAAAGTGACTTTGCTTTGTACGGAATGACTAAGTTCTGTGCCAGCACTGCCTCAGAAACATTGTGCTGTAATACAGGATCGAAGTACACTTTCTTAAAGGCAGTCCCCACGATGGGCTTTGTGAACATCACCCTATCCATCTGGTTTTCCCAGTCCGTGTCCTCTTCCAAAAGCTGATAGCTCATGTGAGCAGAGACTCGTTGAGCACGAGCAGTCTTCTGGCCTGTATCATCTTCTCCAATGATACGACATTTAACTAAGTCTGTACCGGTGATTAATGCCGGGTATTCACGAGCATGACATTGTAAGGCGGCAATTGTTACCAGAGGGAACATGACATTGGCTGCATTGGGCCACGGTGTTGTTTTCTTTTCTGATACCTGTAGGGCCAATTTTAATGCATCAGCATTCTTCTTTTCCCAGTCACCCCGACTTTCCAAATCAATGTTGTACTCATGGATCACGGTCTGTGCAATCTTTGCTTTGTCCTGTTCTGTCAATTCTTCCGCGATGTTTGGATGTTTCATCAGTTGGGATAAAGTCAGTGTTGTATCGAGTTCCATTATGTGCCTTTATATAATTAGTAGCCCGTCACTTTGTTACGGCCCTGTTCTTCATCTTCGTGTTCATCTTCCCATTCATCTTGTGCTCTATCTTCGACTGTGGGTGCATCCAGTAGTTCATCTAACTTCAAGCCTACCATGGCAACAGCATCAACCTGATCGTCATGTCGTGCCCGGTCGAATCGTAACAACTCGTCTTCAAAGGCAGGCCACCAATCAGCATCCCTATCAAAGTACATTGCACCACCACGCATCACCTTCTGTATGCCCCGTGCCTTCATCCGTTTATCACCGGAAGTCTGCACCGGTTGCAACATGGGGTACACATGTCTTGCATTCATTTCCCGCTTGAGCGCTGCACCCATAGAGTGGGCCAGTGTGCCCTTCTCACAGAAGAATGCACCGGGATGATATTTCTCTTCTATTTCAAATATCGCCTTGACACTTTCATCAGGATCGAAACGTCCGCGTACAACATCCATCAAATACAACTGTGAAGCATCGTCGATACCCACTACCGCGAATACTGTGTAGTCAGCACTTTGTGCTTTCGATATGGCGAAGTCCACACCCACATAGTAGTTCAGGAATGGCACGTCTTTAGGAAGGGGTCTGAAATCGTTCTTAATAAAGTAAGCATTCGTACAGTCAATAGGTTCATTCAATTGTTCTGCTGAATAAACATCTGCCTGACCATCAGCAGCTAACCGCTCGTACTCTGACCTGAAGAAAGTCTCATCGTGATACTCAGGCCACAGGAAGCAACTGTAATCCCCTATCGCCGGGTGACCCCGATACTTTGCCGAGAGCCACCCATTATTCAGTAACTTGTTTGTTACCGATAAGGGTTTGTGTATTGTCAATGGTGAGGCTTCGTTGGGAAGGACACTGGCTAACCACGAGTCTGAGTGGATTACCGTACCCACTGCTCTCAGTTTCCCTTTACGTGACATGCATGGGATCAACGCACCATTCACCCACCGCTTCAATTTTGTACGCTGTTCTCGCGTATTTACTAATTCTTCATTCTCCAGATCGTCTACGATGACCAGATCTGGTCTCTTCTGATTCCACTTAGTACCACGCAGCTTCTGACCCGCACCTTTTGCTTCTACACGGAATTGATGCCCATCACTGCAATTAACCACTATGGCACTTTCCGAATCCTTTTCAAAACCCGTTATCCCGAACAGGGCAATCAAGTCTTCGTTGTCTGTCAAGTCTGCTGTTATATCACCCAAGAACTTCGACGCTTGTTCCAAGGTGTCTGATACAATCAATGCGAAAGATGCTTCACGAAATAGCATCATGGCCATTAAGTAAGCATGTGTAATTGCTGTTGACTTAGCGTGATAACGTGGGGCAGCGATTGCAACCAACCGGGCCTTTGAACAGGCCATGCCCCACCATTCATCATGCACTTCAGGAGATTGAACCGGGTCATCATACCGCTGTGAAAGTACACTCCCTACAAGTCCGCGTATGCTGCCCGGTGTCAAAGACATTATTTATCCTCTATCTGTTTAACTTCACCTTCAATTGTTTTTGCTTTTGAGAACTGCTCGAACCGCTCTTGCAGATGTTGCAGCCGGGCATCTGTAGATGTCTGTGCCGTTATCTGCGTAGGGGAACCCAGCATCAGTTGTCGTTGATGAGAAAGAGCATTAAAGATCTGCGATAAGTCCCTTGCTTTTACAGGAGAACGTATGTCTTGCATCACCACGTTTCCTTCTTCATCCACGTTAGGGATCTGCTTTACCACATCCCCATTCTCCAACCTGTCCACCAAAGCCGTCAAGGCTTTGTCAAGCGTACTGTTAATTGTTGACAGCAACTTGTCGTTGCAGTCCACCATGATACGCCGTTGTATCTCGGCCCACCACGCCTCTTGTTGCCATATACGAAGAGTCTCGATAGGAACGTGAACACGTTTAGAAATGTCCTTCAAGTCTCCTGTGACACAGTAGAGTGCTGCACACTCTACTTTGGTCTCCTGTGCGAAGTACGCAGGGTTGCGTATGTTCTTCGGACGACCACGTTTACGAAGATGATTAACGTCTGCACCATCAAGACGATACTCCGTATCTTGCGAAGCCATGAGCGGCTCGGTCTTTCGTGCAACTGGCATGGCGGTTCCTATCTGTAGGTTAAATTTATCTGTTACAGTCCTTAGACCAAAGGTCTATAAAAAAGTTCCATAAAATATAAAAAAAAATTACAAAACCCAAATCGTGAACAAGTTCAACTTGAACACAGAGCTTCGCGTTGGAGAAGAAGAAGCATTCTATATAATAAACAAAGTTGTCAACAACTTTGTTAATAGATTTCTTTAATATAATTAAATGTCCCTTTGCGTTAGCACCTAGGGACAATGTATTTTTATAACGCTTTGGTCTTTGCTGTCGCAGCCCCAAGCGAAGACAGATATATATTACTTTAATTATCAACTGTCGTAGCCAAGAGCGTAGACAGTGTTGATTTGGCTAGCCAAATCTGTTTCCATTGATTGAATGTTAAATGTCCCTAGGCGCTACGCAAAAGGGACAATAAGCTTTTTAATTGTCGCAACGACTGTTAGACACCGCGGAGAGGCAAAAGGTTCCATTTTTTTTAAACTATTTTATAAGTTGCTGTTTATAGGCAAATAAATCTTTCGTCTAAATAGGCAAATGTAACAAGCAAAAACTTAAAATCTGTGCAAAAAATAGGCATGCTCCATGCAAAATAGAAAAGTTTTTTTAAATTTCCTCCCCCCCGGCGGGGGGTGGGGGTGTGGGTGGGGGGGGGGGGGTGGGGGTGGGGCGGGGGGGGGGGGGGGTGCGGGGGGGGGGGGTTGGGGGGGGGGGGC
>Ga0316226_1004093_pt1 | contig 11871 bp, 7 predicted proteins | sample TBH18017metaG_FD_206009 | JGI IMG/M metagenome (GOLD analysis project Ga0316226, IMG submission 206009) | Freshwater microbial communities from Trout Bog Lake, Wisconsin, USA - TBH18017 | ecosystem: Environmental > Aquatic > Freshwater > Lake > Hypolimnion/Profundal zone | place: USA: Wisconsin... | reverse complement strand
GGCCTTGGGTGACGCCGGGGCGGGAACCGCGTTCATCGGCAGATTGAGGGTCTTGGGGACCTGGGGTTCGAAGGGCTTGCCGACGTTGGGCGCCCGGTCCGGGTCGAAGGCCTCGAAGTCGTCCTCGGCCAGGTCGGGCTTGCGCACCACCACGGCCCGGATGCTGAGGATCACGTCAGTCTTCTCCTTGCTGTTGCCGTGGTAGCCCAGGAGGTCGCCGATCACGGGGATGTCGGTGAGCCCCCAGATGCCCTGCAGGTTCTTCTTCTCGTCCTCCTTCAGCATGCCGCCGAAGATGGCCGTTTCGCCGTCACGCAGCCGGGCGGAGGTCTTGATCACCCGCTGGCTGAGGTTGGGCCGGCTCGGATCGCCGCCGGCCTTCTGGGTCTTGATGTCGGATTCCAGATCGATGGTGATGTCGTTGTTGAAGTGGACCCTGGGCTTGACCTTGATCTTCACGCCCACGTCCTCGTAGCTGTAGGAGGTCTGGGCGGTGGTGATCCCGGTGATGGCCGAGGCGGCGGTGGTCCCGGCCGCGGAGGTGGTGGAGGGCAGGCCGATGCTGGACTGGGTGGTGCTGATCTTGTCGCCGATGTTCACTTCCCCGGTTTCGCCGGAGATCACCCGGACATTTGGGTTGGCCAGCAGCTTGGTCTCGCCGTTCTGCTTGGCCAGGTCCAGCCGGAGCCCGGGGAACAGATAGTTGATGGCGCTCTTGCTGATGCGCAGGGAGCCTGAGGTCTGGTTGATCCCGTTGGTGCCGCCGGTCAGGGTGGCGCCCACGGAGTAGACCCCGGTGGTGTTGGTGGGGGACTGGTCGATCACCGGCAGCAGGCCCAGGTTCTCCGACGTGGTTTCGGACACCTCAAGCAGCTCCAGGTAGATCATCACTTCCGCCTTGGCCTTGTCCAGCTGGTTGACGATGCGCTGGGCGATGCCGAGGTCGGTGGGCTTGGCCATGACGGTGATGGCGTTCAGCCGCTTGTCGATGAACACCCGCAACTGGGGCATGAGGGCGTTGAAGATCTGCCGCACGTTCTCCACTTCGGCATTGGACAGGTAGAAGGTGCGGATCAGCTTGTTCTCGTACTCCTGCAGGTTCTGCGGGGTCTTCTTGAACACCATGATGGAGTTGCTGTCCATGACCTTGTAGAACAGGTCGCTCTGCAGCATCAGGGTGTCCAGCACGCGCTGGAACGACAGGCCGCGCAGGTCCACGGAGATCTGCACGTCCTGGGCCGAGGCGGAGGAGTGCAGGACGATGTTCACGCCGGAGTTCTTGCTGAGCTGCTGGAAGATCTCGCGCAGGCTGGTCTTGCGGGTGAAGTTGAGGTCCATGCCCTCCAGCGACCGCGGGTTGATGGGCAGGACGTTCTTGGCTTCGCCCTTGACGCGCTGGGAGTCGATGCTCTCCTCGGCTTCCTCCTTGACCCGGCGGCGCTCCGCGGCCTGCTCGATGCGCACCAGCCAGTCCACGGCCACGGCGTTGGCGGGGTCCAGGGCGACCGCCTTGCCCACCTCCACCGCTTCCAGGTCCTGGTTGCCGTGCTTCTGGGCGTCCCGGGCCTTGACCAGGTGCTGCTCCGCGGCCAGCGGCGCGGTCTTGCGGTAGCCGATCTTGGCCTCCAGGTTGTTGGGGTCCTTGCGCAGGGCCTGGCGGTACTCGGCCAGGGCGTCGTCGTAGCGGCCCTGGTCGAAGGCCACGGTGGCCTTGTGCAGGCCGCAGGCCGTGGTCAGGACCAGGCAGAGCGACAGGGCCATGGTGCGGATCAGGGCGGTTCGGGTGGGTCTTTGGATCAGCATCTGGGCAATCCCCTGAAGGGTATCAAAAATCATTGGAGGGCGCCTGGCCGGTGCGGTTGCCCGCGGCCGAGACGTCCACAGCGTCGAGCTTGTGCTTGAGGTCCGCGTATTTCAAGTTCTGGAATTCGGCGGAAGTGTCGGTGAGCTTGACCAGCCGCCAGCGCGGGTTGGCCAGGTCGCCCTGCTTGATGGTGATGGGGTCCTCGCCCTTCATGAACGCGCCCAGCCTGCCGGCGGTGGCGCTGCCCAGGTAGCCCAGGTAGCGCAGATCCTGGGGCCGGCTGCTGCTCTCCTGGGCCCGGGCCTGGCGCAGGGCCTCGGCCTCGATCTGCGCCTGGGTGGGCGGCGGCGGGGGCGGCGGCGGCGGGGGTGGCGGTTTCGGCGGCGGGGGCGGTCCCTCGAACAGGAACAGGTCCCGGAACATCCGGTCCTCGTGCGGCAGTTCGCCGGCCTTGTCCAGCTTGGAGAGGTCGGGCAGCTTGGCCAGTTCCCGCACCTGGCGGTCGTCCAGGGCCTGGCTGGCGGCGCGGGTGCTGCTGGAACGCGCGGGGCCGGCCTTGGGGGAACTCGGCCAGAGCAGGTAGATCAGCACGGGCAGGCAGGCCAGGGCAACCTGGATGCGCCGGCTGGTCTTGAGCTCCTGCAGCCAGTCCTTGGGCGCGAGGCCCTTCACGGCGGGGCTCATGCGCCCTCCCCGTCATGGCTTTCGCCCGCCGGCGCCAGCGTCTGGCGGAACGCCCTCAGGGTGATGGTCAGGTGGGCCCCTTCGGGGCTCTCCTCCAGCTTGGCGCCGACCACCGCGAAGGGCAGCTTGCTGCCCTCCAGGCCCAGCATGAACGATTTCAAGTTCTTGTAGATACCGGTGGCGTTGAATTCCACGTCGACGGACTCCAGCAGGCTGCCCTTGGAGGCCTCCCGGGTGGCGGGGCCATACTTCACGGCGATCATCCGGATGCCGTGCTCCTTGGTGAGCTCGAACAGCTTCTGGCTGAGTTTCCAGTGCAGCTTGCCCACCCCTTCCGCCGGCATGTTCTGCATGAGCGCGTCCAGGGACTGGCGGTCGGCCTTGATCCGGTCGGCTTCGGCCTGGGCGCCCTTCAGGTCGTTGACCTGGCGGGCATAGGTGGAGGAGGCCTCTTTCAGGGCCCTTTCGGTCTGCATGCGTTTCTGGGAGGCGTCGGGCAGCAGGAAGACGGCGGTGACCAGCCCGGCCAGGGCCAGGGTGGCGCCGCCGATGAGGCGGAACTTGCTGGCGCGGAGGGAGGAGCTCATTCGTTGCCCTCCTGGCTGGGCGCGCGGAACCGGTTGGGGCGCCGGGGCGGCGGGGTGAAGTTCAGCCCTGACGGCGGATTGTCCTGCCCCGAGGGTGCGGGCGGGGCGGCGTTGCCGTAAGGCGCGGGCACGGCGGGCGTGCGCGGCGGAGGCACGGCGATGCTGTTCTGCTGGGCGGGCGGGCGCACCTGGGGCGCGGCGCCGGCTTTCGGCGCGACGGCGCCGGGCCTGGCCTTGGCCTGGGGCGCGTACTTGGGCAGCGGCTTGTAGGGTGGCGGGTTGGAGACGGCCGCCAGGGTGTAGTCGAAGTCCACCCCGCCGCCCTGGCGCTCGCCCTCCCGTTCCAGGATCACCTGGTCGAAGAACGGGTTCTTCTGCAGGGACTCGACGAAGTCGGCCTCGGCTTCCCGGGACCGGGCTTCGCCCTTGAGCTTGATCTGCACCTTCATGTCCGAGCCGCGGTTGCGCTGGATCGACTTGATGCGCACGTCCTGGACCAGGCTGCGCTCCAGTTCCGCGGTGAGCCGGGACCAGGGCAGGCTGCGTTCGGTGTAGATGCGTTCCGCCAGCCGCCAGCGCGGCAGTTCCTTGGCCACGTCCACGCTGCGCAGCTCGGACAGGATCCGGGCCTGGGCATCGGCGGTGGAGCGGGTCTTGCTGGTGAGGTTGCCGGCCAGCTTGCCGGACCTGGCAGCTTCCTGATAGGCGCTCCAGGTGAAGCCCAGGGAGCCCGCCAGGATCAGGCAGCCCAGCGCCAGGGCCGCCCAGCTCAGCATGACGTGGTTGAGCCGCCAGTAGTTGCTGGGCGGCGCGAGGTTGAGTTTGAGCGTGGGGACGGCCATCAGAGCGACTCCTCGGCCGGGATTTCGGGTTGCAGGATGCGCACCGGCAGGCCGCAGTCGGGCCACTGGGCGGCGCCCCAGACGTGGAGTTCCTGGGGCGAGCGGGCATCCCGTTGGAGGTAGGCGACGGTGGGGAGCACCCGCTCCTGGCACCAGGCGTCGGGGTCGGCCGGTTCGGTCCACTGGCGCAGCAGGATGAGGTTGCGGCCCCAGGCCGCAAGGGTTCCGGTGTAGCGGCCCTGCTCCGGGGCTGACAGGGAGAGCAGCATGCCCGGAACCTCGCGGGTGGCGGCCAGCCGGTTGTAGAGCCAAAGCCAGCGGGGCTGCAGCTGGCGCATGGGCCGGCCCGCGGCCGCGGCCAGCTGGATCCATTCGTCCCTCAGCTGCTGGGGCATTCCGGCCAGCAGCCAGGTGTTCTCTTCCATGTCGAGGGCCTGGACGAACTGCGGCGCCTCCAGCGCCAGATCCTGGCCGTAGCGCCAGCGGAAGAAGGCTTCCCGGGCCTCGGTCCCGGGCGGCAGCTCGACGATGTCACGCAGCAGCAGGGTGGGCACCCAGGCGTCATCCACCACCCAGCCGGTGGGGCCCGCGGGCAGGGTGCCCAGGATCCGGTCCAGCTCCTCGGCGGCTCCGGAAAAAGGATGGAACTGCCCTCCGGCGTGGACGCGCCTCGGCTCCAGCCATACCATGGAAGCATGCTTGAGCCTTTGCCCGAACATGGTCATCGGCAGATTTCCCCGCCGGCGTTGGGCGTGAAGGCTGACTTGGTTCCATAAACAATTGCCACAGAAGCTCCAGGAAGGGTGCAGGGGGCTAGTCTATCGCCCGGTATGCTTAATCCCAAACGGGGATGTTTTTATACACCCAAGAAGTATAGGCGGAGGATGACCCGGGGGAGTTGCCAGTTTGCGTCTAATTGCTCTAGAAGTTCATGGATTCAAATCCTTTGCGGACCCGCAGAAGCTGACCTTCCCCGAAGGGATGACGGCCGTGGTGGGGCCGAATGGATGCGGTAAGTCCAACATTTCAGACGCCTTGGCCTGGGTGCTGGGCGAGCAGCGGGCCACCCTGCTGCGCGGCGCCGAGATGGCCGACGTGATCTTCGCCGGCACCGGCCAGCGCAAGCCCATGGGCATGGCCGAAGTGAAACTGACCCTGGAGATGCCCGATGCCGCCCTGCCGGGCGCCACCCGGGAGGTGGTGGTCTCGCGCCGGCTGTACCGGGACACCGGCAGCGACTACCGGATCAACGGCCGGGAGTGCCGGCTCAAGGACGTGCAGGACATGCTCATGGACACCGGCATGGGCACCCGGGCCTATTCCTTCATCCAGCAGGGGCAGATCGACCTGATCCTCTCGAGCAAGCCCAAGGACCGGCGTTCGCTGCTGGAGGAGGCGGCCGGGATCACGCGCTACAAGCTGCGCCGCACCGACGCCGAGCGCCGGCTGGAGGACACCCGGGCCAACCTGCTCCGGCTGGACGATATCCTGTTCGAGCTGGCCAAGCAGCAGGAATCCCTGAAGCGCCAGGCCTCCAAGGCCAGGCGGGCCCAGGACCTGGACGGCGCCATCAAGGCCACCCAGCGCATCCTGCTGGCGGGCAAGGCGCTGGAACTGGAAATCGCCAAGGAGGCGATCCTGGAGAACCTGGACGCCCTGGAGCGCCGGATCGCCGTGCTCACCGCCCAGGCTTCCGAAGAGCATTCCGAGGTGGAGCGCCTGCACCTGGCCCTGGACGAACTGCTGCACCAGCAGGAACGCCGGGCCCGCTCGGTGACCGGCCTGGACCAGCGCAGCGGCCTGCTGGAGCAGGACCGGGGCTTCCAGGGCGAGCGGATCAAGGATGCCGGCGTGCAGCGCGAGCAGCTGGAACTGCGCCTGGAGGAGCTGGCGGCGCGCAGCGGGGATTCCGCGGCCGAGCTGGCCCGGCTGCAGACCGCCCTGGACGGCGCGGCGGCGGCGCTGGCGGCCAGGGAGGCCCTGGTGGCCGAGGCCGAGGAGGCCGTGGCCCTGGCCGGGGGCGCTCTGCGCCATGTCGAGGGCGAACTGAAGGCGCTCCGGGCCCGGCGCGCCGAGGCCGAGAAGGAGGCCATGGCGGCCCAGCACCGGCGCCAGGCGCTGCACCAGGAGATCGCCCAGCGTTCCGGACGGCTGGACGCCTTGAACCACGGGGAGGCCATGCGCGCCCCCCGGCTGGAGACCCTCCAGGCCGACCAGCTGCGCCTGGGGCGGGAAGCGGAGGGCGCGGCCGACCGGCTGGAGCAGATCGAGGAGGCCGTGCAGATCCAGGGCCGGATCCGCCAGGAAACCCTGGAGGCGCACCGGGCCGCGTCCAGCGCCCTGCGCGAGGCCGAGGGGGCGCTGGACGGCGAGGAGCGCCGGCTGCGCCAGATCGCCGACCTGCTGCGCGAGACCGCCGGTTCCGAGGAACAGAAGAAGGCCCTGCTGTGGCTGCGCCAGCGCGGCGAACAGCCGCTGGCCCTGGCCGACGCCCTGATCGTCGAGGAAGCGGACCTGCCGCAACTGGAGCGGCTGCTGGGCAGCTGGAGCCAGGCCGTGGCCCTGGGCGCCGCCGGGCTGGCGGCCACTCCGGAGACGCCCGGCCAGTTGTGGGTCAGCGCCGAGGGGGCGCCGGGGGTTTCGGCCGCCCCGGCTGCGGATTGCCTGCCGCTGGCGCCGCGCCTGCGCTGGAAGACCGGTCTGGCCCGGCCGCTGGAGGGGCTGTTGGCGCGGGCCTTCCTGTGCGAGGACGCGGACCTGGCGCGGCTGGGGGCGGCACATCCGGATCTGGCCTTCGTTTCGCCCCGGCTGGTCAAGCTGCCGTATGGGCCGGTGCAGGTGGGGGTCACCGCCCCGGCGGCCTCGCCGTTCAAATTGCGCGCCGAGCAGGAGGCCGCCCGCAAGGCCCGGGAATGCCAGCTGGAGCGGGTGGAGTCCCTGGAGGCCGAGGTCAAGGCCCTGGAGTTCCGCATGCGCGACGCGGCTTCGCGCTTCAAGGAGATGGAGGAGGACCACCTGGCGGCCCGGCGCGGCCTGGAGGACCTGAAGGGCAAGCAGGCCTCGGTGGCGGTCCAGCTGCGCGAGATCCAGGAGTCCCAGGAGCGGGCCGACGCCCAATGGGAGCTGCTCGAGGGCGAGATCAAGGGCCTCCAGGCCCAGCTGCGCGCCCTGGAAGTGCCCGAAGGGCATCCGGAGGAAGCCGGGCTCACGGCGGCCATCCAGGCCGGTGAAGGGCTCCGGGAGGAGACCCAGCGCACGCTGGAGCAGAAGCGGGAAATCCTCGTGGAGGCTTCCCGGGTGCGCGGTTCGGCCTGGGCCGAGCGGGACGCCCTGCAGCGCCATCTGCAGCAGCTGCAGCGCGGCACCTTCGACCTGGAGGCGGAGCGGGCGCGGATCCAGGGCGACATCCTGCAGGCCCGGGAACGGTCGGAGCAGGCCCAGGCGCGCCTGGCCGAACTGGAGCGGGAGGTCCAGCAGCTGCTCCAGGATCGCGCGGCGCTGGTGGCCCAGCAGGCCGAGGCCCTGCCCGGGATCGAAGCGGCCCAGGAGATCCTGCGGGTGCGCGAACGCACGGTGCGGGAGCTGCAGCAGGCCCTGGAGAACGCCCGCCAGCTGCACCAGGAGGCCCTGCTGCAGGGAGCGCAGGTGCAGGGCAGCCTCACCGCCACCAGCAAGGAGATCGAGCTGGCCCTCGGCCTGTCCATTCCTGAGTTCCTCGCTTCGGTCAGCGAAGATGAACGTCAGGCCTGGACCCTGGGCGAGCTGGTGCACCAGACCAGGCTGACCGAGCTGCACGGCAAGCGGCTGGAGCTGGGCAGCGTGAACCCGCTGGCCATCCAGGAACTCAAGGAGGCCGAAGACCGGCTGGGTTTCATGAACCAGCAGCGCGGCGATGTGCTCGAGGCCATCGGCAATCTCGAGTCGACCATCAAGGAGATCAATTCAATCTCCGAGGAACGATTCAAGGAAGCTTTCGACTTCATCAATTCGCGGTTCCAGGAGGTGTTCCGGGAGGCCTTCGGCGGCGGCAGCGCCACCCTCAGCCTGCAGGACCCCAAGGACCTGCTGGAGTGCGGCATCGAGATCACCGCCCAGCCTCCGGGCAAGAGCGCCAAGGCGCTGACCCTGCTGTCCGGCGGCGAGAAGGCGCTGACGGCGATCTCCCTCCTGTTCGCCATCTTCCACTTCAAGCCCAGCCCCTTCTGCGTGCTGGACGAGGTGGACGCGCCGCTGGACGAGGCCAACGTGGGCCGGTTCGCGGCCATGGTGCAGAAGATGAAGGACGGCACCCAGTTCATCGTCATCACCCACCAGAAGCCCACCATGATGGCCGCGGACACGCTCTACGGCGTCACCATGGAGGAGCTGGGGATCTCCCGGCTGGTGAGCGTGCAGCTCCGGGAAGCGACCCAGCTGGTGTGAGCCAATGGGGGGTTTACCCGTTGGTCACACCAATGTCATGAGTTATTAGAAAGTTCCGGTCCAATGTCAACGCGAAAGAAAGCGGAAACTGTGGATAACTCCTCCCTGGGTAGTTAATGCCTTGACCTTCGGCCTATCTCATCAAGATACCTGATTGCAATCTTTAATTCAAAAATCCCAAGTCGGGCAAGCATGGCGAACTTCAATAGTCAACGGCATTGGGGGAGGACAAGTGGGGAAATCCACAAGGTTTTCCACAAGGGCAAACGGCCCCGGCCCAGAGCGGATTTCGTAAGTCCATTCAGAGGCGCTTTTTACGAATTTGCCCGAGCAGGAGCTCCCGGGAACCCAGGTCGATGGCTTTTTCGTCTTGACACATTCTCGTGAACATTGGGTACCGAACCGGTTTCGCCTCAGGCCTCCGCTCCGGCGCCCTGGCTTATAGGCGGAAATGCCATTCCGGAGGTAGAGTCGATCCATGGCCAAGACCCTTTCCGTCTTCGAGTGCACCGCCTGTGGCGCCCGGTCCCCGCAGCCCATGGGGAAGTGCGGGTCCTGCGGGAGCTTCGGCACCATCGAGGAGGTCCGGGGCGCGCTGCGCAAGGACCTGTCCCGGGCCCGCAGCGCCTTCGCCCAGAGCAGCTACCAGGACCCGGTGTCGCTGGCCGACGTGGCGATCAGCGACGTGGACCGGCGCGCCACCGGGCTGCTGGAGCTGGACCGGGTGCTGGGCGGCGGGGTGGTCCCGGGCATGGTGGTGCTGCTGGGCGGCGAGCCGGGCATCGGCAAATCCACCCTGGTGCTGCAGTGGGCCGCCGCCTGCGAGGGCAGCGTGCTCTACGCCAGCGGCGAGGAGAGTGAGCGGCAGATCAAGCTGCGGGCCCGGCGCCTGGGCGCGGAGAACCCGGCCATCCACCTGTTCGCCGAGACCGATGTGCGGCGCATCCTGGAGGCCGCCGAGACCATGAAGCCGGCCCTGCTCCTGGTGGATTCCATCCAGACCCTGTTCGACCCGGAGTTCGAGTCCGCGGCGGGTTCGGTGAGCCAGGTGCGCGGCTGCGCGACCCTGCTGGCCCGGTGGGCCAAGAGCACCGGCACGCCGCTCGTGCTGGTGGGCCACGTCACCAAGGACGGCACCCTGGCCGGACCCAAGGTGCTGGAGCACCTGGTGGACACCGTGCTCGCCTTCGAAGGCGACCGGCACCACCACCACCGCCTGCTGCGCGCCCTGAAGAACCGCTTCGGCGCCGCGTTCGAGCTCGGGGTGTTCGCCATGACCGAGGGCGGCCTGATCCCGGTGGACGGCAACCCGTTCTTCCTGGACGCCGAGCCCAGCCCGGGGTGCGCCGCCACCGTGGTGCTGTCCGGCACCCGGCCGGTGGTGGTGGAGATCCAGGCCCTGGTGGCCTCCGCCGGGCTCGGCATCCCCCGGCGCACCGCGCTGGGCATCGACGGCCAGCGCCTGGCCATGCTCTGCGCGGTGGCCGAACGGCGCGGCGGCATCCAGCTGCACGACCGGGACGTCTACCTGAACGTGGCCGGCGGCCTGGAGATCGAGGACCCGGCCGCGGACCTGGCGGTGATCGCCGCCCTGGCCAGCAGCGCCCTGGGCCGGCTGCTGACGCCGAAGGCGTTGTTCATGGGCGAGGTGGGCCTCACCGGCGAGGTGCGCCCGGTGGCGCAGCTGCCCCTGCGGCTGCAGGAGGGCGCCAGGCTGGGCTTCCAGCTCGCGGTGGTGCCCCGGATCGGCCTGGAGCCCGGGCTCAAGGCGCCGCTGGAGCTCATCCCGGAGCGCAGCATGGAACGGCTGCGGGGAAAGAGCTGGCTGTTGGGCAGACCCGACACCGAGTGAGTAACATTGCTGTGAGGCTTCCATGCGATCGATGACTGCTTTCGCCGAGACGGTAGTGCCCCTGGAGACCGGCCAGCTCCGGCTCGCCCTGCGCTCCGTGAACCACAAGGCGCTGGATCTCTCCCTGCGCATCCATCCGGCCCTGTTTGCCCTGGAAGCCGCCATCCGGGCCAAGGTGCGCGAGGCCGCCCAGCGCGGCAAGCTGGACCTGGTCCTGGAAGTGCAGGACGAGCCCGCGTTGGAACCCCAGATCAACCGTCCGCTGCTGCGCTCCATGGCCAAGTCCTGGCAGGAGGACGCCGAATGGCTGAATCTGCCGCCGCTCACCGCCGAGGCATTCTTCCGGCTCCCGGGCGCCTGGGTGGCCAGCGGCGCCGATCTGGCGGAGCGGCTGGAGGGGCCGGTCATGGCGGGGCTGGACACGCTGCTGGACGCCTGGAACGCCGGGCGCGCCAGGGAGGGCGAGCGGCTCGACCCGTTCTTCCGGGACGGCCTGGCGCGACTGCGGGCGTTGTGGGAGACGCTCCAGGCCGAGGCCGAGCTGCAGGCCCGGGAACTGCCCGAACAGTACCGCCAGCGGCTCGAGCAGGTGCTGAAGGACGCCCAGCTGGCCGGGCAGCTCCCCGCCGAGCGGGTGGTGGCCGAGGCCGGGGCCCTGGCCGAGCGCCAGGATGTGCGCGAGGAGCTGGTCCGGCTCAAGGCCCACCTGGACGATTTCGCCGAGCGGTTGAAGCAGGGCCGGGTGTCGGGCAAGGCGCTGGACATCTGGAGCCAGGAGGTGCTGCGGGAGCTCAATACCTGCGGCTCCAAGTGCAAGCGGCTGGCCATGACCCGGGCGGTGATGGAGGCCAAGGGGGCGCTGGACCAGATCCGGGAGCAGGGGGCCAATCTGGAGTAAGTAAAGGGCGGCCCCGCCTCACTCCTGCTTCAGCGAACGCTGCATCAGGCGTTTCACCGATTCCCGGGGGTCGGCGCCCTTGAGCAGGCGGCCCACCTCCTCGGTGATGGGCAGTTCCAGGCCATGCTGACGGGCCAGGCCCAGGGCCGCCTCGGTGGTGAAGGCGCCCTCCACCACCTGGTTGCCCAGGGCGCGGGTGGCCGCCTCCGGGCTCAAGCCCTGGCCCAGCATGGCGCCGAACCGGCGGTTCCGGCTCTGGGCGCCGGTGGCGGTGAGCAGCAGATCGCCCATGCCCGCCAGGCCCATCACGGTTTCCGGGCGGCCGCCCAGCAGCTCCACCAGCCGGCCCATCTCGGCCAGGCCGCGGGTGATCAGCGCCGCCCTGGCGTTGTTGCCCAGGCCCAGGGCCTCCACCAGCCCGGCGGCGATGGCCAGGATGTTCTTGAAGGCGCCGCACAGCTCGACCCCCGGCACGTCCCGGCTCAGATAGACCCGCAGGTTGGGCCCGGCAAGGAGGGCCTGCAGCTCCCCGGCCCGGTCCTCGGCCACGGTGGCGGGCAGGGCCAGCAGGATGGCGGTCGGCAGGTCGCGGGCGACCTCGTCGGCGAAGGTGGGGCCGGAGAGCACGCCCACCGGCACCCGGAGCAGCGGCTCCAGCACCTGGGTGACCCGCAGGTGGCTGCCCTGGATGATGCCCTTGCTGACGTGGACCAGCAGTTCCGGGCGCAGGGCGGTGCGCCCGGCCAGGTCGGCCCACACCGCGGGGTTCACCTGGGTGGGCA
>Ga0316226_1004092_pt1 | contig 11875 bp, 8 predicted proteins | sample TBH18017metaG_FD_206009 | JGI IMG/M metagenome (GOLD analysis project Ga0316226, IMG submission 206009) | Freshwater microbial communities from Trout Bog Lake, Wisconsin, USA - TBH18017 | ecosystem: Environmental > Aquatic > Freshwater > Lake > Hypolimnion/Profundal zone | place: USA: Wisconsin... | reverse complement strand
GGCTCGATCCGAATGACCTGAAGGGAGATATCTTTGCCGGCGCCAAAAATATTACCACCGAATCGTATGAGATCCTGAAAATTCTAAGGAATCTCGACAGCGACCGTCTTCAGGTAAACACCCACAACTTCATCCAGGCCATAGAAAGGATGAAACCGATGTTTGACCGGCCTATTGATGCGGTCCATTGCTTTTACACCATAGTTGCTTACTGGGACATCACATCCACAGTAACAGAAAAACCAAACGGAAAGATCTCTGTTACAGGCTTTAAAGGGAAGAAGGGTAGCGATGATATTGCTATTTCTCCCCGGAAGATTGAAGATCTGAAAAAATTCATCGAAACCCAGTACATCTTCACCAATGAAGGAAGCGGACTCACCGTTGATTATTATTTCAGCCGGTTTGATGAAGTTCTCGCCAGAATGGATCCTGAGTATGTGAAGCAGCATGGTATCTTTTTTACCGACGATAACCTGAGCAAGTTTGCCTTATGGACGGTGAAAGAAAGCTTCGCCGATCACCTGAATGAAAATTATATCGTTCTTGACCCGGCAGGTGGTTCGGGGAACCTGATCTCGAGCTGGAGAGGGAAATTAAAACATAAGATCATTTCGGAATTACAGCCCGACCTGCTGCAGATCATTGAAAGGCGCATGGAGGTTGATCCCTGGCATATCGAGACGGGATTCACTGTGATACCGAGGACCAGCGAAAATAAAGGTTTGAATTTTCTTGATTGTTCTGCGGATGAGTACCTGAGTGAGCTCAAAAAGGAGTTGCTGTTAAAGAATATAGCTTTCGATAAGCCGATTGCTTTTCTGTTAAATCCGCCTTACAAGAATACCGATGAAAATGTAAAAGCAAGGGAATGTACTGCCTCTGAATATAAGATTCATCCTTCCATCCTTGAGCTTACCGGTCCTGATGCCGGGAAAGAAAGGTACCTGGCTTTTCTCGGGCAGATCCTGAACATTTCAAAGATCCAGGCTCAGGAGCACAAGGAACTGCACCCGGTGGTGATGATCTTCACTCCTACTTCCTGGCTCATTCCGAGGCCCACCTATGTAGGGTTCCGGAAAATCTGGGATCAATACTTCAAATTCCATAACGGGTTTATAATTACAAGCAATGTTTGGTTCAAACTCGAAGGCAAATGGCCGCTGGCTTTTACCATCTGGACATATAATTACAATGAAGCCGGAAACGATAATACGGTGAAGGTGCAAGACCTTACCCATCTTGAAAAAACCCAGCTGAACCTGGCATGGAATGCGAATGATGAAGGAGTAAGCAAGGCCTTGAGGCCGGTTCTGAAGGGAGGGAAAGAAATTGTTTTGGATAATTCGAGAGGGGATATTCGGGAGTTGCTTCCTGAATTGTCTAAGCATGGAAATAATATTAAGCAGCCACGCTATGATTTTAGTACTGCAAAAAAAGACAAAGATATTGGCAAATTGATTAGTGGCTTTCCAATAAAAGATAAAGTAAGACACTATGAGCTTAAAAGAAAGTGCGGTGAGCCTAATGGTGAATTTATCGGATTCATGGACGATTTAACTCCAGTAAGAGTAAAGCAAGATTCCTGTAATAGAATGTCCCTAAGACCTTCATGCGCTTGGCTTCAATTAAGGCCGACTTTCATCGATGTTAATTTGACAAAAGTATTCAATGGTGTACCCGATAAATACGGTTATTGCGCCTATGATATAGAATCCGTAAAAGCAACCTTCAGTTGGTTTGCAATAACGAAAGCTCTGAATGGTGTTTATCCTGTATGGGCAAACCAATACGACATCTGGGCCCCGAAAATCAAAGAAGAGCTAAAACCTTATTACTTCTCCCTTTGCTTTGCCTTTGTCCTTGCCGAAAACCGATGCGTGGTTACTAAGTTTGAGAAAGACAACCCGGTAACAGGAGCTCCCGAAGTATACGTCGATAATCCGCTTTGTCCCGCCAATCCTGAGAGTTTCTGGAGTACCACATTGGACAAGGAAATTTCCGACAAGCCGGCGCTGGCCAAAGAACTGGTAGAAAAGATCAAAGAGTTGTACAAGCACTGGAATCTGAATTATTGCAAGGGCCAGGTATTGCAAAATGTTGGTTTGCAGGATGAACCCTATTTCAAATACTTTGATTACCCCGATTTCCTGACACCTTACAGTGGATTAATTCAAATACGGCAATATTCGGTGATCCACGGCAAAGAAGATCTGCAGAATCTCTTCAAAGAAATATCAAGCCTCACAAAAAAAGTAAAAGAAGAAATCTACCGCTTGCTGGTAGAGCAATTCAGGTATTTTGAATAAAAGAATTAGGAATGCTAACTTTGTAAAACGAAATCCAGATACAAAATGGAACATCTTGAAGTTAAATCATTAGGCCCCATAAAAGAAGCTGATATCCGTTTCGGAGACCTGACCTTATTGGTTGGACCCCAGGCAAGCGGGAAGAGCATTTTACTGCAACTGATCAAGTTGATAACCGACCGTTACAATATCAGTTCGGTTTTGAGACAAAACAATTATGAATGGGGTAGAAAAAATGAGAACTTTCTGGATCTTTTCTTCGGAGAAAGCATGTCGGCAATCTGGATGGAAGATACAAAAATTCTTCTTGACGACAAAGAATATCAACCCTCATCCTTCTTGCCAAAACAAGGCACGACCGAGAGTTCTAAAACCGAAAAATTATTTTATATCCCTGCCCAAAGGGTTGTAACCATGAGCCAGGGATGGCCCAGAGCTTTCGGCACATTTGATATCGGTGACCCTTTTGTACTAAAGCAATTCAGTGAAACAGTGAGGGTTCTGATGGAGAAGGAAACAATAAACAGCGCCAGCAAGCATAGTAAAGTGTTTCCAAAACCTAACAGGATAAGGGAACCTTTAAGAAAATTAATTGATGACAGTATTTTTCATGGAGCTAAAGTGGAGTCGGATAACTCCAGCCTAAAGCGAAGATTTTTGCTTGAGGTTGGCAAGAGTAAACTGCCTTTTATGACCTGGAGTGCCGGACAAAAGGAATTCATGCCACTTTTGCTTTCACTTTATTTCCTGATGCCATCCAGAAATGTTAAGCTAAGAGATGATATCAAAATGGTTATCATAGAGGAACCGGAAATGGGGTTGCATCCGAAGGCAATTCAAGCACTGATGGTCGTTTTCCTTGAACTTATTGCAAGGGGATATCAACTCATCATCTCAACGCACTCACCTGTATTATTGGAGCTGCTATGGGCAATGAATTATATTAAAAATCACCATGGGAAACCATCCGATCTTTCAGAACTATTTTCCCTGAATAAAGACAATTCATTTAAAGCAACCTTTGAAACTATTATTAATGATAAAACATTCTCAACCTACTTTTTTGAACAAAGTATTGATGGAGTACGCATTAAAGACATTTCATCCCTTGATGCCGGTAGTGATGACAAGGCAATCTCAAATTGGGGTGGCCTTACCGATTTTGCATCAAAAGCAGGTGATATAGTTTCAAAACTTGTTGCGAATGAAAAATAAAAGACACAAAACCAAGAAAAGAAAATCCTTTAAGCAGGCGGTTAAAGCGACTCCAGATGTGCAAAATTGTTATTCACCAGGCAAACAAGCAATTACCACAAATGAAAGGGCTAAAGTGGAATTAACCGACCCTCGAAAATGTGGAGGTAGTTTATTTATTGACCAATGTCTTATAAATCAAAATAAGTATCCTAATGATAATCGCTGGGATTATGCAATAGATTATAGCGGGAAAGTTTATTTCGCCGAGGTTCATACGGCAAGTACAGGTGAAGTAAGTACTGTATTGCGCAAACTTCAATGGCTCAAGGATTGGCTTGTACAAAAAGCGCCGTAAACATAATGTTCACAGCGCTTTAGCTTTGTTAATTTGTGCCCGGAACAGGACTCGAACCTGCACATCCTGGGGACACTAGTCCCTGAAACTAGCGCGTCTACCAATTCCGCCATCCGGGCGACACAAAAATTCGATAAGAACAATAAAAAACGGCTGAAATTCAGCCGGATATGGTGCCCAGGACAAGACTCGAACTTGCACATCCTAAGGACACTACCCCCTCAAAGTAGCGTGTCTACCAATTTCACCACCTGGGCAGAGATTCATGAAAACTTAAGCAAAAGGCTCAGATTTTCAGACTCATTTCAAAAGAACATTTTCGAAACAGGGCGCAAAGGTATAAAAAAAAGTACAAAGTACAAGGTACAATTTCATTAAAAGTTCAAAGCAGGATTAATGAGCAACCAGCGAAATTGCATATGCAACCAGTAATCCCAGGCAAACAGTGAGAAATTTCTGAAGATTGTACTTATGGTGTTCCTCGGTTTCGAATAAAATAGAAGTGGAAACATGAAGGAAAATACCTATTACCACAGCCATACTGTATGTAAAGAAGATATCGAGAGATGAGACAATGCTGCTTTCAATAACCAGTCCTGCCAGGGAACCCAGGGGGGTCATCACTGCAAAAATACCGAGATAAAGAAACGCTTTTGCAGGTTTGCAGCCATAATGCAGGAAAAGCCCCATCAGGGTAAGGGAGATGGGTATGTTATGAATTACGATACCGAGGACGAGAGAGTGCTGTATCTCCGTCGCAAACCGGCTTACAAGGGGCATCCCTTCCAGGAAAGCGTGAATGCAAAGCCCTGTAAGAAGCAGCCATGGTGCAGCTCTTTCCCCTTCGGTATGAACATGCTTATGCCCGTGTTCCGCGCCTTCTGTAATAAGTTCCAGTACCAGCTGTATGAGGAAACCTGCAAGGACGAAAAGGCCTGCAAGCGGGGCGGCCTTTGAGAACACTTCAGGGACAAGAACAAGGAAACTGATCCCGATCAGGAAAGCGCCTGAAAAAGCAAGCAGGAGTTTCAGCAGTTTCTGGTCATCGCGACGGATAAGGAATACCAGGGAGCCGCTCGCGAGAACGGTGGCAATGAGGACCAGATATATTATGAGGTTCATGTTTCAAATATTAGGTAGCGAGGTAGTGAGGTAGCGAGGTGGCGAAATTGCCGGATTCGAAAATAATTATTTTCGCTATTTCGCTTCTCGCTATTTCGCTACCTGTTTTATTCGACATCTATTATCCTGTACTTCGTGCTCATGGGTACGCCTTTGAAATTTTCAAGGAAGGGTTCCGAGATATGGCCTATGCAGCCGGTATGATCAGGGAGCCCCAGGGCTTTCAGGTCCTGTTTCACTTTTGCCAGGAACGTTTCACTCAGCACAATCCTGTTTTCGAGGCATTTTGTCATCAGGCGGGCCGTGAGATCGACATCCGATCCGTAATAATCATTCGTGCCTTCAAAAAAGGTGACATTATAAACTTCCGTGCAATAATGAATGGCCACTTTACAGGCCAGGAAAGTATCCTCAACAGGATAATGCTTTATGTTGAACAGGGTTGCATAGATCTCTTCCAGCAACATGTAACAGGAATTGATGGCCTTGCCTGATTTGAGCACATCGTCAGGGATAAAAAGCATGATCTCATCACCTATCCCTTTGACAATATACTGCGGAAAGTTATTCAGCAGTGACAGAAAATTAAAAGTATTGTTCAGTTTCCTTCCCCAGTCGGTCAACCCACCAAGATATTTCATATCGGTGGAACGGTTGATATCCATAAAAAAACAGGTACCCGGGCAATTCGGAATGGAAGAGAGAAAACGGACCATCTCCTCCGAGTTGGGGTCTTTAAAATGGATATAATAGGCCATCAGAACACCCTTAGGGCATCTTCCTCATTGGGATGAATTTCGAAAATAGTAGTGAAACCTGATATTTCAAAAATTTCGCGAATGTTTTCCTGGAGGTTGCAAAGAACAAACTTCCCTTTGACCATGGTGATCCTTTTAAGTGCCATCAGCAGTATCCTGAGGCCGGAGCTGCTCACATAATCCATTTGCGCACAATTAATCAGAATCCTGTCAATATTCTGATCAAGGAGTTCGGTGAGCCTCTTTTCCAGTATACTGTAATTGATTGTATCAAGCCTGCCTTTGATGCCTATGATCATGCATTTCTCAGTTTTCCTTTCGATCAGTTCCATATCAGTGTTTTGTTAATAATTACGGGTTAAAAGTACTATATTTTTTCCATTCTTCCGCTCGTAGGTGATCTCATTTACGAGCTTCTTTACAAAATGAATGCCCAATCCGCCGATCTGCCGGTCTTCGATCGGATGGTTGACGACGTCGCTGGTATTTTTTTCAAGGAGGTTGAACGCCTTCCCGTCATCCTCCATGCCTATCTTTATTGCACCGGGGGCAGGATGAGCGAAGGTTACAATGATGTCGTGATCACGCCCGTCGTCAAAGGCATAAAACACAACATTGGTAAAAAGTTCTTCAAGTATAAGGTTCAATTCCATACTGACTTTTACAGGGATCTCCCATTCTTCGGCGAGTTGTTCAAGTTCCGCAACCAGGCGGTTCAGGTCTCCAAGCTTGTTTTGTAAGCTTATTTGCTTCATCTCTGCCGATTTGGTCTCACCACCAGGCATTACCTTTGACCTCAGTATTAAAAGTGTTATATCGTCGGCCTGATCCACTCCTTTCATAAACCCGATAACATCGTCTTCGAGTTGATGGATAAGGTCGGCGGGGCAAAGGTCAGAATTATGACGGACAATTTCAAGCATAGGTTTTTCGCCATAGAAATTTCCCGAACTGTTAATGGCTTCCGTTACGCCATCGGTATATAATAAAATGGCATCCCCCGGTGAAAACAATATGCTCCCCGAGGTATAGGTGGCGTGCTCAAATATTCCGAGAGGAATTCCATGGACATTCCCCAGCTTTTTGATTTTCCCTCCCGGCCCGACCAGGAAAGGAGGGTTATGACCTGCATTGCAATAAGTAAGGCAGCCGTTTTTCAGGTCCATTATCCCTGCAATAAAAGTCACGAACATCTGGTTGGGATTCTCCCTGCATATTTCCTTGTTGATCTCATAAACACTCTGGTTCAGAGGAACCTGCAATGAAACCCTCGAGCGGAACAATATCCTGGCCGAGACCATGAAGAGAGAAGCCGGAACACCCTTGCCCGAGACGTCGCCTATGGCAATAAACAGGTGGTCGTCATCCAGAAAGAAAAAATCATACAGATCACCTCCCACTGCACGTGCGGGGTTCAGCAGGGCTGCAAGGTCCCAGTCGTCCCTGGAAGGGAAATTTGTTGGCAGCAGGCCCATCTGGATCTCGTGGGCAACACTCAGTTCACTCTCTATTTTTTCACGGGCGGCGGTGGCATCCTGGAGGTTCTCAATATAATTGACCAGTTCATCCTTCATCTGCGAAAAAGCATTGGTGAGCTGGGATATCTCGTCTTTTGAAGTGAATACAGGCAGTGCCGTACCGAAATCTCCCTGCCCGATCCGGTGGGTCGCCTCTACCAGACGGCTGATGGGACGAATGAATTTCCCGGTGATGAGAATGGTGAGCAGTATCATTGCAGCCAGGCTGATCAGGAAGATGGCGATGAGGTTATAGAAGAATTCATACAAACCTGCGTAAAGTTCCCTTGAAGGGAAAGTGATCGCGAAGATCCAGTTGGTATGCGGTACCGGAGCGGTATAAAGCCAGCTGGGCACTTTCACATGCGTAAGATCCCTCATCTTAACGAACATCCTTTTCCCTTTCAGCATCTGGTTTATCACTGAATCCGTTTCACTGTGAGATTCACCGATGACCACGTTGTGGATATCCTGGTTGATGTATGCTTTATTCGGATGAGATATCATGATGCCTTTTGACGACATCAGGTAGCTGAATCCCGTCTTATAAACCCTTGCCGATTTCAGGATATGCATGAAAGTTCCCAGGGAGATGTCCATAGTGATAACACCTGCAAAAACACGCTTATCCTTGATCCAGCGGTAAAACGGCACAGAATAGGTGCACATCAGGGTGTCGCCCCCGCCTTTGTCGAAATACGGTTCCGACCATACAGCCTTCCCTAATTGCTTCGGAATGAGGTACCAGTCCTTGTTAAAATAATCATATTCTGCGGATGAGAGATCCCGTTCAACAACGGCGTTATGCGTCTCGAACACATATGGGCAGTAGCGGTAAAGTTTTTTATCGTACATATAGGGCTCGAAGGCAATTGCGCTTCCGAAAACCACGGTATCTTCAAGCACAAACTCCTTTGCCAGTTCATGGATCATCCGGTAATCGGGTTTTTCAACTTCCAAAGCGGTCGACAGGGTCGATGGCACCTGCTCAACAGGTCTGATCACGTTGCTGATCCTCGAGATGGTAAGATCGGTGATATTGGATGCCCTCTGGGATGCATCCTCGTCCAGAATGGCCCGTGTATACGAAAAAGTATAGTAAAAGGCGATGCTGAACACAAGCAGGAACGCAAGGATGAAAAAGCGCGTATACCTGATCGCGAGGCCTCCTTTCGGGAGGAAATGCTTGCCGCGTTTGTTAACGGCTTCATCATTCTTTTCAGGTTCCATAGAAAATGTTGAGTGAATGATCCTGGTTTGCTGTGATAACAAATACCTTCATTACAAAAGTAAAAGTAAAAAAATATACATTTGCATGTACAATAAATATAAAAATGGAAAACTCACTGGAACAGCTGAAACCATCACGGCTCTGGCATCACTTTGCTGAGATCTGCAAAGTACCCCGTCCATCGAAGAAAGAAGAAAAAATAGCTTCCTGGCTTATGTCTTTTGCTTCGGCCCACGGGCTTGAATGTATTAAAGACGAATGCGGGAACATCCTTATCCGTAAGAACGCCTCTCCCGGCTATGAAATGCGCAAAACGGTCATCCTTCAGTCGCATATGGATATGGTTTGCGAAAAGAATTCCGACACTGTCCATGATTTTGACAAGGATCCCATACAGCCTTTTATTGACGGTGAATGGGTCAGGGCAAAAGGGACTACTCTCGGCGGAGATGACGGGATTGGTATCGCAGTTGCTGTGGCAATCCTGGATGCGGATGATATTCCGCACGGGCCCCTCGAGGCTTTGTTCACTGTGGATGAAGAAACCGGGCTTACCGGGGCTTTCGGGCTCAAACCGGGGCTACTGAATGGCAGGGTGCTCATTAACCTGGATTCGGAGGACGAGGGCCAGGTTTTCATCGGTTGTGCAGGAGGCAAGGATACCGTTGCCAGCTTGCCCCTGGAGACCGAAAAGAGCCCTCTGGGCCATGTTGCCTTTAAAGTCAGCATGACAGGCCTTAAAGGCGGGCATTCAGGTGATGATATCAACAAAGGCCTGGGCAATGCGACTAAGCTGCTTAACCGATTCCTGTGGAATGCCGACAAGGATTTCGGCATAAGGATCGCTTCAATCAATGCCGGCAATCTCAGGAACGCCATTGCCAGGGAGGGTTTCGCTGTTGTGGAGGTACCTTCTGACCAGGTTGAGGCTTTCGGGCGTTATGCAGTGAATTTCCACCATGACCTGGTGGGTGAACTGCATGTGACCGAGCCTGAACTGAAATTTGCAGTGAGCCCGGCAGCAGCATCTGAAACGGTCTGGACAAGGGATCTGCAGACAAAAGTTCTTAATGCAGCTTACGCCTGTCCTCATGGTGTTCTTGCCATGTCAAGGGAGATCCCCAACTTTGTTGAGACCTCAACAAACCTGGCATCTGTCAAGGAACAGGACGGGAAAGTCTTCATCACAACAAGCCAGCGCAGCTCGGTGGAATCATCTAAAAAAGACGCAGGCGACATGGTCTCGAGCGTATTCAGGATGGCAGGAGCCAAAGTCGAGCAATCGAAAGGCTATCCGGGCTGGAAGCCTGATCCTGGTTCTGAAGTGCTCAAACTGACGGTAAAATCGTATAAAAAGCTTTTCGGAAAAGAGCCTGAAGTGCTGGCCATCCATGCCGGGCTTGAATGCGGGCTTATAGGTGCGATTTACCCGGGGATGGATATGGTTTCGTTCGGACCTACCATCAAGGGTGCGCATTCGCCTATGGAGAGGCTTCATATTCCTTCGGTGAGCAAATTCTGGGATCTTACGCTGGAAATACTGAAAGAAATATAGTCGGCAGTCGGCAGTCGGCAGTCAATAAAATACAGTTTATGCGCTTCGTCTACCTGTTTTTACTGGCGTGTATCCCCGGCCTTCAGGTTTTTGCCCAGTTCGGTTTCTCCGATTCCTCTGTACAGCATCGAATCCGCCACGATATTTATATTCTGGCTTCCGATTCCCTTGAAGGCAGGGAAGCAGGCATGCCCGGCGAAAAAAAGGCTTATACCTACATCATCAGCAAGCTTAAGGAAGCGGGGATCCCTCCCTGGCAGGGGGGAAACTATCTCCAGCCCTTCACCCATGGGTATATGAAGTTTGGAAAGACTCCCTATCTGAGGGTTTCGGGTAAATCGTTCAACTGGAGATATGATTTCGGACTCTGCACTTACTCAGCCCGGGATTCCCTCACTTCATTATGCGTGGATGCAGGGTATGGCCTCGTTATACCCGGGGCAGGGGTAGATGATTATAAAGGCATCCGGGACCCCGGTGGAAAGATTGTACTCATCGATCTTGATGCTCCGCGCAGACTCTCAGCGAACAAATCCATGAAAGATGAGCTCAGCCCTGCTTTCAGGATGGCAAATGCAGTAAAAAGGGGTGCTGCCGGCATTATTTTTTATGATAATCCAGGGCTCTACGGGAAAAGCCTGTTTGATTTTTCAGTGAACGACACACTCACGATACCCGTGATATACGTCACACAGGAGGTCGCGGACTTTATCCGGGAACATCCGTCTGACCCGGTAACCATGGCAGTTTATATTAGCAGGAGCACCGAAACCTATCATAATATTATTGCTTATATTGACAACTGGGCCCCGAGGACCATCATACTGGGCGCTCATTATGATCATTTGGGTAAAAGCCCGGACCGGAAATACAACGGGGCTTTTTGTGTGGGGGCCGATGACAACGCCAGTGGAACTGCAGGCATACTGGAGCTTGCAAGGTATTATTCAGTGCACCGGGATCCGAAGAATAACTATCTCGTGATTTTCTTTTCGGCTGAGGAAAAGGGATTATATGGCTCGGAATTCTTTGTTAAAGCTATGAGGCCATCCTTCAGGGATTCGGTAAATTTCATGGTTAACTTCGATATGATTGGCAGGCTGGGATGTGAAGGATCTCTTGTTACGGCAGAGGCTGCAGGGAGTTCCCCTCTTTGGAAGAAGATCTACAGGGAGGTAAAACACCCCGGTTTCCACCTGAAGAAAATCGGACCCTCCCTCCCCTTTTCCGACCAGGAAGCATTTTACAGGAAAGGCATACCAGTGCTGTATCTTAATACCGGTCTGCACCAGGATTATCACACTCCTCTGGACAAACCGGGAACCATCAATTACACCGGTATGACGGGGATACTTAATTATTCCGAGAAGCTTGTCTCTGCTGCCGGTTCAGGAGACAAAGTCCCTTACCGCCAGGTTCCCGGGATAAGCCTCTTTTTCGAGTATGCGGGCTTTATATTCCAATACATAGGGGAGATGCTTTCGTTTTAGGTAGCGAGGTAGCGAGAAGCGAGGTAGCGAAATTATAAGGAGTGAAGCCCATCACACAAGCCGCCTCAGGTGCGAGGAGCTTGAATAATCTAAGAGGAGCCTATCATCATATCGCGCCGCTGCCACCGCAGGGGCGTTGTGATATGCAAGCGTTAGACGCAGCCACCGTAGCGGCGTTGCGAAGATGCGAACGATTTCGCTTTTCGCTACCTCGTTTCTCGCTACCTCGCTACCTACAATCCCACCCCCACTCCTATGCGGAACACAGGATTTGAATAGGGGGAATAATAGGAATTATTGAGGTTGAACAGGAGGAGGACATCCATGAATACCCTGCCGCC
>Ga0316226_1004089_pt1 | contig 11880 bp, 3 predicted proteins | sample TBH18017metaG_FD_206009 | JGI IMG/M metagenome (GOLD analysis project Ga0316226, IMG submission 206009) | Freshwater microbial communities from Trout Bog Lake, Wisconsin, USA - TBH18017 | ecosystem: Environmental > Aquatic > Freshwater > Lake > Hypolimnion/Profundal zone | place: USA: Wisconsin... | reverse complement strand
ATACTCCATCACCGCATGGGATTCGTTGACATAGCCCATGACCCCGGTGGCAAGCATGTCCTTGTCACCCAAAGCCTGGCCCAGCAAAATCAAGCCAGACCAGCTCTGCATCGCCTCGGACGAGGACTCCTGGTTGCAGCCAGTCTGCGAACCGCTGCCGCCGGCCCAGGAATGGCCGGCCCAGATGTCGAAGGTTCGCATGAACGGGAAACGCTTGTCGTCGCGCTCCCAGTTGGCGTATTGCTTGGCCACCATCCGCGCCATCGGGCCGTAGTCGGCGGCGAACTGCGGATCCTGCATCGCCATCAGGCCGGTGGCGAAGGTAAAGTAACCATAGTGAAAATGATTGTCGGTGAACGTCTCGGAGCCATAACTTGAATTAAATCCAACGAGTCCTTTATGATTTGGGTAGTAAGCGAAGAGATGGTTCATCTTGCCGGGCGTGTAAGTATACCAGTTGATAAGTTCCGAGCGCAGCGCGTCCACGATGGCCGGCTGCGAAGAATCCTTTGTCTGTTGGGCGATCAAGGCCGCCTGTCCATACCTCACCAGGTCTTTACCGCCCCAATAAGTGTCGCCGCCAAGTTTCGGATGGTCGGCAAAGCGCGCCAGCATGGATTTCAACCGCGCGGCGTCGAAGTCTCCGCCCGCCGCCGGTGCCGGCAGGTTGGGCAGGATGCCGCTGTAGGGATAAGTGAAGGAAAACTCGTTACCCAGGCTCATCTTCATGGTTCCACGGGCGGTCAGATACTCCATCTGATTGAAGGCAAAGCTGGTGGTGGCCGTCCGGTAATGGTGTGGAATCCAGCCTTGGATGATTTGTTTCTCGCTGCCCTTGAGCGGCTCAGTGGTGACTTTCCAAGTAGTCGTGAGCGTGCCTTTGGGCGCGTCATAATTCCAAGTCAGCTTGGTGTCGCGCGGGATGGCAAAGGCGTAGTGGTGGAAGTATTCAAGATCCTTGGCCGCCGGCAGCGGGCATAGGACAAGATAGCTGGCGCTGCCGGAAAAACTGACGGCAAGAGTATCCGCGTCCAGTTGAAACTGGGTTCCGTCGGGAGCGAACAAGCCATACGCGCGGCCTCCATATTCGATGCCGAGAGTATCGCCGGTCACCGGCGCAGTAATTGTCTTGCCGGCCAGGTCGAAAAAGCGCAGCCCGCCGGGAGCCATCGGTTTGCCTTTGTTCGCGGGCTTGGAGACGCCCGTCTTGGCATCGCGGACGGAAGTTCTTGCACCAAACGTGAGGGTGGGCTGCACGCCATGGTATTCGGCCCAGACATAGGGCATCCCCTGCCCGACCGTGACATCAAAATACTTTTCCGCAGACTGGCCCATGCGGAAGGACACCAGCCAGTCGGACCAGTCCTTGGCTCGCGCGTCGGTCGCGGCAAAATCCTTGCCGCCGAGCAGCAATGGCGAATCAGTCATCGGGTCGTTGCCGCTCGGCTCCCATTTGATTGGATAGTTCACCTCCAAACCCGTCGCGCCCGTGTCCAGCCGCAGTGGAAACGCCCAGACCGCCCGCCCGAACGGATCATTGAACAGGCGCACGAACCACTGGTTGCTCGGAATCGGCCGACCGTCATTCTTCACCAGATAGACTGGCTGCTTTTCAAATTCGGCAACCTTGTCCAAACCCTGCCGATCCTTGACGATTCCGGGCGGTGGAAACGAAGCATAGGAGCCCTTCCCAACAGGAACAGCGACTTGAGCCATGGCGGTGGTTGACAGGACTATCCCGGCAACGACTAAACGGAGCGTGTTGTTCATAAGTTTTGGTAGTTTTGTTTTATGGGAACTATGATTTCGATGCCGCTGCATTTGGCGCCGTCGGTGACAGTGGTGAACTCGATGACAACCTGGCCAATTTCATTGGCGGTTGTGGGTAACTCGCGAATAGACGCCTTGTTCTTGGCACCGGTTACACCAATGATATCAAAGTCTTTCAGAACCAACTTGCCATTGATGGCGATATTGAACACCCGCTGGCCCGGCTTGCTCCAGTAAGTCTCCGCAAAATGCAGCCGCACGGTGCAGCCCGCGCCGGGAACCAGGCCGCTGAAGGTATAAGTGCAGTTGCCGTGATGCTCGCTTTGATAGACCGCTTGCGGCGCGGGATCCGTCAGCCCGGCGATGTCAATGTCCGCGCCGCTCGCCGAACTGCCACCACCAACAAAGCCGGTATCGGCAGCGAACCTGCCAACAGCGCCGCCGCCGCAGTTCACCGCCCGGACGGACGGCCCCGGCTTGGCGCTGACCTCGGCGGAGTCCCCGCTCTTACCCAGGGCGTTTGAACTCGACACGACATAATAGTAAGTCGTGCCATTGGCCACGGCAGTGTCGGCATAGTGGTTCGCCGTGATGTCAGCAACGACTTTGTAAGGTCCGCCCGCGCCGGCCGACCGCTTGACACTGTAGTTGGCGATGCCGGGCGAACCCGGCCAGCCCAAGTCAATCCGGTTGTTGCTCGGACTTATCACCAGGCCGGTCGGCGGCGATGGAAAAACCACCGGCACCAGTTCGATGCCGTCCTTGCGGCCAAGATTGCGGCTGTATTGCATGGCGGTGGAATTGTTCCAGTGCTCATAGACTCCAAGGCTGACCGGGCCATAAGGTTTGCCGGACGGCGGATTGTTTGCGAGCGCGGCCTCGTGAAGATAATTATCTGTAAACGGATTGCAGCCCCATTCTGTATTGATGAAATCGAAACCGACGGACTCGATGGCCACGCCGTCCTGCGAGACAAAAAGGCTGGAAGGCCAGTTGTCGTTGAACGGCGCCATCTTCCATTTGCGCGGCGAAGCGTCCGGGCCGTCCGCGCCATAAAGATCGTCAATCATGAAAAGCACGGTCTTCTCGCCAACGTCCTTGTGCGCGAGCAAATCAACCAATGGATTCGACTCACCCATCCGTCGCGGCGAAATCGCGCCGTGATTCAGGCCGTGCACGGTTCCAAAATGATTTTTTGCCAGCAGCGTCGGGCCCGCGTCGCCGTGATTTTTCATGATCGCCAGGTTGATCATATAGGAGGCGTCCACGACAAACGGCGGCAGGCTGCGCCCCAGCCCGCGCTCGGGATCCTTGTAAGTGACCACATTCTGCGCCCATTGGTTTTCGGGCGGAGCGGCCTCACGGCCTTCGCCGCCGCCTTTGTCGAGCTCTATAAAATGAACCTGCGGAAATTCCGCGTGGCACGGCACAAATATATTATCCGCAATATACCGGCTGATGTCGTAAATGCTGATGTTCGTCTGGGCGACGCCGGCGCGGTTCACCAACTGCCGGAGCATCGAGAGAATCAACTGCGGATTGCCGTTAATGCTGTTTTGATTGCCGACGTTTCCATTCAACGCATGGCCGCTGCGCGCGGTGTTCTGGTTGATCTTGATGACAATCTTCTGGCCTGAAACATAGCCTGCGTCACCTTTGCCACGGGCTTTGTTGTAAGAATGAAAAAGTGCATTCCAAGCGCCGGTGTCGGCGTCGGCACTGGTCAGCGTGCGCAATGACCGCGACAACATTTCATCAACGCGAGACTGGTCGGTTGCGTTAGGCTCCCACCAATAACCAGTCTTACCATCCCAATGCGTCGCGGATGCGTCGCGCACCCAGACGACACGGCCGGGATTGATGCCGCGCGCCACGCCGAGCGGCGTGTTCGGCGGATCAACCGGAGCCCAGGTTGATCTGGCCTGAACTTCATTGGTCGTGTTCTTCAGAGTTACCAGTCCGGCCACCGCCGCGATGACCGCACACGCGGCGGCCAATCCATATCGCGCCTGCCAGAGATACCGCCGCGCCTTGCGAAAGGCGAAGATAGTCATGACAAAACTTAAAATATAGCCAATGAAGCCAAACGCCAGCGGGCCGGCCACTCTTTGACAGGGATAAGCGGCGCGGCTTGGTTTTGGCACGACGCGGATGAGATACCAGAGCAGCGCCAGCAGGCCGACCACTGGCGCCAGCCACTTCACCCAAAACAAAGTGGATTGGCAGCCGACCAGCTTTCCTGATTTCGGGCAGAAGATAAACGGCCCACGGCGGATTGGTGCGGGCATCAGATTACCCTCCCTTCAACCATGTCCGGCAGATTACTGGATAATCTGGTTAAACAGTTTTTATGACGATGTGTTCTCATGCGATTCCTAAAGATGCTCAAGGCGCGGCAACCGCAAATACGATGTATTGGCTGCTGTTTCTGGCGTTGTGGATTCCAAAGCCGTTGGAGGCGAAATAGCCGTTATAACCTTCCGGCAATGTCCGGCTCTTGTATATGTCAAGCGTCCGGCCATTGATTGTGACTATCTCCGGCAGTTTCACCCATTGGTAATCGGCGTTATTCTCATGCTTCGGCATGCCGTTGGCGGCATCAACAAGCTGGTATAGGTTGCAGCGCTTGTTGGTGTAAAACTGGATGGTGTCGGTGGACGTGTATTCGGAGGCGTCCCGCTGAAACGCCTGGACGTAATCACCGCCGGCCAGATAGTCCGGCAGCCCCGCGAAAATCCACGGCTCGTCCACATAAATCCGCGAGCCATTCCGGCCGTTGTGCTCGATGTGCGCCAAAGCCATCGGCGGATTGAGCGTGTCGCCCTGTGTGCCGGTGTAGGCGAATTCCCGCATCACACCCGTTGCCGGCACGGCGGCCGGCTTGACCGCGGCGGCGCGCGGCGGCGTGTTGTCCTGCATAACCGCCGGTTCGGCACCGAGAACATATCCATAGCGTCGCGGCCAGACAGTTGTCAGGCCGCCATTGACTTGAAGCGGCTTACTGGTGATGGTGGCAGTGGCCGGCTTCAGCCCCGGACGCGTGGCGGTCAAGGTGAACTCGCCGGGCGTGCGCGTCGCGCGGACGAACACCCGGTTGACGCCCGCCTCGGTGTTCAAATAATTTTTCAACGTGCTGAAACGGATGCCGCTGTTGTAGCCGCCAAGAAAGCTGCCAGCACCTTTGGCAACAAAATCAACTCGCGCTTCATCTGTCGGACAACGGAGTCCATTGGCGTCAACCACCTCGACATCAAACATGGCGATGTCCGCGCCATCCGCGCGAAAGGCGTCGGGGCCGATGACGGGAGTAAGTTTGAGACTGACGGGCGAGCCGGAAGTTACTTTATCCTGATGCGCCACTTCGTTATTACCGTTGTAAGCGATGGCTTCAATCTTACCCGGCTGCCAGGCCACGGCGGGAAACTTAAACGCGTAATGGTTCTCCCGTTCTTTCTGGGCATTGGCCATGTCCCGCACGCCCCAGCCATAGTCCTTGATTAGTTTTCCCTGCTCGTCATAAGTGGCCAGCTTGACCTTGTCGGCATTGCAAATCACCCAGACGGTCTTTACCGTGCCGGCGGGATAGTTCCAGTGCCCGAGTATCTGCACCTCCGGCTGGTCGTTGTGCGCCACCTGCATCGCGTAATAGGATTCCTTCGGCAACCGCACCGCATCCAGCACGCCGCTGACACGCGCCACTTCCATGTCCAGCATCCGTCCGTGGCTGTTTGAGTCGGCGAAAATAATCTTCGCGCCGCCGACGGTGATGCCTTTGGTCAATCGCACCTCAACTGGTTCCACAAACGCGCTGAGCTTGTAGCGGTCGTAGTATTTCAAAATGTTGTTGAGCGCCAAGTCTTCCGAATTGTTCAGGCGGAAAGCATCCTGAGGGTATTCGTAAATCCCATCGCCCCCATTGGCGGCCGTGGATTCCACATGAACCCGCGAGGCAACTTTGATGTATCCACCGGTGACAAAGGAACCATTGGGCGCCAGAAACGGAGTATAGTTGTCCCAGATCCGGCGCGGGCTTTCGGCGCGCGCATACTCCGCGTCCCAGGCGGGAATGGCCGTGGTGCGGAAGATGCCGTCCATCTGCGATTCATAACCCTTGATGTCCTCCGTCTTCTCATCGGTGCCGCGCGTGCCGCTGAAACGGCCGCCGTAGGGATCCCATTCGTTCTTCACATCCACCATGTCCTGCATGTGTTTTTTGGTGATGCCGGAATTGCTGGCCTCGTAAAAAACCACGCTGGGATTATTGCGGAAATAAATCGTCACATCGCGCATCAGGGCGACGCGATCCGCCCAACGCGCATTGCCTTCCGGCGTGTTCGGGTCATCGCCTTCGCCGTTGCCGGCGGGACAGGTCATGATGATTCCGAACTTGTCCGCCGACTCGATCTGGTGCTTGCGCGGCGCGACGTGCATCGGCCGGATAAAGTTCGCATTGTTCTCCTTCATCAGCTTGTAATCATACTCGGTCATCCAATCCTGCGGAATGCCCGTGACCGCCCACTCCATCGTCGTGCGCGGCGCGTAGCCTTTGAGATAGATTGGGTGGCCGTTGATTTTCAATCCTTCTTTGGCGCTGAAGGTAAGCAGTCTAACTCCCAGCGGCGTCTGGCAGACATCAACCAATTTGCCGCCAACAGTCAACGAACTGAAGACGCGGTAAAGATACGGATAGTCCGGAGACCAGAAATGAATGTCCGCCAGCAGCCCGTTCACGGATATTTTAACTTTCTGTCCAACCGAAACCGTTTGCGCCGCCGCGCTTTTTTTCCAGACCGTTTTGCCGTCGCGATCCACGACCCACGCCTCGAACACCGCCGTCTGCGGCGTTGTGTAGTCATTGGCGACTTCGGCATCAACGGTGAGTTGCGCCGTTTTTTTACCAGTATCAATGTCCTGCTCGTGAACATAGATGCCGGAAGTTTTCAAGTTGCTGTAAAGCGGCAGCGTCTGATAAAGCCGGTCGGTGATGTGCAACACCGCGTCCTTCACCAAACCACCAAACGGCGGATAGAAAGCCTGCGCGCTCCAGCCGTAGGAAAAACCGGCGGGATCTTTCGCCAACATATTGCTGTCCACCTGGACCGCAATCACGTTGTCCGCGCCGAACCGGACAAAATCGGTCACGTCCAATCCGCAGGGGCCGACTTGGTTGGAATGTTCGCCCACCAGCTTGCCGTTCACATAAAATTTCCCCGTGTTCCGCACACCTTCAAATTCCAAAAAAACCTTCCGTCCCGACCACGCGGCGTCGAGCGTGAAATGCTTGCGATACCAGACCTTGCCCTCGAAGAATTTTTCCCGGTCATCGTCCGGGCCGTTCCGCGCGTTGTGCGACCGCCAGTTGCGAAAGGAATCCACGTCGTTGAACGTGTGCGGCAAACTCACGTCGCTCCACGAACTGTCATCAAAGACGGCGTGTTCAGCGCCGGCGGCGTTTTGTTTGATGAATTTCCAGTCCTGGTTGAAATTGAAATCCAGCCGGCGGCTTTCGGGCGCGGTGTAATTAGGCGCGTCCGGAATTTCGACCGGGCCGCTGCGCACTGTGGCCGCTGCGTCCTGCGCCCGGATCTGCGGTTGAAAAGTCAGGAGACATACCATCGCCAGCCATGATGACGTAAGCCGAAGACCGCCGGCAGTGGGGCTGTTGGCTATTGAAGCTTTAGCTGTAAACCTAAAAGTTGGAGTATTCATCTTTTGAAATTTACGGTTAATCCTATTCGCCTACGGAAGTTTCTCGCCCCGGGCGGCCACCAGCAGCCGATACCAGTCGTCGCGGCTCAATTCAACGGCATCGGCCTGGACCGCCTCCTTGATGCGCTGCGGATTGGACGAACCCACTATCGGAATAATCTGGCCGGGATGTTTGAGCAGCCAGGCCAGCGACAACACGCTGCGCGAAACGCCATATTTGGCGGCCATGTCGTCCACGGCTTTCTGCACCGACAGAAAATGTTTTCGTCGCGGATGCTCCGCGCCGACCTCTCCGCCGGTGCCGAGCCAGCCGCCGCCCAGCGGGCTCCAGGCGAGCGGGGTGATTTTTTCCGCGAGACATTGGTCGAGCGTGCCGTCAGTAAAACAGTCGAGGCGGCCAAGGTGGATTTCCACCTGATTGACCAGCAGCGGCTCGGTGAGCGCGCTTTGCAAACAGTTAACGAAGCTCGGCAGAAAATTGCTCACGCCAAAATAACGGACTTTGCCCGACTGCTTGAGCTGGACAAACGCCTCGGCGACTTCGGCGGGATTCATCAGCAAGTCCGGCCGGTGCAACTGATAGATGTCAATCGTTTCCAGCCCGAGCCGCTTGAGCGACTGTTCGCAGCTCCAGATGATATGCTGCTTGGACACGTCATATCGGTGCGGTGAGCCGGGCGGATTGTCGGCAAAACAAATGCCGCACTTGGTGGCGATGAGAAAATCACTTTGCCGGAGCGATGGCGTGTCGCGGAGAACCTGGCCGAAAAGTTCCTCGCACGCGCCGGCACAATAGATGTCCGCATGGTCGAACAAGGTGTAGCCGGCCTCGAACGCGGCCAGCACCGCCGCCTTCGCGCGGGCGCGATGCGTCTGGCCAATTTCTTTTGGCTCCCAAGTGCCCGCGATGCGCATACAGCCGTAGGCAAGGCGCGGGGTGGTCAAGGTTGACTGGCCGATGCGTTGGGTTTTCATCAGGGCTGTGCGTAAACTTGGTAGAATTGAAACTGGTTTGTGCCCGCCGGGTCAAAGATGGATATCGTGCCGCCGGTGCCGGTAAAGTTAGAACCATAGTCCGTCCACGCATTGAGCGCCGCCGCCCGCCGCAGGCCATAGGTGACATAGTTCGCCGAAGGCCAGCTGACCTGCCAGCCCGACTGCACGGTGACCGGCAAAGTGTTGGTCGCTCCGGTAGCGCTGGTGGTAAGCAGCACGTCATCCAATAAGACCTGTCCGGCGATGGTCAGCCAATTCGTGCTTGAGCCGGTCGTGGAACTGAACTTGATGCTGGCCTGAACCGCATTGGCAGGCGCCACGAGGCCGGGGACGATGATTTGACTCCAGTATCCGCCACCACCGGTGAAATTGGCATTGGTGGAGCTGATGGTGCCGTTTGCACTGTTGAGCCAGGCAAGCGACCAGCTCTGAACCAGGCCGGAACCGTTGAGAACCTGCTGCGCCCAAAAAGAAAAAGCGTAGGCAAGCCCGGGGACAACACCGGCGGCGCCCTGCGTCTGTTCGTTCTGCTGGATGGAAACCCCGCCATTGCCTGACTTATAATTGCCCAGGCTCATGGACCAACTGCCGGAATGGGTGTTCGTGCTGATGCGGACCGGCGTATTACTGCTGGTGCCGGAAACAGTCCAGTTCAAGGCATTGGTTCCGGTTCCTGATTCAAACCCGCCATTGGCGATATTGGTGACATAATAAGTGGTGTATTCCAGCACGCGATAAGCCCGGGCGCCGTTAGCCCCAAGCGGATCAAACAGGGTGTTGGTAGTGCCATTGCCCGCCGTCAGGCTGGTCAGGTTGCTCCAAGTCGAACTGCCATTAGTCGGCGGAGTTGTCCACTGCACTTGGTAGTTGTTGCCCACCGTGGTCGGCCAGCTCAATTGAGTGTTCCGGGCCAGGGCCGGCTCAAAGGTTCCCGGCAGCGGGCTGGCGTGGACGGTCAGCGCCCCCGGCGCCGCGCTGATGGTGTTGACCGGAATCCCATTGCTGTAAACCGTCGCCGTCTGGGTTGTGGCGGCGGGGTTGTAAATGATGGCCGTGCGGGCGCCGGTAAGCGGGTTGTAATAGACCTGGCTGGTCGGGATGCTGGTGTAATAATTCGCGTCCTGACTGCCAAGACCACGCAACGAATGAGTGAGATAGTAGGTGATTCCGGAGTAAGTGGCATCGCCGGTGACCGGACCGTTGGTGGCGTAAGTGGAGGCAAACAAGGAGGCGACATCGTCCGGATTAAACAACAGCTCCCAGCCCATGATATAATTGCCCAAATAACCGCCCAAGTCGTTCGCCGTGGAGGTTGAGATGTTCCGCTGTTCAGTCCAGTTGGCGTTGGTGAAACTGGGCGGGAGCGAGCCGGCCACAATGTTCGTGCCGGAGGCGGCGTTGGTCACCGCGCTCCAGATATAGCCGTTGTATTTCACCCAGGTGCCGTTGTTATACGCCACCGTATTGGTCCACTGGGGCTGCCAGTTGATGCGGTCGTTCCACATGTTTGAAAACTGCAGGGAGGAATAGGCCGGGTTCCGCACCAGATAGTTGTTCCAATGGTTCTGCGGCACCATCTGGATGCCATAGACCCAGGCCGGGTCGCCGTCAAAGTATGTCCCAAACGACAATCCGCCGGCGCCAAGTATCCCGTTCATCGTCTTGCCATAAGTGGCCGGGAAGTTGGTCTGGTAGATGTCCTCCCAGTATTCATTCACGGCGGTGGACTCCATCGCATAACCCATCGCGCCGGCGGTGGTCATCGTGTCGTCATTGAGCGCGTTGCCCATCAGAAAAATGCCCACCCACGAGTTCATCGCCTCGGAAGAGGACTCCTGGTTTTCCCCGCCGCCGCTGCTCGTGCCGCCGGCCCAGGAATGGCCTTCCCAGATGTCGAACGTGCGGAAGAAAGGGAAGTTCGTGTCCGAGCGGTCCCAGTTGGCATATTCCTTGGCGACCAGCCTGGCCATCGGCCCGTATTGGGCAAGCCAGGACGGATCAGTCAGACCCACCAACCCCGTGCCAACCATGAAGTAACCATAGTGGAAATGGTTGTCATTGAATGCCTGCGACCCATAGCTGGCGTCCGACCCGATCAGCGCGGGCCAGTTGGTGTAAAGCGCGAAGTAATGGTTGGCCTCCCCGGGCGTATAAGTATACCAGTCCTGAAACCCAGCCTCGAGCGCGCCCTTGAGCTGCGCCGCCTGGGCGGTGAGCCCCATTTGCTGGGCAAAGGTCATGTATTGCGCGGTGACGCCAAAGTCCTTTCCGGCGCCATAAGTCTCATTGCCATTCGGGTGCCCGGCATTGGCGAAGTTCTGCACATAGGTTTGCATCCAGCTCTGGACATAGTCATTGGTCAGGCCGTTGAGGTGCGGCGCGGGCAGCGCCGGCGCGATCCCGTGGAATGGAAAATTAACCTGAAACTGCGTCCCGGCCGCCACCTTCATCAGCCCGCGCGGCGTCAGGTAAGTGTAGGGCTTGAAGACCAGGTTGTTCTGCGTCGTGCGGTAATGATGCGGCAGCCAGCCTTGCAGTGTGTTGGTCTGCCCGCCCAGCAGCGGCGAGGTCGTCAGCGACCAGGTGCTGTCCACCAGGCCGTTGACCCGGTCATAAGTCCAATCCATCCGGGTGTTGGTGACTTCGGCATAGGCATATTGCGCGAACTCGTTCAGGTTGGTGTGCGCCGGCAGCAGGCCATAGACGAGAAAGTTGGTGGTGCCGGACAACTGCGCGGTCACCGTCGTCCCGGACACGGCAAAGGTGGTGTTGCTGGGCGCAAACACCCCGTAGCTGCAGCCGTGATAATCGAACGAAAAAGCCGTCGCCGTAAAACTGGCGACGCTGGCCAGCGAAATCACATTGTTGCTGGTGTCATAGACCGCATTGGTGCCGATGTTGATCGCCGGTTTCACGCCGGCGTAGGTGGTCCAGACAAAAGGCACGCCCCGGGCCAGGGTGATCTGCATATAGTTGCCGTTGGTGTCGGGCAGCTTGAACTGGAACCCCCAGTCGCTCCAGCCGGTCACGTCGGATTGCGCCGCCACATAGGTGCTCGTGTAGCGCGTGGCGGGATTGCCGCCATTGTCAGTCTGCACAATCCATGAGCATAAGACATACCCCCAGGAGCCAGTCGCCGTATCCACCATCTTAATCTGCGCCGTCTGGCCCTGATAGGCTGAAACATCCCAGGTGTTCCAGGTCAGGGTGCGGGAATTCTGGCCGGTGGCATAAGCGACTATGTTGTTGCTAATGATCAGTTCGACGGCCGTGACGGTTGCATTGGTGGGAGAATAGTTGCTGCCGCCGCCGCCCACCAGAAGTTCAATGTAGTGTTTCTGGATGGTGAAATTCGGCGAGGTCAAAGTGCCTGTCTGGCTGTTTTGGTCGTTATAACATGAATTG
>Ga0316226_1004088_pt1 | contig 11882 bp, 7 predicted proteins | sample TBH18017metaG_FD_206009 | JGI IMG/M metagenome (GOLD analysis project Ga0316226, IMG submission 206009) | Freshwater microbial communities from Trout Bog Lake, Wisconsin, USA - TBH18017 | ecosystem: Environmental > Aquatic > Freshwater > Lake > Hypolimnion/Profundal zone | place: USA: Wisconsin... | reverse complement strand
GTAGGGCCGCAGCAGACGGATAAAATCCTCGATGCTGGTGTGATCGCCGACCATCTGCAGGGTGACCGACTTTTCGGCGACCGCGATCACGCGGGCGTCGAACAGCGTGCCCAGTTCCAGCACCTCGGTGCGGGAGTGGCGCGTGGTGGCCACTTCCACGAGGATCAACTCGCGGTTCAGGTGACGACGCCGGGTGACGTCCACCACGGCGATCACATCCACAAGTTTGCCGACCTGATGGATGACCTGCTCGATCACATGGTCGTCGCCAGGGACAACCATGGTCATCTTGGAGGTGGTCGGGTCCTGCGTGGGGCCGACATTGAGGGTCTCGATATTGTAGCCGCGGCCGGAGATCAGCCCCACGATCCGCGCGAGGACGCCGGGCTTGTTCTCGACTAGGGCGGTGATGATGTGTTTCATGTGTATGCTCCAATACGGACACCGAGGTCACAGATGGACTGAGGGCACCGAGCGAAACGGATTGGTTTTCTCTGTGTTCTCGTGCTTTCCGATATCCTCTGCGGCCGCTTCAACGGTTTGGTCTATGCGAGTTTGCAGATCATGTCCGAAAGTGACGCGCCGGGCGGCACCATGGGCAGCACATTGGCCTCGGGTTCGACGATGCACTCGATCACCCAGGGTTCCGGGCTGGCAAAGGCTTTTCGCAATGCAGGCATGACGCCGGCCGGCGTGGAGACCCGCGTGCTGTGCGCGCCGTGCGCCTCGGCCAGCTTCATGAAGTCCGGCAGGTAGCCATGATGCTTCGTGGCTAGGCGCTCGGCGGGCAGACGCCCCTTGGGGCCGAGCACCACCGATGCGTAATTGCGGTTGTAGAAGATCTCCTGCCACTGTCGCACCATGCCGAGATGTCCGTTATTGAGGATCACGACCTTGATGGGCAGGCCGTGCTCCACGGCCACCACCAGTTCCTGTGCGTTCATCTGGATGCCGCCGTCGCCGACGATGGCGACCACGAGTTCGTCAGGGCGCGCGAGCTGCACGCCAATGGCGGCGGGCAGTCCAAAGCCCATGGTGCCCAGTCCGCCGGAAGAGATGAATGAACGCGGCTGGGTGTATTTGTAGAAATGGGCCGACCACATCTGATGCTGTCCCACATCGGTCACCACCACGGCCTTTCCCTTGCTGGCTTCGTAGATCTGTTCGATCACGTACTGCGGCCGCAGTGTCTTTCCCGCATGCGAATAGGTGAAGGCCGGGTGTTCGGCCTGCCAGGCGGCAACTTGCGCGCGCCACGCGGCGCGCTTGACAGGCTTGACCAGCGGCAGCAATGCCTGCAGCACGGGTTTCGTATACCCCAGCACCGGGATATGCGTGCGCGCAATCTTGCCGATCGCGGAGCGGTCAATGTCAATATGCGCGATGGTGGCCTTGGGCGCAAACATGTCCACGCGACCGGTGACGCGGTCGTCAAAGCGCGCGCCGACCGAGATGAGCAGGTCGCAGACCTGCACCGCCATGTTGGCGGCATAGCTGCCGTGCATGCCGAGCATGCGCAAGGAAAGGGCGTCGGTTTCCGGAAATGCGCCGAGGCCCATCAGGGTGGTGGTGACCGGGATGTCTGCCTGACGCGCCAGCGCGGTCAATTCTGCTGCGGCATTTCCGGAGATCACGCCGCCGCCGACATAGAGCACGGGGCGATGCGCTTCGTTGATGGCTTTTGCGAGCTTGGCGATCTGGGCAGGATCGGCCGTGATGTCCGGATTGTAACTGCGGATATGGACCCGCTCCGGACGGCGTGCGACAGTTTTCTGGCGCTGCACGTCCTTGGGAATATCCACCACCACCGGACCGGGTTTGCCGGTTTGTGCAATGTAAAACGCCTCGGCCATGATGCGCGGAATGTCATCCGCAGTCCGCACGAGGAAATTATGCTTGGAGACCGGGCGGGTGATGCCGGTGACATCGGCTTCCTGAAAGGCGTCGTTGCCGATCATGGACTGCGGCACTTGGCCGCAGACGCACACCAGCGGGATGCCGTCCATGAAGGCGGTGGCCAGACCGGTGATGGTATTGGTGGCGCCGGGACCGGAGGTCACGAGGCAGACGCCCACCTTGCCGCTGGCGCGCGCATAGCCGTCGGCGGCATGTACCGCACCCTGCTCATGGCGAGGCAGGATGAAGTGCAGTTCGCTGCGGTTGATGACATTGAAAATATCCAAGGCTGCGCCGCCGGGATACCCGAAGACGATTTCCGCGCCGTTTTCAATGAACCCGTCCACCACGCACTGCGCGCCACTGCGGAGATCCGGAGGCTTGCCGGCAGGCGCCGCTGGAGTGGAGGCGCATTTGGCCAATTTTTTTGATTTATTCTCTTTTTTCATGTGACTTCTTCTGCTCACGTCTGGCACCTGGTGCCGGACGCCTGTCGTTGTTCCAGAAAATCGGAAACCCACCGCGCGTTGGGCGGTGGGTTCGGTTTAGGGAGTCGTGGTCAGTCTGTCTGCTCTCACGCGTTGCCCCCATCCGAACCCGCCGCCCGTACTACAATAGACACGGGTACCAGACGTTCGGAAAACCGTACGACTCGCAGCAGGAACAGGTTGGACATACGCATACGCACAAGCGGGATAATACCTGAGGCGGCGGGAAGCTGTCAAATTCACTGTTGATCGATTTGCAATTGCGCCAAAGTTATGTCAGAGGAGCTTCTGCGCATGCAACCAGGCCACGACCTCGTCCGTCCATGGGACTTCCGGTTTTCCGGTTGATTGCAAGAAATTAAAGGCATTGTGTCCGCCACAGGGAACAATTCTCAAGTGCGCCGGAACGCCTAAATCGTCGAGTTGTTGTTTTAGGTTTCTGGCGGTCGCAACCGGTACGATATTGTCATCTTCGGCGTGGGTGATATACGTGGGCGGCGTGTTTTTGGGCAAGTGGATATTTGCGGGCGACGATGGGCACATCAGGATGGCAAAATCCGGAAGGGTGCTGACCTTCGCCAGCGGATCTTTACTATCGGGAGTGCCTGTATCATTTGCCTGCAGGAGGCTCAGCGCCAGATGCGAACCGGCCGAATAGCCCTGCACGCCGAGACGGTGGGGGTTAACGCCCCATTCAGCCGCACGGCTGCGGATGACCCGAACCGCCTGTTGAATGTCGGCAAGCGCTTCCAAAGGCGCATTCGTGGACGGACACCACAAGCGGTATTTGAGACCAAAGACGGTGATGCCGGCCTGGTTCAAAATCGGGGCGACGAGTTCAACGTGTGAGCGCATATCGAGCAAATAATATCCGCCGCCGGGGCAGATGATGATGGCGGTCCCTCGGTTGCGCAGGGGATCGGCTGGATAGACCGTGAAAGATGGTTGCGTAACGGCATACACCCGCCCGTTCTCGTCCGTTCTTTCCAGCGAAGAAGACGATGCATGACCTTGTTCAAATAATTGAACGGTATTCGTCCGGCCGTCGACCAGAGTCGGAGAGACTGATCCGAACAGCAGCGCTGCGCCCGCGAGGATCGAAACAGCCAACCTGTTTTTACTGGCAATGTCTTTCATTAACGATCCTCCGCGCTTCCACTTCTGAACTGCGGGTATTATTGCCCCTTGGCCTTCGGCACGTTTTTCATGTGCCGGTGCACGAGAAAATAGTACATGGCGCAGAGCACCAGCACGGCTCCGCCCAGCCAGAGGGTAATGCGGTGCATGTCGCCGGCAAGGAGTTTCTGGTCCTGTCCAGCTTGCACACCCACCCAGCAGAGCACGCTGCACCAGATGCCCGAGCCCAGCAGCGTGTAGAGCGAATAGTGCAGATAGTTCATCCGGACAATGCCAGCAGGAATGCCGATCAGATGGCGAACCACCGGCAATAGGCGCGCGACAAAGATGCCGATGTTGCCGTAATGTGCGGCCCAGCGTTCGGCACCTTCGACCTTCTCGGGGCTGATGAAGACGTATTTGCCGAAATACATCACCAATGGCCGGCCAGCCAGGCGCGAAAACCAGTACATGATCGACGCGCCGATCCAGGAGCCAATGGTTCCGGCGAGCACCAGTCCGATCATGGATAGTTTAAGTTGCCCTGTATGCACCAGGTGTGCGGCGGGAGGAATTACAAGTTCGCTGGGAAGGGGAACGATTGAACTTTCAACCGCCATCAAAAGGGCCACCAAGCCGTAACCCCAATCGGAAAGAGTTGAAAGATACCAAGCGCCGATTTGTTTGAATTGTTCCGTCAACATGACAGATGTTGTACCATAGCGATCTTGCATGCGGCAGCCCTTTTTTACAGCACTTCTCATCATGATCGGCGCCGACGGCGCCGCCCCCTCCAAACATGCCAGAACCGTTTTTAATTTAACTGGAGGGATGCGCCCGTCGCATCCGGCGGTATTCTGTGCTTCATCGAGAATTGCAGCTTTTCTGATTGTTTCCGAGCCGTTACGATTTTAAGGAATAACGCATATGGCCAATGTCTTCGACCCCGATCTCGACCTCTGCCTTGCGCCATTGCGCGGGGTGACGGGTTGCGCATTTCGCACAGTGTTTTGCCGTCATTTTTCGGGATTGTCGCGCGCCATGGCGCCGTTTGTGCCCACGGTGCGCGGCGTGCGCGTGAAGCCGGCGGTGCTGGTTGAACTGCAACCGGAGCGCAACCGCGCGTTACCGCTGGTGCCGCAGGTCATCGGGAAGGACCCCGCCGACCTGACGGTCATGATCGGCGCGCTGCGCGATCTCGGCTACGGGCGCGTTGATCTGAATGCCGGCTGTCCCTGGCCGATGGTGGCGCGCAAGGGACGGGGGGCGGGGTTGCTGGCGGACGCGGACCAGTTGCGCCGCATGCTCGATGCGGGATGCACCGCGCTGCCGGAGGGATTTTCCATCAAGGTGCGCCTGGGGTTGAAGACGCCCGATCTGCTGGCGCAGCGCATGGAGGTGCTGAATGCCTATCCGCTGTGCGAAGTGACGATCCACCCGCGCACGGCCCAGCAAATGTACGAGGGGCATGCGGACGTGCAGGCTTTTGCGGCTTGCTTGAAACTTTGTCGGCATCCGGTGGTTTACAATGGCGATATTCGCACGGTGGCGGATGGGGATTTCCTGCGGGCGCGTCATCCGGATGTCAGACGCTGGATGATCGGGCGTGGGTTGATCGCCGATCCATTCCTGGCGGAGCGGTTGCGCGGCAATCTCGCGCCACGCGATCTGCACCGGTTGCGGGATTTTCTGGATGATCTGCTGGCGGTCGCCAGCGAGGAATCGCATGGTGAAAAACAGGTGCTGGGCCGATTCAAGGAGCTCTGGGGATATCTGGCGCCAAGCCTCAGTCGCGACGGCTTGCTGCTCAAGCGGATCCACCTCTGTCACCGGGTCGACGAATACCGGCGCACGGTGGACGGCGTGTTTGAGCGGCATCCGGAGTGGGTGGCGTGTGCAGATGGGTTGCAATGCAGCTGACGCCTGGTGCCTGACGCTGTTTTTTCCTCGGCGTATCTGCTTGTCCGTCATACGAAAGCGTGACATAATGCCCACCTTTGCTATTAGGTGCAGTGTGTCTTGGAGATGCCCGTGACAAAGCAAATAAATCGACATAACGCCTTTACGCTGATGGAGATGCTGATCGTAATCACGATCATCTCGCTTTTGGCGTCAATCATGGCGGTCAAGTACACGCAGATTCAGGAAAACGGCTGGGCTACGGCATGCAAAGGGAATCTGCGCGCACTCTTCATGGCAACACAGGCAAGTGCGCATGATCAGTCAGCTGCGAATGCTTCTGGAAACACCGGACACTATCCATCGGTTTTATCCATCATCTGGGTGGTGTATTCGTTGGTCATGGGGTGTTTTTGGATGGGCATATTGAGTTGGTTGCCTGATACAACCCGACGGGACAAAAAAGAACCGCACGCAAGACGCATGTTTAGGTCATTTCTAATTCCCTGCAGCATGGAGCAAAGATCGCAATGTCAGCTGGTATGAAAAAGAGCAAAAAACCTTCAGCCTCGAACGCGTCCGCGCCGAAGGCGGCGCATCACGGAACCAAGGCAGTTTCCGCCAGCCACGGGAAGAAGCCGGCTGCGCCTGCCAGGGCGATGGATGCGAAGCCCAAGCCCAAGGCGCCGGAGGTGGCGAAAAAGCAACCTGTGGCGACGGCCAAATCCTCCAAAAAACCGGGCGTCGGCGCCACAACCCTGCTGGAAAAGGCAGCCGGGATTGCAAAGACGCTGCCGGGCAAGGGACCTGCCCGGGGCGGCGCCATGGGGCCTGCCGATGGCGAGATGGACGAGATGGAGGAGTTTGCCGTGGACGAGCCGGTCAACATCGGCGTCGAACACGACGACACCTATGCCAACACGGAGGAGGCCGAGGAATTCGTGGAGGAAGCCCATGCCGAACCTGCGGCGGGCGCCGAATTTGAAGCCGTAGAGACCGATCTGGCGCTGGATGCCGACCGCCAGGCCGCCAAGGCCAAGCGTGAAGAGCGCAACGAGCGTATGAAGACGCTCATCCGCCTCGCCGAGACTCAGGGTTTCCTTTCCTACGACGACATCAACGAGCACCTGCCCGAGGCGGTCATCAAGGATACAGACATCGAGTCCTACCTGGCCATCCTGCGCGGCATGGACATTGAAATCATCGACGCCGCCGACGTGGACAAGTTCCGTAGCGAGCACGAACAGGACGAACAGCGCATCCGCGGCAGCCGCCTGGACTTTTTTGACGATCCGATCCGCATGTACCTGCACCAGATGGGGCAGGTACCGCTGCTGACGCGCGAGCAGGAGGTCGAGATCTGCAAACGGATCGAGGTCTCCGAAGTGCGGGTGCGCGAACGCATCAACCAGTTTGCCTTTGCGCCGCGGCTCTATCTTGACCTGATCGAAAAGATCGAGAACGGCTCGGAGCGGTTCGACCGCGTGGTCACCGACAAGTTTGTGGACAGCCGCGACGCCTACATGGAGGGCCTGCCCAAGTTGAAGCGCGCCTTGAAGACCGTGCAGGACAAGATGCACAAGGCCGGACAGGCGATGCAGAGCGCGCGCGGCGGCAAAGCGGGCGAAAAGGCCGGGCGCAAGAGCCTCGAGAAGGCCCGCGCCGAGCTGCTCAAGGTGTTTAACGATCTCAGTCTCAAGCAGAAGATCGTCGAGGGATTGTGCGCGGAGGCCGACGAAAAAATATTCAAGCCGTACCGCCAGCACGTCAACGAACGCACGCGTTTGCTGCGGCAGCGTCCCGGCAAAAAGCGCGATCAGATGGTGCAGGATAATCAGGCGCGTGTGAAGGCGATGGAACAGGCTTTCGGCATGGCGCCGGACGAGTTTGTGCATCTGTTCGAGGAATTGCGCGATGCCATGCGCTCCGGTCAGAAGGCCCGCACCGAGATGGTGGAGGCCAACCTGCGCCTGGTGATCAGCATTGTCAAAAAATACATGAACCGCGGTCTTTCGTTCCTCGACCTGATCCAGGAGGGGAATACGGGCCTCATGAAGGCCGTGGAGAAGTTCGAATACCGGCGGGGCTATAAATTCAGCACCTACGCCACCTGGTGGATCCGGCAGGCGGCCACCCGCGCCATTGCGGACCAGGCGCGCACCATTCGCATCCCGGTGCACATGATCGAGACGATCAACAAGCTCCTGCGCGTGCAGAAAAAGCTCGTGCAGGAACTGGGACGCGAACCGACGCCGGAGGAAGCCGCCGAGGAGATGGACATTCCGGTCGAGCGTGTCCGCGCCGTCTACCGCATGGCCCAGCAGCCCATTTCGCTGCAAAGCCCGGTGGGCGATGGCGATGACGCGCACTTCGGCGACTTCATCGAGGACAAGACGGCGGAAAATCCATCCGAGATCACCGCCTACAGCATGTTGAAGGAGCGGCTTCAGGAAGTGCTGACGACATTGACCGATCGCGAACGGCAGGTGCTGGATTTCCGGTTCGGCCTGACCGATGGCTATTCGCGGACATTGGAAGAAGTCGGCAAGCAATTCAACGTGACGCGCGAACGCATCCGCCAGATTGAGGCCAAGGCGCTGCGGAAACTGCGTCACCCCACACGACTGCGTAAACTGGAGGGGTTCCTCGAGACGCGCTGATGCAAAGTCCGCATCCGGACCGGTTTGGTCCGGACAGACTTGGCAGCCGGCCGCCGATGCGACCGGCAACCCGAAGCGCAAGGCAGTCGTGGCAACCCAGAACACCAACCTGTAATGGAGCAAGTATGTCGTTTCTGCAAGTGTATGAAGTGTATGCAACCCCGGCCTGGTCGGCCCTGGCCGGCCTGGTCGTGGGCCTGATCGCCGGAAAGTGGCTGCGCTGGCGTCCGCGCCGGCGGTCCGGCTTTGGCGGTGGCAGTGGTGATTGTGTCGAAATCTACGTGGGCAATCTCAGCTACGATATGACCGACGCGCAGCTGCGCAAAGAGTTTGAGCGGTATGGCAGCGTGAAGTCGGCCCGCGTGATCGAAAACCGGTTCAACCACAAGTCCAAGGGTTTTGGTTTCGTCGAAATGCCGAACCGCCCCCAGGCCGAGGCCGCCATCAAGGGGCTGCACGACAAGGATCTCCTGGGGCGCAAACTGCGCGTCAACGAGGCCAAGAACAAATCACGCGAATAAATTTTCCGTTGTGGAAAATGAAATTCGCGGATTGCACCCCGGCCTTCCAGCCGGGGTTGTTTTTTAGGGCCGAGGGCAAGATTGGTCAGCGATTCGATTGTTCGTGGCATTGGTGACTCGAAATGCCCTCCAGCGGAGAGGGGTGCCAGCACCCACCTAAGTTCCAACCTCTAGCACATACCAACTCTTCCCAAGCACAAGCCATGAATACACCTGACCGGCTCTTCGTGATCGACGTCATGCCGCTGCTTTATCGCGGTCATTTCGTCTTCCTGCGCAACCCGCGCATCACCAGCACCGGGATCAACACTTCGGCGCTCCAGGGGTTTGCTTCCATTTTGTTTCAAATTCTGGATGAGCACCAACCTTCCCATTTGGCGCTGGTGCTTGATTCCACCACGCCCACATTCCGGCATCAGGAATATCCCGACTACAAGGCCCAACGTCAAAAAGCCCCCGAGGATCTAGTTGCCGCCATCCCCATGGCCATGGAATTGGCGCAGGCACTGCGCATTCAAATCCTGCGCGTGGATGGCTTTGAAGCCGACGATCTCATGGGCACGCTCGCAGAGCAGGCACATGTGGCCAAGCTGGAAACGTGGCTGGTCACGCCGGACAAGGATGTTGCGCAGCTGGTGGACTCGTCCACAGTGCTCTGCCGCCCCGGCAAGGCATCCGCGCCACCTGAAATCTTGCGCGAGGCGGATGTGTGCCGGACCTGGGGAATTTCCACGCCTGCGCGGATGGTGGATTACCTGGGGTTGGCTGGCGATGCCTCGGACAATATTCCCGGCGTGGACGGCGTGGGCGAGAAGACGGCCACCACGCTTTTGCAGCAGTACGGCACGCTCGACGAGGTTCTGGCGCACGTCTCCGAACTGAAAGGCAAGCTGGCCGAACGCGTCGCGGCCTGCCGCGAACAGGCGCTGCTCAGCCGGCATCTGGCCACCATCCGCCGGGATGTACCGCTGACAACGCCCCTGGGCGATCTTCGCCGCCAGGAACCGGACCGCGAAACCCTGCACGCCGTGCTGGCCAAATATGAATTGATCCAGCTCGGCCGGCGCTTGCTCGGCAAAACCGTTGCTTCGGAGGCATCGGGCAAAGCCTATCACACGCTGCGTGAAACGCCGCACACCTACAGTTGCGCGCAAACCGAAGCCGAGATCGATGCGCTGCTGCACGAACTGGCGCAGGCGCACGAATGGGCCTTCGATACGGAAACCACGGGGCTCGATCCGCGTCACGACCGCCTAGTGGGCATGTCGTTCGCCACGGAACCGGGACGCGCCTGGTATGTACCGGTGCCGGCGGAACCGGCCGCCTGCGAAAAACTGCTCGCGCGCTTTGCACCGCTATTTGCCAATGCCAAGACCGGCAAAATTGCGCATAACCTTAAGTTTGACCTGACTGTACTGCGCCTGCATGGGCTTCATCCGCTGCCTCCGGTGCATGACAGCATGCTGGCGCATTATGTCTACGATGCGGCGGACCGTCACGGACTGGATTATCTGGCGCGGCAATTTCTGGATTACGATAAAATCACCACCGAACACTTACTTGGCGCGAAGGGTGTTCATCAGAAGAACATGGCCGATCTGGATCCCGAGCAGATCAGTGACTATGCCGCCGAGGATGCCGATGTCGCGCTGCAATTGTATCGCAAATTGCAGCCGGAAGTGGTGGCCGCCGGCGGTCAGCGCGCCCTGGAGGAATGCGAAGAGCCGCTGGTGGAAGTGTTGTCGGACATGGAAGAGGAGGGCATTCGCATCGACCCCGCGGTGCTGAAAGCCTATTCCAAGGATCTCGAACGCCAGTTGCTGGATCTCGAAATCCGCATCCGCGATCTGGCCGGCGGCACCGCCATCAACATTGCCTCCCCAAAACAAATGGGCGAGTTGTTGTTTGGCCGGCTGAAAATCGATCCGGATGCCAAACGCACCGCCTCCGGACAGTACGCCACGGACGAGGATACGCTGCAAAAATTGGCCGGACAACACCCGATCATCGATCTGATCCTCGATCACCGCGCCTGCAGCAAGCTCAAATCCACGTATGTGGACAAACTGCCGGAGTGCATTGATCCCGCCACGGGCCGCGTGCACACCAGCTTCAGCCAGGCGCTGACCGAGACCGGCCGGCTCTCGTCCTCCAATCCCAATCTCCAGAACATTCCGATCCGCACGGAACGCGGCCGGCACATCCGTGCCGCCTTCATTGCCCGCGATGCGGACCACCTGCTGGTCTCGGCGGACTATTCGCAGGTTGAACTGCGGGTGATGGCGGCGCTGAGCAACGATGCCGGCATGCGCGCCGCCTTTGCGCGCGGCGCGGATATTCATGCCGAAACTGCAGTGCGCGTCTATAATGTCAAACCTGCGGAGGTGACGCCTGAGATGCGTTCGCGCTGCAAGATGGTCAATTTCGGCATTATCTACGGCATTTCAGCCTTTGGACTGGCGCAGCGCCTGGCCATTCCGCGCAGGCAGGCAACGGATTTGATTGAAGCTTATTTTGCGCAATATCCCGGCGTGAAGGAGTATATGGAAAATACCATCGCCTTTGCCCGCAAGTACGGGTATGTGCGCACAGAACTGGGACGGCGGCGTTTCCTGCGCGACATCAATTCTCGCAACGCGACCTCGCGTCAGGCCGCGGAACGCAACGCCATCAACACGCCGGTGCAGGGGACGGCCGCGGATCTGATCAAGCTGGCCATGGTGCGCATTCACCACGAACTGCTGGAGAAGAAAATGCAGGCCCGCATGGTGCTGCAGGTGCATGACGAATTGCTCTTTGACGTGCCCCGCGCCGAGGAAATAGCGGTGCGCGAAATCGTGCGGCGCTGCATGATTGGCGCCATGGATCTCGGCGTGCCGCTGGAGGTTGAAATCGGCTCAGGCCCGGACTGGCTCGCAGCGCATTGACCAGTGGTGCGGGGTGCGTGCTGTCAAGGCCGTCGCGCATTTTCCCCATCCCCGCGAATACGCGGGGCAACGAAATGCGCGCCGCGTTCGCCCCTTTTGGTTTGTGTTGAGGACAGGAGAGACTACAGCAACAGGGGCGGGCTTGGTTACGCGCAAAAAAATTAGTGGCTTGATTCACCTTGATTGACCCTGATCTGACTTGATTTACTTTGATTTCCGGCAGGTGGCGAGCGGTCGGGATCACCAGTGCCGCCGTTCGGCGTTGTGGTCGCCTCTGCGGAGTGCGACAAGGTCGTGACATAACTCGCGCAGCCGTTGCCAGTCTTCCGGTTTTTCGCCGATCGTGGGGCTCATGGCTTCGATCATGCGCAGGTA
>Ga0316226_1004087_pt1 | contig 11882 bp, 5 predicted proteins | sample TBH18017metaG_FD_206009 | JGI IMG/M metagenome (GOLD analysis project Ga0316226, IMG submission 206009) | Freshwater microbial communities from Trout Bog Lake, Wisconsin, USA - TBH18017 | ecosystem: Environmental > Aquatic > Freshwater > Lake > Hypolimnion/Profundal zone | place: USA: Wisconsin... | reverse complement strand
GCACGGGGAGAAAACCAGCACAGCCCTCACCCCGGAACAACTCATCGCCTCCATCGAAAAGTCCGGCCTGCGCGGGCGCGGCGGGGCGGGATTTCCCAGCGGACAAAAATGGCGCGCCGTCCGCGGGCAGCCGGGCGATGTCAAGTATGTCATCTGCAACGGCGACGAAGGCGATCCGGGCGCGTTCATGGACCGCATGATTCTTGAATCGTTTCCGTTTCGCGTCATTGAGGGATTGGCGCTGGCCGCTGTGGCCGTCGGCGCGCGCGAAGGCGTCTTGTATATCCGCCACGAATATCCGCTGGCGGTCAGGCGGGTCCGGGCGGCTTTGGCGGAAATGGAAAAGCGCGGCTGGCTCGGGGAGCGGTTGCTCGGCGCCGGTCTGCCGTTGCGTCTGAGCGTCGTCGAAGGCGCGGGGGCGTTTGTGTGCGGGGAGGAGACCGCGTTGATCGCCTCGGTCGAAGGCCGGCGCGGCATGCCGCGGCTGCGGCCGCCTTTCCCCGCCGAGTCCGGCCTGTGGGGCAAGCCGACGCTGATCCACAACGTGGAAACACTCGCGCTGGTTCCGTGGATTATCCGGCACGGGGCCGAAAAGTTTGCCGCCCTCGGCACGGCCAAAAGCAAAGGCACCAAGGTCTTCGCGCTGGCCGGAAGCGTCCGCCGCGGCGGATTGATCGAAGTGCCCATGGGAACGACCTTGCGCGAAATCGTCGAAAATATCGGCGGCGGCGCGGCAGAGGGCCGGCGAATCAAGGCGGTGCAAATCGGCGGGCCGTCCGGCGGCTGCGTGCCCGCCAGCCTGATGGACACGCCGGTGGATTACGAATCGCTGCGCGAAGCCGGCGCAATCATGGGTTCGGGCGGAATCGTCGCGTTGGACGACTCGTCCTGCATGGTGGACATCGCGCGTTATTTTCTCCGGTTCACCCAGAACCAGTCCTGCGGCCGATGCGCGTTCTGCCGCGTCGGAACCAGGAGGATGCTGGATATTCTGGACAAGCTTTGCGCGGGCCGGGCGCAAAACTCGCACCTGGAGGAGCTGGAGCGGCTCGCGCGCCAGGTCGGCGCCGGCAGCCTGTGCGGACTGGGAAAAACCGCCCCCAATCCGGTGCTTTCGACCCTCCGTTACTTCCGCACCGAATATGAGGCCCATGTGCATGGCCGTTGCCCGGCGGGCCGATGCGCCGCTCTTGTCAAGTATCGCGTCACCGCCGCCTGCAACGGCTGCACCTTGTGCGCCCAGCATTGCCCGGTCCGGGCCATCCCGATGGCCCCTTACGCCAGGCACGAAATCAACCTGGACCTTTGCACGCGCTGCGACACCTGCCGCAAGGTCTGCCCCGTCAACGCCATCGAGGCCGCGTGAACACCTTTAAAATTACCATTGACGGAAAAAGCGTCGAAGTCGCCCCGGGCCGGACGGTGCTGGAGGCCGCCCGCCAGATCGGCCTGAATATCCCGACCCTTTGCCACCTCGAAAAGTGCGGGCCTCTGACCTCCTGCCAAGTTTGCCTGGTCAAGGTGGTTGCCAGCGGCCAGGGCCGCCTGGTTCCCTCATGCGCCACCCGCGCGGAGCCGGGCATGGTGATCGAAAGCGAAACCGTGGAAGTCCACGAGGCGCGGCGCACCGCGCTTGAATTGCTTTTCAGCGACCATGTGGGGGATTGCCTCTCGCCGTGCCATCGCCTCTGCCCGCTGCAACTGAACATCCCCGCGATGATCCGGCAGATCGAAGCGGGCCGCCTGGACGAGGCGACCGCAACCGTGCGCCAGGCGTTGCCGCTGGCGGGGGTGCTCGGCCGCCTTTGCCACCATCCGTGCGAACAAGGCTGCCGCCGCGGCGTTTTCGACGAGCCGGCGGCGATTCGCGACATGGAACGGTTCCTCACCGGCTAGGAATCCAGGCAGGCCGGAACGCGCCTGTCCGAACACCCCCGCGCCGGCGAAAAATCCGTGGTCATCGTCGGGGCCGGTCCGGTCGGCCTGGCTGCGGCGCATGATCTCGCTCGTCGCCGCCACGCCGTCACGGTCATGGACCGCCATGCCAAACCAGGCGGCAGTTTGCGGAACGCGCCGGAAAGCGAATTGCCCGCCGCAATCCTTGATGCGGAAATCGCGCTGCTGGCTGAAATGGGAATTCAATTCAGAATGGGCGTCGAGTTGGGAAACCATGTGACTTTGGACGGTTTGCGGCGCGGGTTCGACGCCATCCTGCTGGCCGTCGGCGATTTGGCCGAAGGCGGCGCCGCGCAGCTTGGCGCTCCCCTGGCCAGCAACGCCCTCAAAACCGATCCCTCCACCTGCCGCGTCAGTCTGCCCAACGTGTTCGCCGCCGGCCCTTGCGTCAAACATGTCCAACATCTTGTCAGAGCCATGGCCGAGGGCAGGGCGGCCGCCGAGTGCGTCCACCGCTTTTTGCGCGGCCAGGCGCCGCGCCGCCCCGAAAAACCCTTCTTCTTCAGCGTCATGGGCCGGTTGGAGCCGGGCGAACTGCGCGATTTCCTCCGCGGCGCAAGCCAGGAACACAGCGTGAGTCCGTGCGCCCGTTGTTCCGGCATCAACCCCGACGAGGCGGTTCGAGAGGCGGCGCGATGCCTCCATTGCGACTGCCGCTCGTCGGGCCATTGTCTGCTCCAGCACTACGCGCAAGTTTACGGGGCCGATGCCAGCCGGTTCCGGTCGGAGCGGCGACCCTTCAGCCGACAACTCCAGCCTGGCGGCATCATCTTCGAGCCGGGCAAATGCATCCTCTGCGGGATTTGCGTCAAGTTAACCGAATTGGCGGGCGAATCGCCGGGCCTGGCATTTGTCGGACGCGGCCTCGACACGCGGGTGGCGGCGCCGTTTGGCCGTCCCATCCAAGACGGCTTGCGGGCGGTGGCGGAGGAATGCGTCCGCCATTGCCCAACCGGCGCGCTGGCGTTCGCCGACAAACCCGCCCGCGCCTGAACACAGGCAAACCGGACGTTAAAAAATGGCAAGTTTTTACCAACGGATGTTGAGTGCGGAATTCAAAAAACGTAAGAATACATAACAGATGAGTGAAGATTTGATTATCGGAATCGCCGGGGCCGGCGGTGATGGAGTGATTTCAGCGGGTGAATCCATCATCACCGCAGCCGCGCTCGAAGGGTGCCATGGCATTATGACCAAAAGTTTCGGATCGCAAATCCGCGGCGGCGAAGCCTCGTGCCGCCTGCGCCTGGCGACCCGCCAAGTGCTCACCCCCAACGGCCCGCTCGATGTCGCGGTGGCGCTCGACTGGGAGGATTTCCGGCGGTTTGGCGGCGAACTCCCGGTGGAATCCTCCACGATCATGATCTACGAAAGCAACACCGGAGTCGCCCCCGACAAGTTGCCCCTGGATGGAGTGGCGCCGGCGGAGGTGTTCAGTGTGCCGATCACCGACATGGCCCTGAAACACGCTGGCACCGACAAGGCCAAGAACATCGTCGTCACCGGCTTGCTGGCGGGTTGGTTTGGCATCGGGCGCGAGAGCATGCTGGCGGGAATTCGCAAAAAATTCGCCAGAAAAGGCGCCGAAGTCGTGGAAGGCAACGCGCGGGCGTTTCAGGCCGGATTGGAGTTCGCGGAGGCGCATCCCCTTCGCGAAAACCGCAAGCTCTTAGCGCCACAAGCGGGCCGGCAGGCAAACCTGTTGACCGACGGCAACGATATGTGCGCGGCGGCGGCGATTTTTGCCGGTTGCACCTTCTTCTCCGGCTACCCCATAACGCCCTCGACGGAAATCATGCAATTTTTCGACCGCGAGATTTGGAAGTATGGCGGGTCGCTGCTCCAGGCGGAGGATGAAATCGCGGGCATCGGCGCGGTGGTCGGAGCGTCGTTCGCGGGCAAGAAAGCGATGACCGCCACATCCGGCCCCGGCATGTCCCTCAAAACCGAGATGCTTGGCCTGGCAAGCATCGCCGAACTTCCGTTGGTCTGCGTGAACGTCCAGCGGGGCGGGCCCTCCACGGGCATGCCGACCAAGGCCGAGCAGGCGGATTTGTTCCAGGCTGCGTTTTCCTCGCATGGCGATTGCCCCCGGCCCGTGCTGGCGCCCATAAGCGTGGGCGACATGTTCGGCATCACCGTCGAAGCCTTCAACCTTGCGGAGTATTACCAAACCCCGGTGATCATTCTGTCCGATCAGGAAATTTCACAGCGCAAGGAAACCGTGGAACCGATTGACACCTCGGCGTTCAAACTGATCGAGCGCCGGCGTCCAACGAAGGCGGAGATGGTGAAATACGCGCGTTTCAAGCTCACCGAGTCCGGCATCAGCCCCATCAGCCAGCCGGGGATGGTTGGCGGCAACTACTTGGCGGCGGGGATCGAGCACAATGAACTGGGCCGCCCCACGGCCAGCGGCGAAATGCACGCGCGGATGAACGAAAAACGATTTCGCAAGTTCAGCCCGCTCCAAAACCGCCGCGATTTATTCCTGGTGGAAGGCGACTTGGACGCGACTGTCGCGTTGGTGAGTTGGGGAAGCGTGGCCGGGGTGGCCAGGGAAGCGCTCCAACTGGCCCGCGCCGAAGGGTTGCGCGTCAAATTGCTCGTGCCCAAACTGCTCTACCCGGTGGCCGAGCCGGTTTACAGGGACTTCTTCGCGTCGGTAAAGCGGGGCTTGTTCATCGAGCAATCTTTCCAGGGCCAACTCTACCGGCTGGCAAGGATGTACGTGGACTTTCCGCCAGGAGTCAAGACCATGGCCAAGAGCGGCTCCAACCCCATTCAACCGGCGGAAGTGCTCGCCTGGCTGCGCAAGGAGAATTCATGATGACCAACACCGAACCCATTTCGACCTGTCAGTTTCAGGCCGGCGATTTCAAGAGCGACCTTAAACCCATCTGGTGCCCCGGCTGTGGCGATTACGGCGTTGTCACCGCCATCACGCGGGCTTTGGCCGCAATCGGACGCCCGCCCCACGAGGTCGCTTTCATCTCCGGCATCGGATGTTCAAGCCGCATTCCGGGGTACACGACAACCTACGGATTCAACACCGTGCATGGGCGTTCCCTGCCCATCGCCCAGGGAATCAAACTCGCCAACCCCGATCTGCTGGTGCTGGTGGCCGGAGGCGACGGCGATGGCTTCTCCATCGGGGGCGGGCACGTGGCGCATGTCATCCGGCGCAACATGGACCTGACTTATATCGTGATGGACAACCAAATTTACGGCCTTACCAAGGGCCAGTTGTCCCCCACCTCCAAGCGCGGGCGCAAGACGGCCACTTCGAGCTTCGGCAGTCTGGAAGACCCGGTGAACCCTCTCCTCTACGTCATGGGCTACGGTGCCTCGTTCGTGGCTCAAGGTTCGCCGGCAGACATGCCGGGCCTGGCCCATCTCATCGAAGAAGGCATCCGCTTCCCCGGATTCGCCTTTATCAACGTCCAATCGCCTTGCGTGACTTATGGAGAGGAAGAAGAGCAGCTCAAAGCCCAAAAAGCCAGAATTCAAAGCCTCGCCGCCATCGGCCACGATCCGGCGGATCGCGCCCTGGCCACCGAACGGGCGCGCGAATACGGAACCAAACTTTACACGGGAATCCTTTATCGCAACCCCAAACCGCCGCCCACTTACGGACAGGGTGTGACCGAGCGCCAGCAAGCCCTCAAGAAACAAGCCGTCGCCTGCCTCGACATCCTCAAACGGTTCGTTCCGGGCCACTGACTTCAATATGACTCCACGCGCCTGATCTGAAAACAAACGATCTCCGCGTCTTCATACACCGGCGGTCCGAAAGTTGCTTTCATCCGGGACCCGAGCAGATAAACCGAACGGTAATAGATCGGAATCGAACCGAACGCGAACGCCGCCCCGCCCCCGCCCGGCATGATGTTCAGCGCCATGACGTATTTGTGCAGAACAAGAAAATCGGCTCCGCCGCGCAGGAGGGCGCCGGCGTCCAAAACGTCAATCATATTGCGAAAGGCGGCTTTCTTCGGGCCAGCCACCCTTGCAAAAATGTCATCGGCGCACAACCTGCCGATCTTAAGGCGGGCTGCCGCCTGGCTCGACAGTGTCGGCGAGAAGTAACCCAGGAGCGTCGCGTCACTGCAATATCCCGCGAGAACGCTTTTGCGGTGAAAGTGTTGATAGTAGTAAAACAAATCATTGTAGTCACAGATTTGAAACGGATATTCAATGATGGCGGCGATGTTGGATTGTCCCGCCAGCCAGTTGTAAAATGAAGGGATTTGATCCTGCCTGACTTGGAAGGCCGGGTAAACGCATTCCTCCCTGGAGTATTCCCAGTTGGAATGCTTGTACGAATACTGAAAGGCCGAATGGTTGGCAAAGTTATTTGGAGAGATATACAGCGCGGGAAGCGGACCGGCGGCCCAAAGGCATCCCAGAAAACCCGCGGCGCCCAGAGTGGGCAGGCTGTGGCTCAATCCCGGCATCCGTTGCGCGCGGGTTATCAGATAATCCATGGCCAGGGCCGCCGCGGTCAAAGCCACGGGAACAGCGATGATCATGTAGCGCAGCAAAACCGCCCCGTTATCCAATCCTGTGGGACGGCTTGCCAAAAAAATGATCAGATATGCGCCAATGGTCGAAAGGGATGTCCAACCCAGAAGCGGTTTCCGTTGGAACAACAAAATGAGGCCTGCCAGAACAAGCGCGAAAAAAAGAGCGTTTAACGGGCCGTTCACCGTGCCGCTCAGAAGCGTTGCCGCGTTCAAAACGGCGTCCAAAGTCATGTGTCCCCTTCCCCACGGCAGTCTGCCGCTCTCCCGAATCACGGGCCAGCACAGGAGAACAAGCAGAACGGTTAGAATGAAAGCCGCAATAAAAACGCCGCGCATGGGCGCGATGATTTGCCTGCGCAAGAAAAACGCCGCGTTGAACCGTCCGGCCAGCCCGACGCCCAGGGCGATCGCCAGCGGCATAAAAACCGCCGCCACCGAAAACACATGCGCGCAAATGGCAAACCAGCCGGCAATGACAAAGCCGATGGCGTAACGAAGCCTGCCTGTGGTCAGCCATTGGTGGGACAACAACAACGCGGAAAAGCAGCACAATGTCACAAATCCATAGGCCCGCGCATAGCGGCTGTAAAATATAAGAAATGGGGAGACGGCCAGGAAACAGGCAAAGATCAGCGCCACGCGTTCATAAAACACCTTTTTGACCAGAAGCGGCAAAACGACCAGACTCACGAGTCCGGTCAATATCATTGGGAGCCGAATCGTAAGTTCCGACCAGCCAAAGACATGGAAAAGAGCGAGATTGTAAATGTTAAATGGGAGGCTGGTGTTGTCCACGGGATTGAACTGTGTGAGCAGATCGAAGTACGATTTTCCAATGACTGCATTGGGCCCCAGCCACTCGTCATCCAAGAGTATCTGCGAGGAAAGCATGTGCAAGCGCAACCAGGCGCCCACTGCAAAAACACACCCCAGAATATAAATAAAGCGCCGGCTCCTTTTGCCATTCTCATTCATTTAACTGGCAAGATGACGCGGATGTTTTACCTGCCGCCAAGACAACAACTCAGGTTGCGCGGGCTGTTTCTTGACGGCCTCTTACTGAAAAATCGTCTCTTCGCTTTCCAGGAAGCCTTGCAGATGGCGCAGGCGGGTCGGATGCCGCATCTTGCGCAATGCCTTCGCTTCGATCTGCCGGATGCGCTCGCGGGTCACGTTGTACTGGCGTCCAATCTCTTCCAGCGTCCGCTCATACCCGTCCACCAACCCAAATCGCATCTCGACAATCTTGCGTTCGCGCTCCGTGAGCGTCGCCAGCACGTCCCCCAGCGTGTCCTTGAGCAGACTGTAGCTGGTGACATCGGAAGGATTGGCGGCTTTTTTGTCCTCAATGAAATCTCCCACGCTGGCATCGTCGCCATCGCCAACGGGGGCCTGAAGCGAAACGGATTGTTGGGCCATTTTCAGAATGGACCGCACGCGCTCCACGGGAAGATTCAATTCATCGGCGATTTCCTCCGGCTCGGCTTCGCGGCCCAACTCCTGCATGAGGCGCTTTTGCACGCGCATGAGGCGGTTGATGACCTCAATCATGTGGACGGGGATGCGAACGGTGCGGGCCTGGTCGGCCACGGCGCGGGTGATGGCCTGGCGGATCCACCATATCGCGTAGGTGGAAAACTTGTAGCCGCGCTGGTATTCAAATTTTTCAACGCCCTTCATCAGGCCCATGTTGCCTTCCTGGATGAGGTCCAGAAACGACAGGCCGCGGTTGGTGTGTTTCTTGGCGATGGAAATGACCAGCCGCAAATTGGCGGCCGCCATTTCGCACTTGGCGTCGTCGGCCCGGGTGGCCGCTTTTTTCATGGCGGCGTGGGCGGTCATGAATTCTTCGCGCGGCAGCCGGACAAATTTTTCCAGGGCGACAAGCTTGTTCTGCTCGGACGTCAACTGCGCGGTGGCGGAGGCCGATTTCCGCCGGTGCTGCAAATCCTCAATCGCCCGCAACGTGGACTTGAACTGGTCGGCGACGTTGTCGGACACGGCCATGATTTCCTCGGCCACTTTGGGCTTGTAATAGAACTTGGGGAAGTTCGCCTGGAGGGTCTTGTCCAGCTTGCGGAAATTGGCCGCCAGGCGCGCGGCGGACGGCTTGCCGCGGGCCAGCCGCAGCTGCTCATACGCTTTGTCGAGCTTGAGGTCCAACTCTCTGGCCCGCTTGATGAGGCGGCGGAGGACGCTCAAATGCGTGGCGCGGCTTTCCACTTTTTTGTCCACAATGACCCGGTCGAATCGCTCGCGCGGCGGATCGCAAAGAAGTTTTTCAGCCAGGGCAACGTGCTCCTTGCCGGTGAAGCCGAATCCGAAAAGAATGCGGCGGGCCTCGGTTTCCCCTTCCTCAATGCGCTTGCAGATTTGCACTTCCTGTTCGCGGGTCAGCAGGGGCACTTTCCCCATTTGGCGCAAATACATCTGCACCGGATCGTCCAGTATGTCCAGACGGCCTGTCTCCTCCTCTTCCTCCGGCTCGGCGTGATGTTGCTGCTGCTGCTGCTGCTTCGCCCGCTCCAAGTCCGGCGCTTCGACGATTTCCACCTCAAAACCGCGAAGCTTGGAATAGATGGTGTCCAGGATTTCCGGCGTGACAAAATCATCGGGCAACGCGTCATTGATGTCGTCGTAAGTCAGGTAGCCTTGGTCTTGGGAAAGACGGAGCAACTCCTTGACCTTGTCGGCGATGAGCGGAGAATCCAGGGAAACCGGCTGGTGCGCCACGGCAATGACCGGGGCCGGCGGCTGGGGTGGTTGCAAAGTCCCTTTGGCAATGGAGGAGCCATTTTTCTTGGAAGCGCCCTTGCCGTTTGGTTGAAGGGTAAAGCGCGCCTCCTTCGCGGCGCCTTTTTTTTCCGTCTCAGTCTTGGGAGCGGCCCTCCGAATGTCACCCCGGTAAAATCTCTTTCGCAGCATATCTTAGTAGTCGGACACCTTTTCCGTGTTTAGGTTCATTAAACCGGCGGCTTTCCACACCGCGCTTTTCGGCACGCGGGCCTTTTCGCCATTTTGTGCTCTATCGAGCGAATTCAATTTAAGAAGACCTCGCCGCTACAGAATACATAACTATTCGCATCTGTCAAAGGAAGATGGCATATTTTTGCATTATTTTTATCGAATAAACTTTAAGTTCCTTGTTATTAGGAATTTACAAATAAATTTTAAAATAACGCTCGCGCCGCCCAACCCCCTCTAAGTGTGTCATTTTGGCGCTTTCATCCCGTTTCGGCCAATGCCTGCCCTGTTCGACTTTCCTTTACCCCTGCCACTTCTTCCGGTGTCCCTTCTGCCATGATCCTCCCTCCCTCTTCGCCCCCCTCCGGTCCCAAATCAATAAGCCAATCCGCTGATCGGATTAAGTCCAGATTATGCTCAATCACGACCACCGTGTGTCCCTTGTTCACCAGCCGTTGAAACACTTTAACCAGAATCCTCGCGTCCTCGAAGTGCAGCCCGGTTGTCGGCTCGTCGAATACAAACAACACCGGTTTGGCCCCGCGCGGGCCGGTGTCCTCGCGCGCCTGCGCCAGATGGTTGACAAGCTTGAGGCGCTGGCATTCCCCGCCGGACAGCGTGTTGACGGGCTGGCCGGCCCGCAAATAGCCCAGACCGGCTTCCTGCAACAATCCCAGACTTTCCACCGCCCGGACGGCGGGACGCGAGGCCGGAAATCCACCCAAAAAATCCATCACGTCATCCACCGACGCCTCCAAGACATCGGCAATGCTCCAGTCTCGCGCGGCCCCTGATTTCGTCCGCCCCCTCACCTTGATTTCCAGAATGTGCGGACGATAGCGGCGTCCGTTGCAGTCGGGACACCGCACATAAACATCGCTCAAAAACTGCATTTCGATTTTTTCAAATCCGGCTCCCCGGCAACGTTCGCACTGGCCCTGGACGGAATTGAAACTGAAGGCGCTGGCGCCCAACCCGCGTTGCCGCGCCAATCCGTCCCGGGCGAAGAACGCCCGGATGTCCTCGAACGCGCCGATGTATACCGCCGGATTCGACCGGGGTGTGCGGCCCAAGGGGGATTGGTCCACCGCGACGACGCGGCTCAGGTTCTCCCATCCTTCGACTTCTGTCCGCGCGAGGTTCGTATTCTCCGCTCCCGCCTCCTCCGCGTCATCTTCATCGTCTGCCGCCGCGTCGGGATTGGCGGTGTCCGCCAATTTGGCCCGCAGAGCGGGCGCGAGAACCTCCGTCACCAATGTGCTTTTGCCCGAACCACTGACACCGGTCACGCAAATCAGGCGTCCAAGGGGAAAATCCACCGTCAGGTCCTTCAAATTATGCAGACTGGCGTGCCGCAGCGTCAATGGGACCGCATCGCCGGGACCAACGCGGCGGCGCGGTGGAACTTCCATGGTCCTTCGTCCGGCAAGCCAATCCCCCGTCAATGATCCGCGCGCGCGCAAAATATCCGCGTAACGGCCCTGAAACACCACTTCCCCGCCCGATTCCCCGTGGCCGGGCCCCATCTCGATGATCTGATCCGCCGCCCGCATCACGCTGGCTTCGTGTTCGACGATCACCACCGTGTTGCCGGCATCCCGCAATTGCCGCAGGAGACGCGCCAGCCGCGCCGTGTCGCGCGGGTGCAGGCCGGCGCTCGGCTCGTCCAGGACAAATAAAGTATTGACAAGCCGCGTGCCCAGGCACGCCGTCAGGTTCACCCGCCCTGTTTCCCCGCCGGAAAGCGACCGGGTCGGCCGGTCCAAACTCAAATAGCCCAGCCCGGCCGCTTCCAAATACGCAAGCCGGGAGCGGACTTCTTCCAGCGCCAGGGCGGCCGGGTCCGGCGTCTTGGCGCGCTTCCCATAGCTGTCAAGCGATTGGATGAATTCCAGCGCCTTTCGCGCGGTCAGCCGGTAAAAATCCGCCAGTGTCAGCCCGCCGGCGCGGTGAAGCAAAGCCTCGGGCCGGAAGCGCGTTCCATGACAATCGGGGCAAACCTTGTAAACACGGTAGCGCGAAAGCTGCACCCGCACGTGCATTTTGTAGGCCCTGGATTCCAGCCAGCGAAAGTAGCCTTTGACCCCGTACCACGCCCGCGGCCATTGGCGCTCAGAATCCCGCCCGTATCCCTCATCGCCCTCAATCACCCAGTCCCGCCATTTCTGGGAAAGGTCGCCGAACGGCACGTCCGTCGGCGCCCCCCGGCGGCGGGCGAATTTCATCAAGTCGTCCTGGCATTCCGCGTTCGCGGGCGTTTGCCATGGTTTGACCGCCCCTTCCGCCAGCGTTTTGCTCCAGTCGGGCACGGCTGCCTCGTAATCAATGGCAATGATCCGGCCAAACCCGCGGCAGGCCGGGCAGGCGCCAATCGGATGATTAAAACTGAAAAGCGCCGAAGTCGCCTGCCGGTATTCCAAGTCGCATCGCGCGCAA
>Ga0316226_1004083_pt1 | contig 11888 bp, 11 predicted proteins | sample TBH18017metaG_FD_206009 | JGI IMG/M metagenome (GOLD analysis project Ga0316226, IMG submission 206009) | Freshwater microbial communities from Trout Bog Lake, Wisconsin, USA - TBH18017 | ecosystem: Environmental > Aquatic > Freshwater > Lake > Hypolimnion/Profundal zone | place: USA: Wisconsin... | reverse complement strand
CAGCGGAGCAAGCAGGTCGGCGATGGCGTCATAGAATGCGTCGGCAGTCAGTTCGTCATGCGTGCCCGGCATGCGGTTGCGGGTGAAGTCCTCGATCTGCGGCTTGCCGTGGCCGTCGAAGCCGACCGTGGCCACCCGCAGATTGGTACCGCCGGCGTCCAGCACCGTGACGCGGGTGTTCACCGGTACAGGGCGGTCAATGGTCACAAATGCCGGGATCATGGGCAGCGCATCGGCCGCGCCCTCCAACCCGCGCGTCATTTCGGCATCGAACAAGCGCAGTAATTTTTCCGCATCGAGATCCTCGATGCAGAAATTATTGACGGATAGAAATTGTTGAACAGATTGCATAGCCGTTTCCAAGGAGATGGCTTCCATGATCGAACATCCTGTCCCCGGTGTCTAATTTTCTTTTTAGGGTGAAAAGAGACCGGCAGAATAAGCAACGCAGCGTTGCGGAGAAAACCGTGGAAACGCATGAACAAATCTTCGAAATGAAATCCGCATTCACCGAAAGGACAACGTTTGATGTTCAGCAATTCCACACGTTTAAACGTGTGAAAATCATGGCTGTCGGAAAACAATCTGGGAACAGGAGGGAAACTCATTTCCTACGACTTGTGTATCCGCCCCACGGCATCCGCGCGCACGATCTGGTCGCGGCCGAGTTTGGTGCGCAGGCCATCCACGGTGCGGCAGAGCTTCTCGTCGCGGTCGCGGCGTTCGGCAGGATCGGCAAACAGGCTGAGTTGTTCGTGGCGTTCGGCCGCGAATCCGCTGACGCCAAAACCGATCAGGCGCACCGGTAGGATCCGGGGCTCAGCCTCGAACAATTCGAGCGCCAGACGGCGCAGCGTGAAATCGTCGCAGACCGGGAGGGGGAAGGTGCGCTGGCGTGTGAGCGTCTGAAAATCGGACCAGCGCAGTTTGAGCCTCCCCACAGCGGCAAATTTGCCTATTTCGCGCAAGTGACGCCCCACATCGTCTGCCAGATCGCGCAACACGGCGCGCATGTGTTCTGGATCGCGGCAGTCCACGGAAAAGGTGTGTTCGCGCGAGATGCTTTTTTCTTCCGATTCGGTTTCGATCTCGCGTTCATCCTCGCCGAAGGCGAGATGCAGCAGGTGGTTGGCCACATGACGGCCGACAACAGCGGCGAGCGAGGCCTCCGAGGCGCGCTGGATATCGCCAATCACGCGATAGTTGTGATTCTCCAGCAGTTCGCGCATCACCTTGCCGACGCCCCAGAGGCGGCCCACCGGCAGGGGCGCAAGAAAATCCAGTACGCCGGCGCGCTCGCGCGGCACCACGGTGAGACCATCTGGCTTGCTGGATTCACTCGCCAGTTTGGCGAGGAACTTGTTGCCGGCCACGCCGACCGAGGCGGTCAAACCCATTTCCGCCTGGATGGCCGCGCGGATACAAGCGGCGATGACTTCCGGTTCGCCAAACAGTCGTTTCGAACCGCTGACATCCAGAAAGGCCTCGTCAATCGAGACCGGCTCCACCAGCGGTGTGAAGCGTTCGAAAATGGCAAACACCTGTCGCGAGATCGCGGCATAGCGGGGCATGTCCGGAGGCACAAAGATGGCCTGAGGGCAGCGCTGAAAGGCTTCGTGGGAAGGCATGGCGGAATGTACACCAAACACACGCGCCTCGTAAGAACAGGTCGCAACCACGCCGCGCTGGTTCGCGGGTGCCCCGACAATCACCGGCTTGCCGCGCAGTTCCGGATGATCGTGCTGTTCCACGGCCGCGAAAAACGCGTCCATGTCGACGTGCAGGATGGAGCGGTCGTTGGGCATTTCAGAGCCTGTTAGGCTGAAGACTGTTAGGCTGAAGTACGAGTCGCGATTGAATCCTGACAGGCTTCCGTCTAAACAGCTTCAGCCTTCTTCCTATCTTTCCATCCGCCGGCGCATCTGCCGGGTCACCTTCTCGGGATCGGCGGGAGCGACTGTTGCGGCTGCAGCATGCGGGGTGCGTTGCTGCCACCAGAGCTGCACGATCGCGAGGATGGTGCTGACGGTCCAATAGAGCGATAGGGCAGCCGGCATGCTGTAGAAGAAAAAGAGCATCATCAGCGGCATCATCCACGTCATCATCTTCTGCTGGGCAGGATCGCCCATGGCGGGCGTCAGTTTGCTTTGCAGGATCGTGACGCCGGCCATGACCAGCGGCAGAATGTTGAGGGAGACCGGGAGGATTCCGGCAAAGAGGTTCTCCGGTTCGCTCAGATCCACCACCCAGAGGAATGGCGCAAAGCGCAATTCGACCGCACTGCGCAACACCGTGTAGAGCGCAATGAAGACGGGCAGTTGCACCAGCATGGGCAGGCAGCTCGAGAGCGGATTCACCTTATGCTCACGGTAGACCTTCCAGATTTCCTGCTGCAGTTTGTGCGGGTCGTCCTTGAATTCTTCCTGGATGGCCTTGATCTTCGGCTGCACATCGCGCATGCGCTTGGCGCTCTCGGTGCTCTTGTGTGTGAGCGGCCAGAAGACGATGCGCACCAGCAGCGTCAGCAGAATGATGGCCACGCCGTAGTTGGGAATGAGCTTGTAGAAATAATTCAGCAGCGGCACCAGTGGTTTGCAAAACCAGGAGAAGAATCCGAACTCCATGATCTCATTCAGGTTCTGGTCCATGGCCGTGAGATAGGCGAGTTTCTTGGGACCGATGTAGAGCTGATAACTGCGGTCAATGCTCTGCCCCTTTTCCAGCAACGCGCCGGGGAACGCCACGGCGCCGCTGATATGCGACAGCGCAAAGGCGGGCTTGCTGGCGTCGCGCACGGCAGCGATCCGGAAGGCGGTATTGGAAATGGACGGCACAAACGCCTGCACAAAGAAGCGCGATTTGAGGGCCACCCAGTGCTGCGCGCCGGTCACGGTCTGCATGGCGGAATCCTGCAACGCGCCTGCCGGACCCATGCAGCCGAAGGAACTGCCGCCGCCGAACAATTTGGGCAGTTCGCCGCTCCAGTGACGCACCTTGTCCCCCGGCCCGCGCACAAATGCATCGGCCGAAAGCTCGTCATTTTTGGAACTACCGCGGTAGATCGTGCCCAGCGCGACCCAGTTAGCGCCGACCTGAATCGGATGTTCGGAGGTGTTGGCAATGTGGTCGGTGACCAGAACCTGATGGCGCTCGCGCAACGCAATGGTGCGTTCCACGCGCAGCCCATGCGGCGTGACAAACGTCAAAACAACGGAATTGCTGGCGCCGGCACGCATGCTGTAGTCGGCATCGGCGGGGATTTCGGGCAAGCCGGAAAGTGCCAGGGCGGGTTGCGGATCGAAATCCAGCACCACGGGGTCGCTGTTTTTCTTCGGCAGCGCGCGATAGGCGGGCAGCGTCGCGGATCGCAGCGTGGCGCCGCGCGAGGAGATCAGCAGGTCCATGTCCGCCGAATGCAGGATATTTGTCTGCTCGGGCAGCAGGTGGTTCTGGGTCAACGTCACGGGGGCGGCTGTTTCGGATGGCAGCGCATTCGCGGCAGGCGCGTTGCTGGCGGCGACGAACGAGGCCGAGGCTGCGGCATTGGTGGAAAGCGCGGGGGTCGCCTGTTCGATTCGTGCCCGTTCCAGCGCCGCCTTGCGGGCGATGTCGTTGGAATACCACAACCACGCCATGAGCGCGGTAAAGAGCAGGGCGACAATCAGTTTGTCGTTACGATTCATAGGATAGGTTCTTTATAAGGAGGTTGTTTAGACTGAAGGCTGAAGGCTGTTAGCCGGATTCGATATTCGGTGTTCCGCTTTCGACATTTTCCGTTCTCTCTCTTCGGTCTAGAGCCTAAAGCCTACACCTTTTCCATCTGCCACCTGCGGCGGCACCGGATCATAACCGCTCGCGCCGAACGGGTGGCAGCGCAGCATGCGTTTTCCAGTTAGACAGAGCCCCCGCCAAGCACCATGTGTGCGCAACGCTTCGAGGCAGTAGTGCGAACATGACGGCTCAAAGCGGCAGCAGTTGCCCATGTGGGGGCCAAGCACGATCTGGTACACCCGCACCACGGCGATCAGTAATTTGCTCAGCATGGGGTGTCCCTCCAGATGCCGGCCCTGCGGCAGGTGGCGCGAAAATCAGCCTCCACATCCTGCCGCTTGACCTGCTCGATCCGCCCCCGGGCCAGCAGCAGCACATCCACATCGGGACGCAGATGCTGTCGGTTCAGGCGGAACGCCTCGCGCAGCAATCGACGCGCGCGATTGCGCGCCACGGCCGACGGCAGCGTCCGCCGACTGGTTACCACACCCATGCGGCGATCCGTATCCGAGGCGACGCGCAACCACAATACCAAAAAACGTCCTGGAATGGAGCGTTCCTGCGCAAAGGCGTCACGATACAGGGCGGGCCACATGCGACGGGAACGCGGCAATCCAAAATCGGATGCCTCGGCGTGGGGTTCCGGCGGCTTTACGCCGGGGTGCGCGTGTTCCGGCTCCCGGCCCATGTGGACACTCCGTGGAGAAGCTAGTTCGCGAGACGTGCGCGACCCTTGCTGCGGCGGCTGGCCAGTACTGCGCGTCCACCCTTGGTGGCTGAGCGTGCACGGAAACCAAGCTTGCGCTTCCGTTTGATCTTCGAGGGCTGATAAAGCATCTTCATGGGCGTAACTCCTGCATCAAGGGCTTCTGGAATGAACGAATAAGAATACCATTTCGGCGGACACAGTCAATGAGCTTGCTCAACTCATTGCTGAGCAAATTGTTGCGTGTCAGAGAGTCCTCGGTGCGGGTTTATTCATGAGCTTCGATGCGATAATCGTCAGGGTTCCTGACATTTGCCGCGTCCTGCCTCATCACTGACAGCCAACCACCGCTTCGGCGATACGCAGACCATCGATGCCGGAGCTGACAATGCCGCCCGCATAGCCTGCGCCTTCGCCACACGGATAGAGTCCGCGCACGCCGCCGGACTGTCCGTCTTCGCCGCGCACCACGCGCACCGGGCTGGAGCTGCGCGTTTCAGCAGCGTAGAGCAACGCCTCTTCCAGCCGCACCCCGCGCAAACCGCGCAGCATTTTAGGCAGTGCGCTGCATAAGGTGTTTTCCGCAAATTCCGGGAGAAGCCCGCGCAATTGCGCGGCACGGGCGCGTAGGCATGAACGCGCCGCCGGGAGTTCGGCCGGGGTGGTGCCTGACAGGAAATCAACCAGCCGTTGGGCAGGCAACGTGTAATCCGATCCACCCGCCGCAAACGCGAGCGCTTCCAGTTCTTTCTGAAACGCGATGCCGGCCAAGGCCGGCTTGTCGTTCTGCGGGAAATCCGCCGGCACCACCGGCACCAGAAAGGCGGCATTGCCAAACGGCCGGTCGCGGCGGGAGAGGCTCATGCCGTTGGTGGTCATGGTTCCGGCCGACGAGGCGCAGGCAATCACCAGTCCCCCGGGGCACATGCAGAACGAGTAGCAGGCGCGGGCCTGTTCCTCCGCTTTGCGCGTCAGCCGGAAACTGGCGCTGCCGAGATTGGCAAACGGTCCTCCCCACTGTGCGGTATCGATGCGATGCTGGGGGATTTCGAGCCGCAGGCCAATGGCAAACGGCTTCGGCTCCAGCGGCACCCCCTGCCGTGCCAGCATTTCATAGCTGTCGCGGGCGCTGTGCCCGGTCGCCAGCACACAGCAGTCCGTGCGAAAATCCGCGCCGGAAATCAGGGCGCCTCGCACACGGCCGTTTTCGATTTCGAGCCGCTCCAGGCGCGCATGAAAGCGCACCTCGCCGCCGAGCCCGATGATCCGGCGACGCAGCGCCGGCACCAGTTCTTCGAGCACGTCGCTGCCGAGGTGCGGCTCGGCATCGATCAAAATGTCCGGCGACGCGCCGCAAGCTACCAAAGCTTCGAGAAATCGCCGCACACGTGGACGGTCCTTGCTGCGCGAGGTGAGTTTGCCGTCGGAAAAGAGGCCGGCCCCGCCTTCGCCAAACAGCACGTTGCTTTCGTCGTCCAGCGCACCGGCTTTCCAGAACGCGGTGACGCGTTGGGCGCGCGGCGCGGCTGCTTCGCCGCGTTCGATCAATAGCGGGTTGCGTCCGGCTTCCGCCAGCGCGAGCGCGGCCATCAATCCTGCTGGACCGGCGCCGACTACCAGCGGCCGTGGACCGGAAGCCGGCGGCAGGACCTGCGGCTTGGAAATCACCGGCTCGACCTTTGCTTCCACATCGCGCACCCCGGCCGGAAGATTCCCGCAAAACTCAAATTCCACGGCCATGGTGAGGCGCGGAGAATGGCCGCGGGCGTCAATCGAACGGCGCACAAGCTTGATTCCCTGCACGTCCGCCGCCGGACTGTGCAGCGCCCGGGCCACCGCCTGACGAAGCTGTTCCGGTGTGTAATCCGAGGGCAGGTCGAGTTGGTTGATGCGCAGTTTCATTTTGAAAAGTTGTTTAGGCTGTAGGCTGTTAGTCTATTAGGTTGAAAAAGAATGAGTTACGCAAAAACAAGTAACCTCTAATTGGTGGTGCCGCAAAAAAGCATAACCCTTTTGCTCCCAAACCTAACAGCCTACAGCCTAACTGCCTTCTTAGATTTCGTGGTGTCCGCTTGCAGACGCAATTGTTCTTCCGGCGTCAGTTCCCGCCATTCGCCCGGCCGCAGGCCTGCCAACGTCAAGCCGGACACGGAGGTTCGCAGCAGGCGGGTCACGGTAAGACCGGCCCGACCGCAAAGACGACGGATTTGACGATTCCGCCCCTCGCCAAGGGTGAATTCCAACGTATGCATGGTGCTCCCGCGCTGGAGCACCTTGACTTGCGCGGGGCGTGTGAGGTAGCCGTCCAATTCCTGCCGCTCGCGCAGCGTTTGGAGCGCGCCCTCGGTCAGTTGGCCGGTTACGGTCACTTCGTATTGCTTGGTGTGACCGTTGCGCGGGTGGGTCAGGTGCTGGATCAGGTTGCCGTCGTTGGACAGCAGGATCAGGCCCTCGCTGTCTTTGTCCAGGCGCCCGACCGGCACCAGGCGCTCGGGCAGATGCCGGATTAAATCGCAGATCGTCTGTCCCTGGGTGCCATCGGCACTGCAAATCACGCCACGGGGCTTGTACAGCAGCAGGGTCCGTGGCGCTTCCGCGTGGGCGGCCAGGATGAGGCCATCCAGCCGGATTTCATCGACACCGGGTGTGACGCGATACCCCGGCTGCAACACGGTCTTTCCGGACACCGTCACACGGCCGGCGGCAATCCATTCTGCCGCGCGTCGCCGCGCCGCCACGCCGCGCCGCGCGAGGATATTCTGCAAACGTTCGCCGGTCTCTGCAGAGGAGCGATCAGAGGTTTTGCGTGCGATTGACATGCCGATCCAGTTGCTGTCAAAGGTGTTTAGGCTGAAGATTGTTCGGTTGTTAGGTGGAGAATGAATGCGTTACGTGCTGAGACTCTTACTCAAACGGTCGCGCCTGCAGTTCTCACAACTCATTGGCTGCCAAACCGAACAGTCTTCAGCCTTCCGTCTATTTACCTTTCAGGTTCAGATGTAGAAGCATGCCAGAAACAGGAGAAAGAGTCCAATTGCGTCCGGCAGCCCCAGCGCGCGATCGCGTACTGCGCTGGGTCGCCGCATAAAGACGGTGCGCAAGGCAAAATTGCATTTCACTTTTTCCGCTGACGCGCCTGCAATCACCTGCCACAATGGAGTCCATGCTGTGTAAATCTACTGATGTGATTATTGTCGGCGCCGGGCCGGCGGGGCTGATGGCGGCGATCGCAGCTTCAACTGCCGGAAAGCGCGTGCGGGTTTGCGAACGCATGGAGAGCTCCGGGCGCAAACTGCTGACCACCGGCGGTGGCCGATGCAATCTCACCCACACTGCCGGTGTGGATGCGATCGTCGCAGCCTTTGGCCGCCAGGGGCGTTTCATGCAAACGGCGGTTCGTGATTTTCCGCCCGAGGCCATTCGGGACTTTTTTGCCAAGGCGGGCGTGCCGAGTGTGGCGCAGGAGGATGGTTGCGTGTTTCCCGTTTCCCAGCGGGCGCGCGACGTGCTGGATGCACTGGTCAGGCTGGCCACCAAGAATGGAGCGGAGATTGACTGTGCTTGCGAGATTCGCAAAATCGTGGTGCGCGATGATGCCGTGGCGGGAGTTGAAACGGCAAACGGTTTTCTGGCTGCATCGCACGTGGTGCTGGCCGCAGGCGGGCGTAGTTACCCAGCCTTGGGCGCGGACGGCAGTGGGTTTACGCTGGCGGTTGACGCCGGGCACACGCTGGTGCCACCGGTGCCCGCATTGGTGCCGTTGATCACGACAGAAGCTTGGCCCAAACGGCTCGCGGGGATTGTGCTGGATCCGGCGCGGGTGCGCATCGATCGCAAGGGACAATCGCGGGAGGGGCGCGTGGGGCCGGTCCTGTTCACGCATCGCGGCATCAGCGGTCCGCCCGTGCTGGATCTTTCCGGCACGGTGGCCGCAATGCTGGCGGCGGGCGATGGGCGGCGGCAACAGAGTGACGCCCTCCAGAACGGGGATCGAACAACGGGAGGGGCGCGCTCCGTCGCGACCGTCGCGGTGCTGATTGCGCCGCGAACGGACCGCGACGGGGCGGCGTGGCGGGCGCTGTTCGATGGCTGGCGTGCGTCTTTTGGCCGGCGTGCGATGCACAATCTGCTCGCCGGAGAGCTGCCGCGCGGGCTGGCGCAGGTTTTGTGCGAACAGTCAGGCCTAGCCGAATCCACGCCTGCGCAGGCGCGGCGGGAGCAATTGGAAACTCTGGCGCGTCTGTGCGCGGAACTGCCGGTGACCATTGCGCAGACGGAAGGATGGGAACACGCCATGGTCACGCGCGGCGGCGTGGCGCTGGACGAGGTTGACCCCCGCACGCTGCAAAGCCGGCGCGTGAACGGTCTGTTCTTTGCCGGTGAAATTCTCGATCTGGATGGTCCTTGCGGTGGTTACAATTTGACATGGGCATTCGCCAGTGGAAGGCTGGCGGGCGCGAAACTTGATTGACCTTATGAGTGACGGTAACGATAATCGGCGACTACAAAAGGAGTCCGAATGAACCCTGCTGATTTATATTACACCAAGGACCACGAGTGGATCGGGCTGGACGGCGATCTGGCTGTGATTGGCATCAGCAATCACGCGCAGCAGGCGCTGGGCGACATCACCTTTGTGGATCTTCCCCGGGCCGGCAAGATCCTGAAGCGGCACGATGTGCTGGGGGTGGTCGAGTCGGTCAAGGCGGCCAGCGACATTTTTTCGCCGGTGGCAGGCACGGTGGCGGCGGTGAACGAGGACCTGGTGGCATCACCGGAATTAATCAATCAGGATCCCTGCGGGCGCGGCTGGATTTGCAAACTCTCCGGAGTGAACGCGGACGATTTGTCCGGTTTGCTGACGCTGGCGCAATATGAAGCGCACTGCGCAAAATAGTCGATTCCCTGGGAAGAATATAATGCTACCACGTGCGTTTTGCGCTGGCGTAGAAGCGCCGGTCCGCACCCGGTTGGCCGGGATAGGTTTCAAACGTGCTGTTCCAGGGGTTGACCACGCCAATTGCAATCTCGAGACCCTCCTGCGGCCAGACTTGCCAACGTAATTCGGCATTGGCGGCAGCGGAAATGTCTGAACCGTTCCGGGCGGGGTTGTCCGCATACACAGCGACTTCCTGCCAGCAGGCAAACGCAATTCCGGAGGTCAGCAGGACGCGAATTCCTGCGCGGACCGTCTGCCGGGGATAATCGAGCACGTAACGACTGGCGAAGACGTTGGTGTCGCTGGTTTTGATCAGCGCCTGATAGGAGAACGTCGCTTCCATGTCATGTGTAATCGGCACCGCCGCATCGGCCACCAGTCCGTACGTGCGCACGTGATCGAGATTGGCGGCGGTCCAGGGGCCGCCGGATGGGCTTTGCACCCAGTCCACCAGGTTATGACCGTCTTCGACGAAAAGCGCCAGGCCGCCATCGGCGAATGGCTGCTTTTCCCGCCAGGACAATTCCACCGTGCGCGTGAGTTGCCTTTCCAATCCGCTGTTTCCGAGCGAACCGGGGGAATTGTAATTCAGTTCCGTGAAGGAAGGTTCGCGCACGGCTTCGGTATAGGAGAGCGCCACTTTCCGGGTGACGCTGGGATGCCACTCGATGCCGGCGGCCGGCAGCCAAGCGGCGCCATCATCGGAAAACGCATCGAATGAGCCGCCGGCCTCCAAGGTCAGATCACCGACGGTATAGCGCGGCAGCGCGGCCAGTGAAAGATGACCGCGTTCATGTGTGCCCAAGCCGGTACTCGGTATTGTTCCGGAATACGCGCCATCGAGCCATTCCTCGTCGGCGTCCGCCCGCAGATCGAGATCCAGGTCTTTGCCCAGCGTCTGGCGGGTATCGCCGTGGAGATTGGCCGTGTCGGTGAGGGTATGATTTGCGTAGAGATTGTGGTTGGCACGATCCAGCCAGTATCGATCGTCGGTCTGCTGCCAGCCACCGGTGACATGGCTGGGAACGCCGTCCGAATTGTCGCTGTCGATCGTGGCCGTTGCCAGGGCCAGCGCTTCCGCGACCTGTTCTTCCGATGCAAACGTCGCTGGCGCGCCATAAAATCCGCGTGCGCCAAATGCGCGCCAGCCATACGCGCCCAGCAGATCCAGTTGATTTCCCCCGCCGCGCACCTGTGCCTGCGCACCGGCCGAGACGCGGTTCAAATAATTGTCGTCGAAGCCATCCGTGCGGTCAACCGAGGCCGCCTCGCCAAAGACGCTTTCGCCGAGGGCGAGATGATCCTCCGTCGTATCCGTGCGACTCAGTCTGAGATTGGCAAACTGATCCCCGGTGCCGCCGCCGGCTTCAACCCGGCACACGTCATCCAGCGGCGCGAATGCCAACGCCACGCTCCCAGCCGGATGACCGGATGAGGTTCGAAATTGATCCAGACCTGTCATCAATTGCGGTGTTCCGAAAACATCGTACGGCACCGGCAAATCCGACTGGAAATGTTCGGTCTGCGGATTGTGCAGCGCCATGCCGGCGAGCAGCAGACCGGAGGAACTGAAGGCATCGCCGCGGATGCTGAGATCCGCCTGCGGTTCGGCAAAACCCTGACTGCGCAGTGTGACGCCGGGCAGGCCAGAAATGAATGCAGGCGCGGTTCCGCGGTCAATGGACGGTGCCACCGCATCGATTAAAGCCGTGGCTTCGACCTGAACCAGGATGTTGGATGCCTCGCGACCCGCCACGAGAAGCGGCGCGAGCAGGCAACCGGCGAATAGCCATCCACGCGTTAGGATCCTTGTACGCACGCGACGGAAGGTAACGATTGAAGTAATCAATGTCAACCAAGCAATCAATGGTTGTTAACAAATGGCAGTGCGTCCTCTTTTCGCCCCGGCTTCGCCCTGCCTGCCCCCCGTCTTCCGTTCCTTGCCGATTCTCGGCACGGCCGAAAGCAGGAGACGCGTATAGGGATGTTTCGGAGAATTCAGTACCTGTTCGGCTGGGCCGACTTCGACAATCCTCCCCTGGTACATCACGGCAATGCGGTCAGCCAGATGCTGGACCACGCTGATATCATGCGTGATGAACAGATACGAGAGCTGGCGGCGCTTGCGCAGTTCGGCCAGCAGGTTGAGTACCTGTGCACGAACCGAAAGATCAAGTGCGCTGACCGCCTCGTCGCAGATCAGGAGGCGGGGATTGAGTGCCAGCGCCCGCGCAATGCAGATGCGCTGCCGCTGACCGCCGGAGAACGCGTGCGGATAGCGGTCCAGCGCTTCTGGTCCAAGTCCCACATCCTGCAGCAGGCGCAAGGCCGTGGCGCGCTGACCGGCTGGCTGGATCAACCCCCGCACGAGCAATCCCTCGGTCACCTGGTCTAATATTGTCAGGCGCGGATTGAGCGAAGCCAGCGGATCCTGAAAGACCACCTGCACAATGCGACGATAGGCCTGCAACG
>Ga0316226_1004082_pt1 | contig 11891 bp, 22 predicted proteins | sample TBH18017metaG_FD_206009 | JGI IMG/M metagenome (GOLD analysis project Ga0316226, IMG submission 206009) | Freshwater microbial communities from Trout Bog Lake, Wisconsin, USA - TBH18017 | ecosystem: Environmental > Aquatic > Freshwater > Lake > Hypolimnion/Profundal zone | place: USA: Wisconsin... | reverse complement strand
TGCGTGGTGGTTGAGTGGCTGCGTAAAGTCCAACCCCTCCAGCGACAGCGACTCCTCCAATGGTTAGGTTTCTGGTCTTCCTTGCCTGATCGAACGCTGCTGTCGCCTTGCCTTGGTAGCGCTGCGACTTGCCTTCATTGATCCTCTGGTTGTCCCAATGAGAGTCCTGAGACTGGATGTGCCGATTGGTTTGCTCTTCTGTGAACTCTCCTCCATTTACCGTGTGATTGGTCAAGTTGTCGGTGTTCCTTTCGATGCTTCCGGCTGCTTCTTCAGCCTTGCCTGCGAACCTGTCAGCGCCCTCCTGGTATGCCTGGCCGATCTTGCGAGATCCCCCGCCCATCAGCTTTGTCTCAGCGATGGCCTTGCTCCCCGTGGCATACAACTCCGCTGCCTTGTCGGCTCCCTGCACGAGCCTGTCCATGAAGGCAAACTCGATGATGCTGTTGAACTCGTCGCGTGCGCTCAGTTTCATCTCTCCACGAGTGTCTCCGAGCAGCATCGACTTTCGCATGGAAGGGTTGAGAGCCTTGAGCGTCCCTGATGCTGCCGCTTCCGTGTATGTCCCCCTTGAGGCGAAGAGGATGTCATTGAGTTCAGATCTGTGATCCATGCTCTACGCATGGGTATCAACTCAATCCGTAATCCTCAACAAGCCTTTTCATCTGCAAGTGACGATCATACCTCCAGCATGTTTCCTGCATGGATTTGAGTCGCCTGTATTTTCTGGAAGCTGCATTGCGCTCATCACTGTGCCCTGATTCGATCTGCATGGATGTGCCTACTCCCCTGCCACTCTTGCTGCCATGTGGCTTTCTCACGGCTTGAACTCTCTGTTGCAGGTCATGATCTCCCTGTAGAACCTCAGTAGCCATCCATTCCCCTCGTCCTTGATGATAACGGCGCTCTTCCCATTGTGGTAAACGTGGAGAGCGTCTGACTCGATCCCTGTCATCCCTGTGGCTTTGTCGAGGTCTGGTCTCTTCTCTCTCATTAGATGTAGGCGTGCCACACGAACGGGCCTTGCACAAAGCTGCCGATGTGGTTGGTCGCCTCTTGTGGTATCGGGTGCCCTGTCCCCGTGATGTGGAGCGTCCATGGCTCAGGAGGAAGATCAGTGTCCACCTCTGCCCACACGCAAGGCTGTCCTGATGGGTCCAGCCCAACGTGCCTGATCTCACAGCACAGTGGCGAGGTGATGATCTGACGGTTGGTGATTTCGATTGGGTATTTGAATACGGTTCTCATGGTTGTTTCATGTCCTTCAGTGGTGTGTGTTTTACTCTTCCTGCTGCTGCCCATTTCAATGGACTGCTCAGTTCGTCTGTGAGGCGGCTCCACTCATCCCGCTCCATCTCCCCCCACATATACTCCTTGTTGATGCGCTCCTGCTCCTCTGCGCGTGTGACGGACTTGCGCTTCTCAATGCGCTGGTTCTTCCAGCTATCGTCATGGTAAACGTGGCTCATGCCTGAATCTGCCTCTTCAGCATCTCGTTTACAATCCTTGCGATCATCTCGTTCCTTTCCGCGTCTGCTTTGGTGTGAACCCATTGCTCGCTCTTTGCCTTGCCCTCCTGCAATGCCTTCAGGGCTTCTGTGAGTTCTGTGAATGTTGGTGCTGTTGGTGTTTCCATGGTGTCAGTCTCTCAGTTTAATGATCCTCTTCGCTGTAGGGAATGGATCTTGTTTCGGTTTCACTGCTGGCTTCGGTTCCTGCTCGGCAGCGTTCATGTCCCTGATCCTCTTTGCAAGCTCGCGCTGCTCAAGGAACTGCTGCTGCTTGAATTGGGCTTCCAGCAACCTCGCTTCGCTGGCTGTCTGTTCTTCTTTCCATGGAGTTCCAAGGTTCGGGTAGAAGAACGCGCTCTTCCTTTGCCTCACCACGGAAACAGTGGCTCCTCTCTGGTCCTTAACCTCGATGTCTTCATAGTCGGGGTAAATGTCAGTGTTGATGCCGGGGTAGTGGATCGCCTTCATGATGCACTCCCTGCGTGACTGGTCCTGAGTGACCTCTGTTGTGATGAATCGCCTTCCCTCGTAAGTGAACGATGTTCCCGGCACTGGATTCCCCATGATGCCCGACATCCTAAACTCTGCGATGATCTGCCCGTTGGATTGCGGGAATGCCCCAATCATCAGTAATGACTGAGGCATCGCAGGCTTGTCTGATGGCATGGCACCAGTAAACGCCATACATCAGAAGGTCACGTCACTGTCGTCCATTGGGTCAGTGGGTGGCGCGGATTGCCGTGGTGGCGCTTCTGTGCGCTTCGTGGTGCCCTCAGAACCCTGTGGTCGCCCACCGAGTAGCTGAAGCGTCTCACCGATGATCTTGAGCCTGCTGCGCTTCTGCCCCGATTGCTTGTCATCCCACTCGTCGAGCGTTAGTCTCCCACCAACATAGATGGGCGCTCCCTTCTTGGCATACTCTCCAACGATCTCAGCTGTGCGTCCCCAGAATGTGATCGGAACCCACGTTGTCTCCTCGTGCTTGGTTCCTGCATCATCCTTCCATGAGCGGTTCACAGCCAGCGAGATTTCGGCAACAGCCGTTCCTTTGGGAGTGTATTTGAGTTCCGGTTGCTGACCGACATTGCCGATCAGATTTACTTGGTTCAGTGTTGGCATCTTGAGTTTCTATGGTTTGTGTTTATGGCTGCTGAAATTGCGCGTTCATTGCTCCATCAGTCTCCCTGAGTATCCGGCATCGAAATTTAGCGCTCATGTTTGGTTGCCTCGATTAGTGGAAGGTGGATCTCGTAGGACTTCTCCATGCCAACCGTGGTGATGTCGGTGATCATGTTGAACGCTTTTGCGATGTGCTTCATGGTCTGGATTCGCCCGTCCTCTGCCGCCTGCTTGGGATCTCCCTTCCATGTGATCTTGGGTTCCATCGCCTGCCGCAGTTGCTCCCTGACAGCAGTGAAGTAATCGAGCCGGATCGTGAGTTGGAGCGGTTCGCTCATTGCGCCTGCTCCCTCTTCTGCGTGTGCTCCTTGATGAACTCACGGGTCTCCTCGTCGCTCGCCCGTTTGAGGCCACCATTGTGCTTGTAGTAGAGCCTTCCGCCGAAGACCACGCGCTCACCCTCAGCAACCTTGGAATTATTTACTCCCCTCACCAGCTTTTTCTTAATGTAGTTCTGGCTCATACCATCTCCCTCTTCGGTGGTGCCTTTCTGACATCCTTGCGGTCAATCCAGTGCGTCTTCTTCTGCTTGAGGATCGGGATGCGGTCCTGTGGCTTCATCGGAAGCACGTCCTGCACGATGCCCCTGAGCTTCCTGCCGTTGACGCGATAGATCACCCTGTCGCCCTGTTGGAGTAGTGTGCTCAATTTAGCCCCCTCCATTCCAGCAGCAGTGCGTTGCACCTGTCTTGGACGTATCTCTTGTCACTGTTGAGTTCCGGTTGTGGAAGCCCCTTGATCTGCGAAAGAATCATCTTGCAGTCTTCCAAGACATCCAGCGTTCGAGCAATGCGTGCCTCGCTCATGAGTTTCCTCTGGTCTGCTGTCAGCAGCATTACTTCCCACTCGCAGCCTTGTGGATGTCCACGAAAAGCTGGGTCTCGCCAATGATCTCATCGCGTTCCTCTTTTCCGAGTTTCGCGATGCCTTCCAGCCCACCCATCCGGCGTAGCCAGATGTCGGCTTCCATGCGGATGCCGTGGATGGTGATGACCCCGTGATTGTTCTTCGCAGCAACCGCTGCCGACACCACGGTGCCCTGCTTGATCGACTCCTTGAGTTGGACCGCAGACAGGTTCTCTTTGACTGCCGTCTCGGCCCACTTCTCCTGCTGCTTCGGAGTCACGTCAGCGCGTGCCAGCACGACGAGGTGCTCTGCGCTGAGGTTCTGCTTGCGGATGCCAGCCGGGACGCTGTTGATGTCCACTGCCTTGGTGATGTCCGCGAGGGGGAACTCCAGTTGGGTGATGCACTCCCCAACTTTGTCGGCTCCGAACTTCGCCTCTCCGAACTTGATGTAGTCCGCAAGTCCGGTCTTCAGTGAGGTCTGCGCCCACCGGAACATTCTCAGTCCCGCACGCCACTCCTCGAAGTTGAGATCCTTGCGGATCAGGATTCCGTTTTCGGTAAAGCTGAATGCCTTTGTATCGCCTGTAACAAGGCTGATTGAGGCTTCGGGTTTCTTTGCTTTTCGTTTGGTGTTTTGCATAGGTTTGGTTCTTTCTTTATGATCTGTCGTCTCCAGTGATTCGACGTGCCGTTTTTCGCATATTTAATCCGTGCGTCAAGGCTTTTCCTTCCCTCCTCTGGGACCGGGATCTCCAAGATCTTGCAGACCTCATCCCGCGAACGGCGCATCCATTCGGCGCTCACTCCACACTCCCGTGCGCTCTGCCTCATGCTGCTCATCCCGTTGGCCCCGGCGAGGCGTGGGATGGCGTGCATCGCCGCATAGACGCTCGCCTTGAGGTTGCGTGTCTCGCTGCGTGCGAGGAAAAACAACATGCGTCCGAGAGACAGCGCACGGTTGCGCTCGATCTCCAGTTCCATCGGCTTCTTCAGATCTGCCGCGACTGATCGGACCACCTCCTCGTTGAACACCCCATACTTCTCCACAAGCACATCGGTGAAGGTGTCGATCACATCCGCCATGTCCGTTGAGTAGGAAGCGGTGCGGTGGTTGTCGTCGAACTCCATCGCCGCTGACGGGTTCTCAACGTGCGGCTTTATACCTCGCTTCAGTGCCGCCTGTTTGAATGTTTCGGGAGCCTTGTCCCACGCTTGTTTGTATTCGGAATCCCGAACCGTTTGCCGCACCACATAAGAGGAACTCATCGGTGCCAAGCCTTAGTGTGAAATTATCGCTCTGTCAACATCCGTGGGTTATTGGAGTTAGAAATTCATGCGAAAATGTCTTTTCCGCTTGCGAGACGCTCCCGCTTTTCTGCCATTGTGAGTCCCGTCTTTACCTCGAAATGCGGTTCGTCCGTGAACTTCCAAGCCCCGCCCCACTCAAGCCCAAGAGATTGCCCGACTCTGCCGAGTTGTTGATAGAGCGGGGACTCGTCCAGATACTTCCCTCCCTTGAATATCCCAACATCCCAAGCCGTCCCGAAATTGTGGTTGCTCCAGCCTCCACGGGCGTTGGTCACTCTTGGCCCCGGCGTGGTGCGGCCCTGCGCGTAAAGGGCATCCTGCTCGGCGTAGGTCCGCAATCCAGCAATGACGCGCACCTCTGCGCCAGATGCCGCTATGAAGGGAACGGCACGACCCATGAACTCCCGCGACTTCTCCTGCGCCCTTGGGTGCAGGGTGGCGATGTTCCGCTCTGTTCTATCGTCAAACGTCATATCCGGTCCTCATTCGTGACTTCCATCTTTTGCGTGATGTTCTCGGCCTCGTGACTGATCTCAGAGACAACATTGCTGGCCTGCTCGGTCCGGTTGCTCCACTCATAGACCAGCCGCCCCGTAATCATGAAAATCACGATGGACCCGATGACATAAAACGAATTGGTGGTGAGCGAAACAAACCCGGCAAGGGCCGCTTCCGGCAGCGTGTAGAGATGGCAGACAGCCCAGCGCCAGCAGAGGACGACGATGACGATCCCGAAAAGGGAGAGCGCCATACGTTGCCAAGGTGTGCGAGTTTTCACAAGTGCGAATAGACCAGCGCGAGGAATGCCCTACCGGCCCCGTAGATCGCGCCGAATGAAAGGACCGCGATGCCGATCTCTAGCCCGATCCCGAAAGGCGCGGCAGGAGGGTAGATTTTTACAATCCACGAAATAATGTAGCTGGAGTATGTCATCACCAGCACAGTCCCGAAGACGGCTGCGATGAGGAGGCAGATGTCCCGCTCAGTGGCGTTGCGGTGTGCCTCTATGGTCTTCTTGGCAGCGACGAGTTTGAACGCATCCCTGTCCCGCTCTGCCTTGTCCAGAACCGCCGCCTGATCCTTGAGCATTTGCTGTTGGAGGGCGAGGTCGGCTTGCTGAGTGGTTGCCAGCTTCACTGTGGTATCCAGCTTCACGGTGAGGGAGTCGTTCTTCTGCTGGAGGAACAGGTAGTCGGTGTCCTTTTGGGAGATTGCAGCTTCGTTCTGTGTGATCTGGGCGCGGAGGTCTTTGTTGATGCCCGTCAGCCCTTGCACAAGTTCACGCTCCTTGGGAGTCAGGGCAGAGGCTGTGGCAACTACCAAAAGCAAACAAGTTAGTAATAAATTGGTAGTTCTCATTTGAGCAGGATAGCGGTCTTGTAATCCGCACGGTCAAGATTGCTCTGCATCGCGCTGTTGAGCCTGTGGAGGGCGGCGTTTGAATCCCGCAAAGCGGTGATCGCCTGACGCATCGCCGCCGAGTCCTGCTGGCTGGAGGTCAGGCTGTCGATGATACCCTGATTTGTCGTGATTGCCGCTTGCAGATTCGGCGCGGCAGAGCGGGTTATTCTGTGGGTCACGCATCCCGCAAAAGAAAGCAGGCATGTGAGGGCAATAATCAGGGTCGGGCATTTCATGGAGTGATATTCTGTGTCTGGTTTTTCACTTCCTGCAAAATCTCGTCCTTAATTCCTGCGACGATTTCCTTTTTGAACTCTGAGAACGGGCATGACCCAAGAGCGCGTCTTTCAGCGCAGATTTGGTCATGCGCCTCCTTGATTTTCTGCTGTTTGAGACGCTCCCCTGCCTGTGTAATTTCCCGCAGCTCCGTCCTGTGCGCTTCCCGTTCGGAGCGAGCGGCAGCGCGGCTGGAAAGCATCATGTTTACGGCGTAAAAAAACATACCGCACAGACCAATAGGAGCACCGACAAGCGGACTCCATTCAAGGATCGTCACCCCCCAAGTAGGCAGGGTTCCGACAAGAGGATGAACTATGTTCCCCACTGTGACGCTCGCCGCCGTGAGGCTAGACGAGAGAACCAAACCAGCGAGTCCTTTTACATGGTCGGCGGTTGCCAGCAAATGTCGGATCATTGAGTTGGATCTTTCTGGAAGGATCGAACTTCCCTCTGACTACTTGATCGCAGCGTTCAGCACGGCAACAGTCCCGTCTGGTTGGGCAGTGGGAAGCACTTCGATCTGGAGCCGCACGACATCCGCGAGCGTCTTGCCCGTAGGGAGTTCGACGATGTTGGTAGTCGAGATTGCGGTGATAAGCGTGGTCAGGTCGGCGGCATTGATTTTGGCGCGGACTTGAGTCGGCAGGGCGATTGTTTCAGGTGTTATCATAGTTTTGGTTGGTTTTTGGTTTTGGTTTTCCGCTTTATGCGAAAGTGTGTGAGGATTCCCCACCTGCGGAGGTTCCTTTGAAAACATGCGAGGAGTTGAGAACTCCGTAGTCGTGGTAAACCCCAGCCCAGCTATAAGACCCTTTCTCCAAAACTCCATACTCATAAGCGACACCCCACCCCCCTTGCCCGTCGCTGGCGTTGCCATCGTAAATGCCAGATGTAAAATTCAGCCCGTTAATGAAAGCGACCGCTTTCCAACCACCCATGCCATTTAGTCCTCCACCTTGGTGATAGACCCCAGAATTATCTACAATTCCAGTTTGGTATCTATATCTGTTGTACCCGCCATCCCAACAACCAGAATCATACCAGTTTCCGTTGATATCCAGAATCCCGCCTTCGCGCATCGTCCCGCCACTGTCCAAGATGCCGTAGTTGTTAACATACTGGCCATTCCCTACTCCCTTTTCGTAGTAGTTCCCGTAGTAGTCAATAAGTCCCCCGCCCATGTGTGCGTTATGGTTGTAGTCCATGATCCCGTAACCAGAGAAATAACCATACCAGTCGAGCATCCCACATTCGTAAACCTCCCCCGCAGTGGTAACAATCCCACGACCAGCAATGTAACCGCTGGAACCAACGCAACCGTAGTCGTAGAAATTAGTGTAGGACACGCACCCATAATCACGGAAGGAACCGTATCCGGTCAGGATGCCATAGTAGTGAGAACTCCCGTTATAGTCGAGAATCCCCTGACTCCAAAGCAAGCCATTGCTGTCCATGATCCCGTAAGGACTATAGTAACCCGTTCCGGCTGTGATCCCCCGACTGTAATAGGAGTTTGAACTGGCGATTCCGTCTCCATTGACCGTCGCGCCCAAGGCGATAATATCGGCCTCGTAGGAATCGTCGTAAGTGATAACCGCAACTTTGGTAGCCATGTCAGATTGCCTTTAGGACGAGGTTGACGCGGGTGATCGTCACGGGGGTTCCAGTGACGGCGAACTCAAGGATGTCGCCAGCAGTCACCGCCACGGATGTCCAGCCGGAAACGGCTGCGTTGCCGGATTGAGCCGTGGAAAGGGCAGGAGGATTCCCCGTCCCGACAATGCTCGTGCCGCCGAGAAGAACGTCAATCACAACATCCCCCGATTGGTCAGCCGCGAGATACCAGTTCGTGATCGTGCAGTCGTAGGGAATGGTCACGAACCCCTTGCTGCCAGCGGTCAGGACTGTTCCCGCTCCATCCACCGTGATGCCAAATGTGCGAGATAGATCGGGCTTCCCCGTCACCTGATCCCAAGTCACCGTGGCCAACGCCGTGAACGCCGCCGCTGTCCCGAGCGCGGATTGGTCGGTCACTTCGTAGAGCACGTTCGTGTCGCTCTGCAAAACGAAGTCGCCGTTCTGCACGTCGGTGATCGTGAGCGCGAGCCGCGCGGCTTGGGTGGCGACGGTGAGTTTGATGTCCGTTGCCGAGATCGGGGCGAAACGCGCGTCGCTTTCGGTTTTCGTGTAAAATCCACCGTTCCAGTTCGACGGGGAAAGAGATCCGGCGGAAAGGATTTCTTTCGTTAGCGTGATCGGGACGTGCAATAGGACAGATCGGACGGTTCCGTCATCGTATGTCACTTCGAGCGTGGTAGAAAACTCTCCGGTCGGCTCGGACAGGAACCGTTTGAAAAGGGTTGCCGCATTGAATGCGAGTGTCCCGTAAAGTCCGGAAAACACGCTCAATCCAGAAACATTGATGTCGGCAGATGTGAGCGCGTAAACGCCAACAGTAGTGCGAGAAAGCGTAAATTGCGCCTCTCCTGTCTTGAAGACATTCCATCCGGTTCCAAGTGCGGTCTGCCAATCGGCCTGAGTTCCGTTGTAGGCCAACGGGGAAGACCCCGCCACGGTGAACGATCCGGCATACGGGAGCGGAGAGATTTCCACCTCGAACATCGCCGCGACGGATGCTGTCCCGGTTTGCAGTGTTGTCACGGTGGCTGTTGCTCCAGTTGTTGCCAACCACGAGCTGACGTAAACGTAGGGCCTCTGAACGATCTGGATGATCTGGATTTCCTTCGTGGTCGAATTTCCGGTTTGCAGTCGGGAGACGAAGACGTTGCACTCGGGGAGTAGCCCGGTCGGGTCTCCGGTCAGGAGCGACCGTGCCCCGACTGCTTGAAATGCGACCTGGTAAACGCCGGTTGCCAGCAATGACACTGCAACGGTGTCGGGCAGCGTGGCGATGGCCGCATTGGCATTGAGTGCCGACTGTAGGGTTGCGGCGTCCACCGCATAGCTGAGACCGGTCAGCGCGGTAGAACTGCCGCTATACGCGAGGGAAAATGTTCCGCTTTCTGCCGGCTTGTCGGCATCTCCGATCCCGAGCGAGAGATGGGACGGGTCGATTACCTCGGGCAGCCAGAACATGGTCGCGCTGCCATCGGCGGGGGAAACTGGGTAAAATTCGACACGGTTCTTGTCCCCACGGAAATAGAGCCCCTGTGATGCTGGGCGCTGGGAGAAAAACGAATCAAGAAGCCCGGTTTTGTCCGGGCTGGCGATGTTGGAAATAAGTCGGACGGCGGAAAGGCTCACAAAACGGCGGGGGTGTCAAATTTTCTGTCAGGAGACCGGCGCGAACTGCGCTCCGGTGGCCGTGTCCCAGACGGGATCTCCGGAGGCGTTCTTGTAGGGCCAGAACTCGGTTGCGGTGACATCCCCGATGAGGAGGCCGGTCCCGTCGCCGGAGCGATTGCCGTAGAGCGTCAATACCTCGCCATCAAAGTCGATTGTCACCGCCTCATCCCATGAAGACAGGAACGGGGAGGGGTAAAATGAGGAGAACAAGCCTCCGTTGTCGGTCCCGTCGTCGACGGTCAGGAAGAGGAATGGATAGTATTTCCCATCGGTCCCTTTGATGACCGGGAAGGAAGATGTGCGCCAGAGATTTCGCGCCTCGAAAACGCAGCAATACATGGCCGGGCATGCGGGGTTTGAGGTGGCTAGGGTGATATTTCCTGCGCTGCACAGTTCTGTCTCCGTTGTTGCCACTTTAGAGAGGATTGCTGGCAGCGCTGCCCCCCCGGTGGTCAAGTCCCAGGACAGGGTTTTGATCCTCCAATACCAGCGGGCGAGCGTTTGTAGGGAGACTCCGATCGGGCGGCCGGCGCCGGCGCCGTAGACTGGAAGCAATTCGGTGGCGGACGCGCTCGGCGTGGATTCGCCGGTCACGGCATTGACGAACATCGTCGCGCCATCCCATTCTGTGCAGCCCTCGGGGATCAGAAACGGAAATCCGGAATATCCGCTATTCTCTTTTTGGGTGACCATCTCGAAATACTCTTTCGGAGTGCCGTCACGGTTGGCGAAGATTGACCAGTCAAAGACCTGCCATCCGCTCGGCATTGGTTTGCTGTAGCTGCGCGTCGCGAACAGAACGGAGTCGCCCATATCAAAGCGGGGTCGGAGGGAAGTCGGCTGCCGGATCGGAGGGGACGAGGCAGAGGAGGCCGTTGACGGCCCAGAAGACGAGAGTCAGGTTCCGCGACCAACATTGTGTGATCTGGCGCTGTTCAGCGGTTCCCCCTGTGCCGATGGTGACGGTGAGGAGCGCGGGGCGAGTGTCAACTTCGGGATCGGTGACTTCGGCGAGCAGGAGATTGTAATACTGCTGAAAAACTGGCGTTCCATCCGTGGCGATGGGGTCTGGGTATTCGTCCCAGAGCGTGCCGCCTGCTGTGCCGCTTTGGATCGCCGTCGTAGCGGCCCACGGCTGCGGGCCGGCGTCCGTGTGCGCGGGATCGCTTGTCCCGATCTGCAACCATATTTTTTTGCCGATGGACGGGCACGCGAACCAGCCGGGATCGCTCATGTTGGTTGGATCGGTTAATAGGCCAGTTATTGTGGTTGTTTCGCCATTCAAATTCTTGAACAGAGAGGAAAATGGGACGATGCCGAGGTTTTCACCGGCTGAAACGACTTGGAACGGGAAAGCCCCTGACGATGCCGTTGCACGGCTCCCGACCGCATTAATCGGCCTTCCGCCGGCCGATTCGAAAACCTGAGTTCCGATCCCGCTGATCGGCTTGTTAGCCTCGATCTTGGCGTCAACGTCGGCAAATGCCTGCTTCAGCCATTTGGGGCCTTTGATTTTGGAGGTATCGAAGATCATGGCGCCGGGACGAGCAGGTAGATTCCCTTCCAGGTTTCCTCGACCTCGTAGTAAGGAGTCCCAGGGACAGGCGTCCCGTTGAGGCCGGCGAGCTGGGCGAGCACCTTCAGCGCGATTGTGGGGGCACCGATCCTGCGGCGGCCGTTGCCGTCGGTGATCGTCTGGGTTTGGATCTCCGGGCTATCAACCGCCCCGCCTTTGTAGGTGGAGTATTTTGGCCCGAGCGGCTTCCCGTTCGTGATATAGCGGTAGGCCGCGGTCGGGGAATAAAAGACGATCTCCCATGTCCGCTGGGTATCCGGATCCCCGGTGTCACCGTTGGTTGCAGAGGTCTGGCCAGTGCCCATGCTGTAGGTGATGAGCGGGTCGGGGATAAATCCCTTCAGCAGCCCTTTGTATTCGACGGTGATCGTGGTCAGCAGCCCTTCGCCTTCCTGCACGCTGTAGTTGCCGGTGGCGAGGAGGTTCGGGTAGAAGATGTCGGCGGAACCCTTAGCCGGCACTGAGGATGCGACTTTGTTTCG
>Ga0316226_1004079_pt1 | contig 11894 bp, 24 predicted proteins | sample TBH18017metaG_FD_206009 | JGI IMG/M metagenome (GOLD analysis project Ga0316226, IMG submission 206009) | Freshwater microbial communities from Trout Bog Lake, Wisconsin, USA - TBH18017 | ecosystem: Environmental > Aquatic > Freshwater > Lake > Hypolimnion/Profundal zone | place: USA: Wisconsin... | reverse complement strand
CTTGTTGTTTGAGTTTGATACGTTCTTGCCACGCTGCTGTTACACCAGCACCACCGGCCATGAATGCACCACCAACCAACAATAACATTGATGCTCCGCGCACAAGTACTGCATAGGGTTTGATTGCATCAAAGCGTCCAGCAAGACCTGATATGACATAGAGTCCAAGCCCTGCGCCAGCCACAAAGGCCCATACATAAACGGGTATGTTTTGAATAAAGTTTTGAACTAGCCAGTCAATCATTTAGACTCCAAAGATCTGTAGTGCATGACGGTAACGGGCAGTACGATCATCAATACCTAGTGTGCCACCGTTGATGATCTTTGTGGCTTTGACAATATCGCCTTCGTCACTGACTGCGTTTAAGTTGTGATGTTCCCAGAAGAAGCAAGCTGACTCAATGGCGCCATCAAATGTTTCGCAATAGGTTACAGTTTCTTCAAGACTCTTGCCAATCTCCCGGGCAAACTTCTCATAAAGATCACGACCAGTAAGTTGAACTAGGCCACGACCATGAAATGTCCATCCGTCACCTGACGCTTCATCACCATTGCCCATGCGATTGCAGTAGGCACGATTGGCAATGGCCTCTTGGTTATGAGCATATTGTGCAGCAACATCTGGCGGGAATCTGCTGGGCCAAATTGCTGTTAGTGCGTGTGGTTGATAATTGAGGTTTTCTTTTAGTGCTGTGAAGTTAGCACTTTCGTGACCACACTGTGCCATGAACATGGCCACACGCTGTGGGGTGGTAATTTTGTATTTTGGTAGTTGATCGCAAAGTGCTGTGTACCAATCCTGTGCGTGAGGATTGCCCTGCAATAGTGAATGTACGTGTTCTACTCTAAAGTCAAAATCGAATGCCATCTTATAAATCTCCCTTGATACAGTATTTACCAAAACGGGAGATTTTAGATATTACAGTTTATCTAAGTCCTGCTGCAATGCGTAGACTTTCAGTAAAGTCATTCTTAGGAGCCCGTTTGTCTGTCTTGATGTTGGCTGCTGCCTTCATGCTTTCAAGATCATCGTCGCCGTACTGTTTGTGGTACTCAGCAGCACTTTGAGGAATCAGCTTCTTGAGTGTTGCTGTATCTAAGCTATGATCTTCTGTGCCCTTGTAGTAGCGCACACGCCAATCTTTGAGCTTTTGATCAGTGACATTCATGATGTCTTGCATCATCTGCATGATATTGGCAGGAATACTGTGATCACGCTCGCATTCTACAAACACAATATAGTCACCATCATCCATTTCGCCTGAACTAACGTCAGCATCAATGACCCAGTTGTAGCCCTTCTCAATGAAGTTTACCAAGTCGTTTGCTGGCTCTTTGCCACGTACCTTGAAGCTGACCACGCAGACGTCTTCGTCCTTGCCCAACTTGCTTTTAAACTCGTCAATGTGTAGTTCTGTGTGAACTAGACGTTTCAAGTCACCTTGTTCTAGACCTTCAAATAACATTAGATTGCTCCTGGGGCTGCTGGTGCAGGTGCTGCTGCGCCTGGGGCTGCTCCGCCCATAGTTTGTGCCTGTTGATCCTGTCCTGTTTGATACATTTTATCATCTAGGCCAGTTTCGTAACTTTGGTCAATATCTTCAGCTTCAACTGTTTCACTTTCAAGTTCTAGTGAACCCTGTGTGATTTCCTGCATTAGCTTTTTAGGAATAGTGATCTCGACTAGCCAAACAGGCATTTTACCCATCTTGGGGATCTTAGTACCAGGTTGGAAATCATTGGGACTTTTTAGTTTGATGGGATATTCAAGTGCATCATGCTTGTACTTAATAACACACCCATAGTCTGCTAGACGTTTAGCACCACGTGTGTCGGGCTTGCGCTTGTAGGGCCACATGAATGTGCAGGTTACAAAGTATTTTTCATACTTGGGTCCAGCTACAAGTTCACCCTGTTTCCAGTGATCAAATGTGTAGATGTCCAGTTCATCAATGACACGTTCAAAGTCCAGCAGGCTATTAATAGCACTATCTGTCATATAAAGTGTCTTGGTATTTTCAATTACGTCTTTTAGGCTTGTTGGCATACTGATATTCTTCTATCTAGTATTTAGCCCACTTACTGTCCTAACGTACTGATCCAACGGTTGTTCTTTGGCTGCGGCAAAGTATTTGCTATTGGGATCTTGTTTTAAGATCTCATCTAGCTGTGTTTGTTCTATCTCTATAGGAAATGTTAACTGTTGTCTTAATGTACGCAGATAATCTATACCATACAGATACAGTAGCTCAGTGCTTAGAAAAACAGGATCTTGAAGACATAGCCAAGGCAACCAATGCCTAAAGTGGTCAGTACTAGCAGCTCCACGCACTCGAGTCTGTTGGTGTTGAAGAACGTTTTGATCACGTCCAATAATGGCAATTTTAACTTCATATCCTAATCCTCGCGCTCTGTTTACAAACGCCTCATAGTCGGGTACAGTGGTAGTACCGTGGTAAGCATAGGGGCAACTAATACTAGTTACCGCATATTGCTCAAATTCAATGTCTGCTAATTTTACAGGATCGTGCCAGGCAGATGCAAATGGTTCTTGATCGTGTGCTATCCAATATTGATCAAGTAGTGCTTGCCATCCATGTACTTTGGGTGTTGCAGCAAACACTTTGCTCCACAGGTGATTTCCGCTGCCCTGTGGACCAGTTATGATTAATAGTGTTTTCACTGTGGTAGTGTTGCTAGATAATCGTAGGTCTTGCCTGTTGCAATTCCAGTTAATTGAAATGTAACTCTAGGGTGCATACCTGCGTTGGCAGTTGAGTGCGGGATGTTGGCCCAATCAAATGTAGTAACATCGCCACTACGCCACTGGTTCCAGTGGAAGTTGCCATACTCCCAAAACTGTCCAGGTTGCCAATCAGTTAAGGCAACAAATATACGCATGACACGTTCGGGTTCTGCGGGGCACCACTTGTACAGCTTGTCAATGTGCAGATTCCAAACTTCTCCGGGCATCTGTACGTGAATGCGTTCCATACAATCTTTGAGAGCAAATGCCTCAGTTAGTCGTTTAAGTTCTGCAGGTATAGCCCAGTTCAGATGTGTAATGGTATAGTCTTTGCCATAGCCAGCCTGTTCAAGATCATATTCTTCTTTTGCCTGATCTTCTCTTGGTGCCATGACGCCTTCGCCTTTGTAACCACGTGTAGCCCAGGTTGCTGGCTTTGAGCTTGCAACTATGTCTGCAACTGATTCAGTCCAAGTGGGAGTAATGTGTCCTAGGTAACGTAGTACATCTTGTTTGCTGTCTACTCGTGTGGCATCAAAGTGATAGTTGCTTCGTGCTCGTGATTCTTCCCAGTTGCTGATCATACTAATACACTCACATTTATGTCTTGTTCTGTGTAACTTTGCTTGTACTCTTCCGGCGTTTGTGCCAAGCCCAGTATCAAGGCTAGTCTAGTGTTGTTATAAACACGATGTGGTTTTAATCTGTCATTGGCCCATTGAATGCCTGTATTTTGTGCTTCAATAATTTTGGCCATACTGCGTAGATTTTCATAATTCTGATAGTTAGGATATGTGATATCAAAGTGACCACATTTAACCCACCAACCAAGACAAGCATCATCGGGTCTGTGTACTAACACTACAGGACATTCAGGCCAAGTCTTACGCAAGTATTCAATGTTTTGTCTATAACTAAACCAATGACTTTTAACAATGCGAACACCTGTGCCTGTAAATGGTCTGTCAAATTCAGCTTCGTGTTCCTCTTTAGTGCGTTCACCAAACCCATTGCCCAAGTTGTTGAACCAGTCACCAAACTCCATGCCAGGATCAAAGTACGCACCAAGATGCATCAACTGTCTAGTGCCCGACGCATCGTGATAGTATGTGCGTTCTGCCGAGTAGTCTGTTTGATCTATGCTGGGACTGAAGTAGATGTTTTTTACTACGCTGCTCCACTTTGAGCCAGGAGCGCCTGCTACGAAAATATATTTCATTTATTCTTTCGACAAGTCAAGTTTACTTAGCACTGGCAAGAATGTCGCACGTAATTCATCCATGTGCTTGCGTAAACCTGCAGGAGTTAGTTCGCTTTCTTCATAGAATATAACTTGTCCTTCCATATACTCGCGATACTCTTGACTGTGTATAGCAGCACTAAAAGTCTTTTGGTACCAGTCTACAATTTCCTTTGGAGTGTTGGGGGGCAGTTCAATGCTCCATGCAGCGTAAACATTGATACCTGGTGCTACATCTTTTAATAAAGGAACATTAGGATACTGTGGCATTCGGTGTGTGCCGGTAAATCCGATGGCTTTTACCTTGCCTGCATCAACTAGGGCCTTGGCTACAGCAATGGGCATGATGCCAAACTCTGTACCAATCTTGCCATCATAGCTGGCCACACTTTGTACCGCTGCAACTGGACCATTGAACTTGATTGCTTTAACAACATCAGGATTTCCGTGTGCTTTGTTCAGCAGATATTCGAATGCTGTACGATGTGCTCCGCCACCTGTAGCAACGTTAATTGGCGTTGTTGAACTGCTGATCAGTTTGACAAAATCTTGCGGAGTATTAACTGCACTCTTGGGACTTGCAACCAACACCAATGGGCTCTTGCCAATGGTCATAACATCTGTAAATGTGTCATAGTTGTATTTCTTAATGTTCTTTTCCCAGACATCATTGGTAACATAGCTACTCATGTGGCTGGGCAAGTTGATGGTATATCCATCCGGTGCAGCATCCAAAAACTTGTTATTGGCCACAACACTATCGGCACCAGGCAAACATTGTACTACGTAGACAAAATTTGGGTTTGTGGTCTTTTGTACAATCTCGGCTAGTTTGCGAAATGCTATCTCGTTGCCTGCACCAGGAGCATTGCCCACTAATACCGTAACGGGTTTGGTTGGTTCCCACGCAAAAGCCAAAATGGGCACAAGTAGCAAGAGTGCTAAAATTTTTTTCATGTCAGTTCCTTTGTTTAAATACTTATAGAAAAATCAAGCTCAGTAAAAAAATTTTTACTGGTTAACAAAATTATTTATATGAATACTAAAATTTTTACCCTCTTGCAAAAAAATTTGCAAACCGCATTTAATTTGCCCAAGTACCAAGACATAGTCATAGACGAAACAACTGTAGTGGATCAATTACCTTGGACTCCTGCTCGCTATCGCAAGTTTAAAGATGCTGTGGAAGCAGAACTAAGTCTACCCTGTGACTATGTTGGTACACTGAAATCAATTACACAGGATCTAAGCGAACGTTACATACATCGTTTCTTCGCTGAGATTTGGAAACCAAGAACAAACGACTATGATTACACAGGATGGGAATTGGCAAATGAAGTTAATAAATTGGAGCCTCGTAGTGTTCTTGATGTTGGCTGTGGCTATCATCCTTTTAAAGGTCGCATTAATAATTTAGTAGGCATTGACCCCTACAACAACTGCGCTGACTACATGGTTGACATACTAGACTATGTTGGCCATCACGATGTTGTTATAGCATTGGGATCAATCAACTTTAATAGCCGTGATGAGATTGAAGCACGTTTTGCTAAATGTGTAGATATACTGGATACTGGTGGTAGATTCATCTTACGTGCCAATCCTGGCATCACACACCGTACAGGACCCTATGTAGACATCTTCCCTTGGACGTTTGAGATAGTTAAAGAGTTTGCAGATAAGTATAAGTTGAAGTTGTTGGAATTTAAAAAAGACGGAAACCAACGCCTATACTTCAGCTATGAAAAACTATGAGTGATTTAACCTACGCACAAGAACAACTGAATATTTTTTATGGTCCCAGTTATCAGTACCGGGATACCAGGCTAGACCAATACGAACTTTCGGGCTACAACTTGCCAGAAAGTTTCAATCCTGGCGACCACAATATTCATATCAACTGTGCCAACAACCCATTCAAGAATATGGTGCCCAATTTTAGAGGGCAAGATCCTACTAATCCAAGAGCGGACTATGTCATGACCATAGATCAATATGCCGCAGTACACAAGACCAGCAAGTTTAACAATGCCATGGTGTTGAACGGATTAGATAATGTGCCCGCAGGCGGAATGGATCACTATGTTCGAGTCATAGCCAGTATCATGGTCAAACGTGATGCACGTATATTTTGGCGCACTGCCACCAACAATACCTATCCATGGACCTTTGCCGAACATGAACGTCTGGCAGCATTGATCAACTATGAGATTGTGGCTCTAACCATGGAAACTGAAGTTGATATCTATGCTGAGTGGGGCAGCAAGATCAAGAGTATGGATTATAGTCTTGGATAGCATAATACTTATCGATTATTTTATAAGTTTTATACACACTTAAAAAGCACTACTCCTTGTTCGTAAATACTTGCGTGAACATACTGTTGTTCACTCAAACACAGTATGCAACACGATGACAAAACCAAGGAGTACCATTTGTCAAGACGCAACAATCGAGCAGTTGAACCTGCTCATTTCTATCCCCAAACTAAACAGAGAAAACAAAGACAACCAGAGTTACAGGTAGTAAACGAGGAATATGTAGAACGCCGTGTGCGAAAGGTTGAGCTGATCCCCAAGAGTCTGAATCAAGAAACCTACATTGATTTGCTCAATGACAATCACCGATTAATTATTTTCGCAACAGGACCAGCAGGCACGGGTAAAACCATGTTGGCTGTAATGGCGGCGATTCGTGCTTACCAAAATGGTGAGTGCAAGAAGATCGTAATCACACGCCCGGCAGTGGGAGTGGATGACGAAGAGCATGGGTTCCTACCTGGTGACCTCAACGCAAAGATGGCACCATGGACCAGACCCATTATGGATGTGTTCGCTGAATACTACCGACAAAGTGAAATTGCTAAAATGCTAGATGAACAAACAATAGAGGTATCTCCCCTAGCATTTATGCGTGGACGGACATTTAAAAATGCGTGGATTATTGCAGACGAAATGCAAAACGCGACACCTAGTCAAATGAAAATGCTGTTAACACGCTTAGGCGAAAACTCTAAAATGGTAGTTACAGGTGATACACAGCAGGCGGACCGTAAAGAAAACAACAACGGATTAATTGACTTCAAACGTCTTGTCAGCAAGTACGAAAATAGTCGCTATGTCGCAGGTGTTGAATTTGCCGGTGCCGATATCCACCGTCACAAAGCGGTTGTTGAAATCCTTAAAATTTACGGGGAGATTTAACGACGTTTAGCCAAACTATTATGTAACGCACTCAAGTAATCGGCCTGGCGGCCAACTTTTTGTTCTAGGCTGTTTACTTGTGCTATTAATCTGTTGATAGTTTGCTGTTGCTGTTCAATGATGCTCTTGGTGTCTTTAAGAGTTTTTTCGTGAGAGAGTAAGTTGGGACGCGGAGGAGCGTTGGGATCAACTGCCCTCTTTTTCTTTGTCCCATACATTGATGCGTAGTCCATACAGTATTTATTCTGTTACTGCTTCGGGCTCTTTTGCTGCATCCAAGTCTGCTTGCATTTCATCCAGCATTGAGTTCATATACTCAGCATCCAGCTGTGTCATCACAGTGGTCACGTACTTGTGGTAGCCCATGAAGTAGTGCTTGAAGTATTCGTCAAAACTACGAGCCGTCCCCCATGTGTTACGATCCACAGACTTCTTGGACAAGTTAAGAATGACCTTAGCAATCGAACTGTTTTTCTTAACTCCACGGGTGATTTCAATCGATTCATCGTAAGTGATGTTGTCGAAGTTGTCCATCCAACCCTTCTGGGAAGTATTAACTCCGGGTCTAGGTTTAAGATGGTAGAATGCCACAAGATAAATGTCCTTGTTTTTATTAGCCAATTTGTGTTAACTCCACTAGTGTTGCGCTCAAATTCACTTCTGGATCAGCGACCATGCTGTGATTTACCATGCCTTTGCGAATTGCAAGGATAGCTTCATCTTGTCCTTCGGGAGTCTTGCTCCATAATTCAAGATTGTCATAGAACCAGCGAAACATGGCATTGATGTCTTCCACATTGGCTTGAGCACAGATGACTTCACGGCCTTTGCGAATGTTGCCTGACTTGAACAGTTCAACAGATTCCAGCTTCCAGTCCTTGACTGCACGGTCATTTTCGCCGGGCCGGCTCAGTGTACCTTCGCTACTGTTGGCTTGCAACAAATTCAAACACTTACGCAAGTCTGGGTAACAGGCTTTGACATAGCTGTCCAGTGTATCCAAATCAAACTCTACCCCTTCGGTTACCAAGACTGTGGCTGTACGTGCTGTGAACTCTGTAGTGTCAGGTTTCTCAATGTGGAAACTTTGGCAACGACTATGCAGCGCATCCATGATCTTGTGTGGCATGTTGCAAGTAAAGATAAAACGTGCTTGACTTGCGTAGGTCTCAAGCAAGCCACGCATGATGCCCTGTGCGTTGTGTGACAAGTAATCGGCCTCGTCCATCAATACGACTTTGAACCGGCCAAATGGCATGGTCTGTACAAATCCTTCGACTTTAGTTTTAATAAAGTCTACGCCGTTGTCACGACTTGCGTTGATCTGCAAGAAGTCATATTCGTCAATGCCCAGTTCATTGATCAATACTTTAGCCAGTGTGGTCTTGCCTGTGCCAGGGCTTCCACTTAGCAAAATGTGTGGGATGGTACCGTCTTTGACCCAACTGTCAACAATGGCTTTTTGATTTGTGTCGGTAAACACATAGTCTTCAAGTTTCTTGGGTCTGTACTTTTCTGTCCAAAGTTCTTTCATTCTTTTGTCCTCATTAACTCAAACAAGTCATGCCCGAGTTTATTTTTGAATTCTTCTTCAGTCATGTCTACTAGAACATCTTTTGCTAGTTCCATAGGCAAAGCCACGGTTATTAACATTTCCGGAGCAAAGGTATCTGGGTTTGCTTTTATGTGTCTGCTGATTAGTCTCATACGTTGTTTAATCCAATGCGGCTGTAGCCTAGGTTGCGTTTTGTCTCTCTACGAGATTCTTTGAGTTCTTTATTATACTGTTTGATCACAAGCCGAGCAAACTTTTCGGCATGGTCAATGCTCATCCATTTGCCACTGGTATCAGTGCCAGCTTGTTTCATTAGTTGTTGAATTTGTTCGTTCATTTTGTAAATCGGGGTATTCTGGCTTCAGTGCCAGCGTAGACAAAATTGTCCAGCATTGGTAACAGTGATGCCAATTGATCGGACGGGCATCGCTCTACTAGTTTATGTTCACCATCAATTAACATATAGTAGAGAATCACAGTACCTTCTTGTATCTGTGGTTTGAAAATGTGTTCTAAATCTTCCAGTTGCATCATTCAACTCCGAAATGTTTTCTTACTTCTTCTGCAATAATGATTTCATCACCGCAAAAATCAAACTTGTCCTCAACAAACTGAGCACATTCTTTCACAAGCAACTCGGCGAAATGATTTACCATTACTGCTAATTCTTCGCTCATGCCAGCAATACCTTCTGGGTTTTTACTGACATACTCTTTAATATCTTCTGGTTTAATATAATTCATTGTTCAACTCCGAAATGTTGTTTAATCTGTTTAACAGATTCTTTAGCAGTTTGCTGGCGAGTTTGTTCTACCAACTCTTTAGCAAACATTTGCAAACGACGGTCAATATAAAATCGTGTGCCGTCACCTGTATGATAAGCCGGAGCCAATAAACCTACTTTTTCAGCAAGTTCTTTGAACTCTTTGTCCAGGTAAGGTTTGTTAACATCGTTCATTGATATCTACTTCCTGGTTGTCCTGGATCGTTGCTGTTGGTGCAGGCAAGTTTGTGATCAGTTGCGTGTGGACAACGTTTGTTGCCACAGTCCGGGCACAAGATCATACGAGTCAACGGATACGGAATGCCGTTTACCTTTCGATCTTTGTTACATCTATAGCAATAACAATCGTAGTTATTGGTTGGCGGGATCAATACCGTTTCGTCGGTTATATTCTGCCAAAGCTGCTTGATACGCTGCTTCCGTGAGACCGTGCCATCCGCAGCACTTACCGTCAGGACTGCGTCCACAACCGCAGCTACCGAATTCTTTTTTGTCTTCTTGAACACGAGGTGTCATCTCTTTCTTTCTAAAAATTGCATCGTAGTTGTTGCCAAAAGTCTCTTGACTCACACTAAATGGTCTTGGACTAGATCCTTTTCCACCGTCACTCATCATCGTCCGTTACCTCTTCTAGTTCTGCAAAACCATCGCCCACGTGATGGTTGTATTCAATGTCGCCCACACGCCACGATGTAGTCCAGACACGTTGATTGTTTGATGCCTCACCGGGACCTAGCAGTCGCAACATGGTTAGTACTTGTTCAAGTTCTTCGCCTTCAAGTATCCGCCGCTTTTTAAGCAGGCCAAGACTTTTAAGGAAAGCACGGGCTTCTTCGGGAGTCTTTGGCGCCACAGCTCTTAACTGCTCAAGGTATTCTTCGTGAGTCATTATAACTCCAAATCTTTCTTAACTTGTTGCCAAAATTTTGCAGGATTCATTATGACCCATATAGCAATTATAAACGGAGCTGCCAATAAAAGCAACCAAACTGGAAAAGGCCGTTTGCTTTTTACTTCTGATTCAGGATTTCCCATACTCGTTTCTTTTCTTCTATGTCAAGCCATTCGGTTTCACCTGCGTAGGTAGCACTTTTGGCTAGTGTATCGTCAATTAACCATTTCAGCTGATACAGTCTTGTTTTGGTTTCCCAAGCAACATAGCTGTCGGTTCTGGGGTTCAGCAATTCAGCCCGCATTGACCAAACGCCATATTGTATGGCGTTGTCGTCATAGTCTCTACGATATCCCATTACTGTTCTTGTTTGTTGATCACCACGGCAGTACTCATGGTATCGTCGTGCGCCGGCGGCTCATCACTCACCAGTAGAATGTCATTGTGGTCAACTCTGCGTAGCTGTTTCTTCTCGCCGTTGATTTCAATTTCGTTGGCACGTGTCCAGCGTCCGTGGGAGACCAAGATCCATTGCCCGACTTCAACATCCCGCTGGTCTGGACCAATGGCAAACACTTGACACCAGCGTGGACGAATACCATCGCCCTTGCCATCGTCGTTCAGCAGAATTAATCCACTGCTCAACTGTCGTTGTCCGAACTTCATATCAGTTACTAGAACATGGTCATTCAGCGCACGAATGCTTGTGACCTTTTTGATTTCAAATGCTGCTTTTGCCATTAGATCCTCTGTGGTCCTTTGTTGCCGTTGTTTTTGTACATGTTTGGGTCCATGAGCGTTTGCTCCACAGTTGCAGATTTGGCAATGCTGTCGGCCAAAGTACCACGTAGTTTTGGCTCTAGAGGCTGTACTACTGGAGTATCTTCTGGAGGATCAAAACTCTGTCCGTCTGGTGCCACATCGGCTACAGGAACATAGTTGCCTCCAATTACAGGGCTGTGTAGTTTGTATTGCTGATTCATAAGTTCGTTCCTTGTTGCGATGATTTTACCGCCTTGGCCCAATTGGTCTCCTCGGGCATTTACCTTCATGTTGCCTACAGCAATGGTCTTTTCATTGGTCAACCGTAGTTTATCAATGTCGATATTTTTACCCTGTGCTGTTCTATATTTGTTTGACATATTTTACTCCTGTCTAATTATTTACTTCAAAAACTCGCCGATGTCTAGATCATAGTACATGCTGTTGATACGGTGTACACCAATCAAGTATAGCACATAACTGGCTACACTACTACCACGACCTAGACCCCATACTATGTTATTTGCTCGCATGGTATCTACAAAATACTTCAAATAGCGTAAGAGATCAATTAGCTCACGATCTATGTACAACAATAATTCTTCGCCTACCCGCTGTAGTTCTGCGTCTGTGCGGCACTGGTCCAAGATCCACTGTGCAATGTCCATGTTCTTGTACGCATCAGGCATGTACCAAATGTTTTGATTGTGAC
>Ga0316226_1004078_pt1 | contig 11896 bp, 14 predicted proteins | sample TBH18017metaG_FD_206009 | JGI IMG/M metagenome (GOLD analysis project Ga0316226, IMG submission 206009) | Freshwater microbial communities from Trout Bog Lake, Wisconsin, USA - TBH18017 | ecosystem: Environmental > Aquatic > Freshwater > Lake > Hypolimnion/Profundal zone | place: USA: Wisconsin... | reverse complement strand
ATACTTCATCGGAAATAAAGCGTGAAATTTTATAATCGAACGATATGTGCGGACGAGACGGACTAGTGCCGCTCATTTGATTAAAACGCACTTTGGAGAGTTCGGAAGCACCGTCAAAACCGATAACTGCGCGTCCCCTTTTGTCTGCGGAAACCTCCGCTCTTGTCACTGGCCCAATGTGCGCCCGAGTGTCATGCTCGTCCACGAAGGCACCGGGGGCATTCAGGGCGGAGATGTCATAGTCACCCTCGTTGTGCGAAAGCAATTCCAGGTATTCCTCACCCCGCTTGGCAATCCCCAGCTTTTCGTCGCGGGCGCTGGCGGTGCGTTCAACCGGAAATTCAGAAGAAAACGCCACTTGTAGCGTGCGTTTCTTTTCGTCGGCAGAATTTGCCTCAACTTGCGCATACCGATAACGGGATTCGGATTCTAATGCGCCCTTTTTTGATTTGATGACTTTGGCCATGCTACAAAACGGCCAATAGTCAAAAAGGCGGCGGCTGGCGCTTGGGGCTTAAACATCAAGGGTTCAGCCTGACACTTCCAACCGCCACCCCAAAATCATCCCGCAAAGTTAACGTCACAGAGCCTAAATCGCCAAATCTCCCCGCCCGCCTCTAGTCCCCCCTCCCATAATCGCATCGGAAAAACCTTGCCTCCCTGTGATACGGTAAGCAACACCTTCAAGCCTTTCGTTGGGGTAAAATTGATCAACAATGCACGCCATTCCGCACGCTCAACAAACGTCTTTGGGGAAAGTCCGTTCATCAGCACAAAGTCAGTCACAATCTCCGTGTGCGTGACCGGCACCACGGGACATCCTTGCGCTTCCGTAAAGGTCAATGTGGCCAAACCAAGCACATCCCCGCCGCCGATCAGCTTTTCATAAGCTGCCATCAGCGATGTATGCACAGAAAACGGTTTCATTTTTCAATGCTTTCCGCCGTTCCTTCCGTCGCCTTGCTGGTCAATCAAAGCGAGGACTTCTGGTGAAATGCGGGCTTTTTTTGAACGTACCGGATTTCCGGGCTTGGTCTTTGGTGTGGGTTGCGCGTTGTCCCCATCGTCCAGGGGGTCGGGCACGGTTTGTCCCGGCTCGCCCTTGCTGATGGTGGGCCGCGTCACGTCAAACGTGTCCACCTGAATCCCGCGCTTCTTGGCCTCCGCTTTGGCCTCCGCGATCAGCGTATAAAGCGTCTCAACCGGCACCCCGTCTGGCAACTGGTCCTGCACCTGTTGCGGGGAAATGATGTTCGCTTCCATCAGGATGATAAGCGTTTGCGCCTGCACCAGCGGGTTGACAAAAGCCCATCGCTTGCCTTTCCATTTCGCCGACTGCACGTAATCCTCAAGCCGGGTAAGCTCCATTTGCACGCCATATTTGCGCTCAAAAATACCAGACAAAATCGCATTGCGAAGCCATTCACGAAACGTTTTTCTAACCGGATGGTCAATGAAATTGCGCTGCCGGATTTTGCAATAATCCTGTTTTGGAGTTTGGCACATCAAGGCCGCCGCAAATCCAAGGTTTTGAAAGTCGCCGGAAACGTCCTGATACGAAACACCAGACGCAACCGCAATATCGCGCTGGTTGTCCTGCCGAAACTCGTGCGCCGCCTCAATCGGAAATTTTGGATCTGTCTGCATCAGTTCCAGTCCATAATCCAAGTCCAACGTCGCGCCTGGAACGTCGGTTGATACCCGCTGCATGAGTCCCTGCTGCCGCTGAACATCCCCGGCATCTTTTGACGATCCACCATCAACCGGGGCACCTGCACCACCTCCAACACCGTCATTCAACCGCGCCAAATATCCGGCAACATCATCAGCCGTGAATTGCATCCCGGTGGGAAAATTCTTCTTCAACCAAAACGGCTTCATGCAGGATGAAATCGCCGCGTAAGTAAGTGACTTCTCGTATTGAAACAGCCGCCAAAGCGATTGAACCGATGCGTCAAGTTCCGTAAATCCAATGTCCTGCTCGGCCCGGTCCCGCAAGTTGTTGAACAGTATGATTTGCTCTGCCGGAATGCGCTCGCGGAAAAGCTGTTGCTCCTGCGGTTGACCAGCCATGCCGGCCATTGTCGCTTGTCCAAAAATGTCCCCCGGATGACGGGTCAAAATCCAATACGCAACCGGGCGATTCCAATGCTTGTCGTACTCAATCGAAAACCGTATCGGATTTCCATTGTCAGCTTTCCCCATGTATTGCGACATCAGCCGATCACACTCCAAAATCTCAATCGCGTAACCGTATGGATTGTACGGGAAACCCTTCTGATGGCGGGCGAGAATAAAGCCGTCGCGCACAGTCCCGGCCTCCATGATGCGCCATGTCTCCATGCGTGACATATCCCCTTTAACCGTAAAGTTCTCCGGTTGTCCGAATATCTCCCATTCGGTTTCCACCGCACGGTTAATCTCCGTGTTCTCGATGAACTGTTCCTCCATCTTTCCGGTTTCCTCGTTCTTCACGTTTACCCACTTTCCAAAACGCATGTCCAGCTTGAACGGGTCATCTCCAACGACATTGTTTTGAAAGGTTCGGACAATCGCCTTGCCTTGGGGGGTATCCTTCGCAACCGTTCGGGAGCGGGCGCGGACGGTGTAATCACTCGTCATTATCTCGCCGTTGGCGCTGGCGTATGTGCCTTTGAAGTCCGCATTGAACTTGGTCGAAATGCCCGCATCATAGGAGCGGGTCATCATGGAGCCAATTTCGGAAATTTGCCGGTGAAGCTTGCCAAAATGTTCAATTTGACGCTGAACAAGCGCAATGTGTTGCTTGGAAATGTCGCTCCGAATGGCACCGCTCAAAGCTGGCGGATTGACGGCAACTGATGGCTTGGAACGAAACAGGTTTGAAAATGGAATCTTCATATTTTTACCAGCCACCGGCATAAAGCGGTTGAATCAGGTTTTGAGAAAAACCAGTGTTTTTAGCGATGCGCGATTTGACCACATGGGCCATCCGTTCCTCCCAAAAGTTCAACCGTTTCAGAGCCTTGTCGCGTTCCTCAACCACGAATCGAGTTCTCTGCACGTCCGTTTCCTGCAAAATCTGGCTTTCCAACTCGCGGACTTTGTTCCGCATCAATTCCACCATTTCCTGCTCAAACGACTTTAATGGGATGGTGGATGTGCTTGGTAGGTTCGGACGAAGCGATAGCTCGGAATAGTAGATTTGATGACGTTCCGCGCCGTTGACAAGGAAACCAGACAGGATATAAACCCCCGGCTCAACACCAAATGCGAAATTGTTGATGGCAACGGTGTGGATTTTATTCGTGCTGTCGGGCGTGGTAACGAAGTTGAGCGCCGGCGGTTTACCGGCGGTTTCCGATGAAACGACGTATTGAATGCTCCAACCGTCAGACGGAAGCCACGATGGCAGGTAACGCTGGAACAGCAGCGTATCCCCGATTGTAAAGCTTTCGGGTTCTCGCCAAATGATTGGTTCTTGTGCCATCCAAAGGCGCAAAAAGTCAAATCGGGCGATTGCGATTGGCGTTGAAAATTTTCAGCCGAAACGCCGGGAAGCTAAATTGTCCCTTTTCTCATCGCAACCGAATTTGTATTCCGCGCTGCCCGTTGCGCGGTATAGTATCGGCTAAAATCGTAAACCCGCAAATGGCGCGGCGGTCAATTTTTCCCCGGCAATTTGTTCGCCGGGATAATTGCGCTGGCAATCGCCCGTTGTGCCGCCTCCATGCGAATCCGCATGGCCATGTCATGCAACTCAAATTCAGCCGTTGCGAGCGTCGGTAGAATTTCATTGGGTTGAATCCCGTCGCGCAATGCGCCGTTAATTAGGGATGCGAAGTTCATTTTGAATTCATTGATGTTCATAAATCATTGTGGAGTTGCTATCGCCGCGCCAAAAAGGCCGTCCATTGCCGTCCTGACAAGAAACGCAATTTCACACCACTGGTAATGGTCGTCAGGACGCAACTCCTTGTAATCATTCTTTGCCGGGTCATATACCTTGGCCGAAAGCTGTTGTGAATATGTCCGGTCTCCCATTTCCATGTTCCGGCTCTGCTCATCCAGCAATTCACGGGACAAAATTTCAAACTTGGGCATCCCCGGCGCTCCGCCCCAAAGCGCGTCCAATTGCTGATTAAACGTCTTTCGGTCAAATCGGATTTTTTGCAAAAAGATGGTCCTCCGCTTGCCCTCCGAATCCAACAACGGCACCGGAACCCGTTGAGGTAAACTCCACATCCGAAAATTATTATCGGTATGCGGAAACCCCTTGCGCGTGTTTTCCGCCGAAAACAGATACCATGACAAGTCCTTCTGCGTAACCCGGTATATGCCCATTGGCTTGTCTAGCTTGACCGTCTCACGGCACTCGACAGCCTTTTGCATAATCTGCGTGCCCCACTGGCCAACGTCAATGCAAACACGGTCAGTCGGAACCGCCCATTTCGCCTTGTGCCTCAAAAGCTCATCCCACGATTTGCAAAATCCGCGTGCCAGTTGCTTCGAGTTTCCAAACTTGTCCACGGCGCGAATGATGAACCAAAACCATCCCGTCATGCTCTTTCCAGTCCTGTCCATCATTTCCTGATCCTGCTGGCAATCCACCATCATGTTGACCGAATGAAAACCATCACCCATTATTTCACGATACATTGCCGGGTCATAGCTGCCGGGACTGATAACGAATGATTGATAGTCTAGGGCCGGGTCATAAAAAAAGGCGCGATCCGCCAAATACCAATCTTCTAGCGGCTTTTTATTCACGAAGTCGGATGCGGACTTGGCCGACAAAAACTTTTTAACCGTGGACTCAAAGCGGTTATCAACATTCGATTCAAACGGCAGGGTAAAACACACTTCACGAGGCGTCACTGTCTGGCCAGCCGTAATCAGCTTGTAATTCTGAGAATACGTTTTAGCAATCGCCTGACGGTTCTCCTTGGTGTCATCAATCCGGTAATCGCAATGGACGCAGCGCCAATGAGCCGAACGCGCCTTTTCCTCAACCGTTCGATTGTCTTGCGTCGTCGGCGTATCCAGTCCCCACGACATGCCCGCGTATGTGCCGGGCTTGGGAGGCTCCCATATCGTTGCGGTCGAATCCCCGATTGTAACCGGAACAATCAGCCGGTTTTCGCGGGGCTTGAAATCATCCGGTCGCTTAAATGACCAATGCCTACGTTCCCATGTCTGAACTCCGTCGCAAGCGGGGCACCGCCATTCCAACGGAACCGGATGCGCGTCTTTGGTCGCGGTATGCAAATCCGTGCCTACCAATGACGCTTGCGACTCGTTCAAAATCTTCGCCGTATCCGCAAAACGGTCAGCACGCTTGAACGCTTTGAAAAGCAATCCATCGCTTCCATGCTGCCATGCTTCGGATACCCATATGACCGGCCATGAAAGCGTTGAAACATTTCCCTCGTTCAATCCAGCCACCAGCATCGTAGCACCGGGAAGTTTGATTTTCGTTCCGGTGATCTTGTGCCGATTTTCTTCCAGAGTTTCCGCAATTGACCGGCTCAATCCTGGGTGTTCTCGAATTGTGGTTATCAGCCGTTCGGATGCAAACAACTTGGCCTTGTCTTGGTCCTCAAACAAAATCAGAATGGAAAGCCGCAAATGCTCAAACACATAAATAACCCATGTCTCACCGCTCATGGACTTTAACACTTGGGTTGCGCCAATGATGTGCGTAATCCTGACAAACGGATCAAGCAATGCGGCCAGCGGCCCGGCCAAATGCCGCGCCGATTCAAGCATGAAATGGCCGTTTTGACTGGAGGGCATGGACTTGTAACCGGGGCCGACAAATTTGAACCGCTGGCAATTCTCGTTAATGTCGCCGCGAAATGGCGGCTGGCAAAACGAGTCGGCAAATCGTTGGAAGCGTTTGGCGGTGGTCATTTCATCTCGCCTTTCTTCTGCTTATTGCTTTCTTCCATTTCCTTCGCCAGTTCAACCAGCTTCACGCGCATATCAGACTGCAACTGGTCAAAGGCCGAAATGCAAATCGCGGTCACATCCACCATGATTGCCTGACGCATGGATAAATCTGTAACAAGCTTTTGAATCGCATCGTTGATGCTTTTGGGTACTCTCCGCTCCATCATATCCCGGCTCATGTTCCGCAGCAGCACGCCGGAAGCCTCAAGTGCGTTATCCGCTTCCTCCGTCAACATCCAACTATCGTCAAATTTCCGCTGTTCAATTTCATTGGCGCGTTTTTCTCGGTCCCTCGAAATGCGTGCCCGGTCCTTCTTTATGGACTGTTCCGTTTCTTCGTCGGAATTGGATTGGATTTCGCTCGACTCGCCGCGCCTATCGCCCCATTTTTCACGGCACCGAATCAGCGCGGCGGTGGTTGAAATCTGCTTGTTCAACTTATCCCGCGTCCCCTGTAAAAAGCCTTTCCGAAAATGATTTGCCAAAACTCTTTGGTCGCAATCCACTCCAAGCTGCGATTTCAGGATTTTTGAAAACTGCGGGAATGACGTGCAAAAGCTGGGCAGCACCTCTCCGGTGATTTCGCAATTGATGGTTGATGGTATCAGCTTGGCGGAAATCAACTCGTTTTCCTGCGATTTGGTCAGCGAGTATTCTTCCGGGTGAAGCCATTTGACGTAAAGCCCGCGCAACCGCATTGCAACGTCGGGCTTGAACCCGCTCAATTTGGTTTCAATCTCGCCGGCAACCGATTCGTTCTGCGGCGGGTCAATTTGTTCCGGTTGTTCCATTGAACCTCCTTAAACTCGCCTCGTATTTGCGGGCAAGGGATTTTTGCGAGTATCGTCCGCTCATGGTGACGATCTCTCGGATTTTTTGAACGGTTGAACCGCTGGCTTTGGAAGCGCGTTTGTGGGATTTCATTTTATAAATTTCGGATTGAGTTGAAAACACTTGCGAATGTCGGCAACCACGTTGATTTTCAGATAGACCGTCGCAACCACCGTTCCTACTTCGTTGCGGATTTCCTTAACAAATGCGTATGTTTTCATTTCCCGCCTTTCTGCCGCTTCTCAATCTCGCGGTTGATATACCACACGGCTTTTTGCAAGTCCTCAATCGCATCGTTTTTTAAATCTGCCCGCCAGATGTATTTCATCGCATTCCCAAGGCAAAAGCCCATGTGTTCAATTACCTGAATGCACTCAATGCCGGATGGATGCCGGTTGTAATGCGCCGGATGGTTGACGGATGATGGTTGCTCGCTCATGTCAGCTTTCAATTGCCTCCATTACCCGATTGCGCTTTTCCTCCGGCCAACCCTTGACGTTGGCCTCGATTTCATGCCAGACCGGAAATGTAGGGGCTAGCTGCTCATTCAGTATCTCGCGCAGCGTGTCGCGGAAATGGCCATCGGGACAATAGTTCTCGTTCGATTGCAACTGTTTCCAGGCGTCAATCCATTCGGACGGGTTCAGCATTTCCTTGAATGTCGCAAGGTTGTCGGGCGGTGGGACGTGCCTTTGCTGCGGGCGCTCGCTCTGCAACACGAGTTCGTTGTCGCCAGTCGCCAGCAACATCGGTTGCCGGTATTTCAGCGCCGTGGCAATGTCGGCTATCGGGTCAAGATTCTCGCGGGCAATCCGCATGAACCATTGCAGCATGTCAAAGCTCACCGGCCTACCTTGGCCATCCGTGAAAAACTCTTTCTCCTGCTCGTAAAAATCGCGGGTCAGTTTCGCGCCCGGCAGAGATTCGCAAAACTCAATCAGGACAATTCCGATTTCCCGCGCCTGATCCGCCTTCTTGATGAAGCTCTTGAACAAGCCTTTAAGCTCGACTCCACCGTCAATGAAATCACAATACTTGCGCCGAAACTCCTTGACTTGGCAGTTATGCAGTTTTTTGGCCTCTGGATTTGTGGCAAGGTAGGTTGCTCGTGGTGTTGCTTCGTTCATAATAGTTTGCTTTCTCGAACTTGTTTTTGTTTTTTTCTGGTTTCTCCGGCTCGCTGGTCTGACCGAGGCGGCAATAGGAAATAATGTTGCGCGTGTAAAACGGCATTGTTGACAGCGGCTTTAGTGAGGTACTGACGCACCACACGGCCCTTGTGCTTCCCCCTCGTTAAAGTAACGCTTTTGACGATAACGGTCTTGGCAAAATCCTGTTGCGATAAATGCCCGTTAAAATTATCGAAGACGGGAATGTCCCAGACATGCAATGCGGCATACAGACCAAGTCGCGTCGGATGTTTGGATACGTATTCAATGACGCGAAGCAGTTTGGCTGAAAGCGAACGCCATTGGCCTTCGGAACCGTTGATTTTGGGGGCACGATGCCGGCATATCAACGCACCGGATTCGGAAAGAAGGTCTAAAACTTCATCCGCGAGATTTGCAGAAATGCCAATCTCACGGACTACTTTATCACGCAGGGAGGAAACGGAAGAATCCCCAACCGAGAAATCGTCAGGGGAAAACGCGGCGGGTTCGTCCGCGTCATTGTCAAATGGTTGAACGGCATAAACATTTTCACATTGCTCGTTTTTCATTTCGCTTTTTCGGTTTTGGCTTGGGCCGATTGCGCATCGCGGCCTGACGATTGTTAAAGTCGTCCCGACACTTTGACGTGTCGAACTTTTGCCATGAGGTGGTGGGATAGAATGGATTTCCGCACTCTCGGCATTTCCGTCTCGGATCGTTCTTCATGCCGCGACTTTAATCCACCTGAACACGCATTGCAAGTATTTTTTCCCATTTATTCAGCAAATAACGATAATTTGCCCGGTTGGGCACCTTTAACGGTTTTCCATGCGCGTTAAGCCCTTGGGCGCGTCTTTGAGCGTATAGCCGCCTCATTCCCCTTGCCGATGCCTCCCGCGCCCTCTGGCGGGCGTCTGGGCGTGTCTGCGGGGATTCTGGCGCTTCGTCATAACCGCCAATCTGACGCCTCAAGGTTTCAATTTCTGACCACATGGATTCTGAAAAGCTGCCATCGAGGCCGGTTTGCCCGAAACGGTGAAAGAAGAACGATCCGTAACAGGGCCGGCGGTTCGATGGCAAAAGTGTTAATTGGCTATTTTCGGTCGGTGGCTCACTTTTTGGTGGCAAGCGATTTGATGGCCTTGGACTTCATTTGTTCCAGAATGTCCTGCAACTGCGACATGGTGAACACGGTTGCCGCGAACACGGTCAGCTTGTCGTCCGCGATGGAATAGCGTTGCGCGGCCTTTGCCGGTGTCGCCGGTTTGGGTTGCTTCACGACTTTAACCTGTTCTTCAATCGTGCGGACGTGCTTGACGTCGAACACCACGCGGGCCTCCTGCATGGTAAGCTCCTGCGGCTTCTTGGATTCCACGATGGTCTTGCCGCCGGTGATGTTCACCACCTGAATCCCCTTGTCGTAGCATTCGGCCTGCTGGCTGGCCGGAAGCATGGCGATATATTTCGATGCGGGCGACGTGTCGAACAAAAGGCGGTAGTGCATGGCTCCACGGCCAACCCGTTCAAGATTGCCAAGCACGTTCCAATGAATGCCGGTTTCCTTGTGAATTTTTTCGTATGTTTTCGGGTCGTGGTCAACCATCTGGCAAAGGATGGTTGCAGCCTCGCGGATGGCTTCTTCACCGCGATTCAGCGCGGAGATGAAGTCGTTAACTGTTGGTGTTTTCGTTATTTTGTTCATTTTCATTTTGTGTTTTTAGTTTACTGCCGAAGGAAAGGGTTTGGAAAAATTGCTTGGTGTATTTGGTGATGATTTTTCCATGGCGTCTTGCAACTTTGTAGGCCAAGCAACGATCTTTATTAGCGACGTAGTAAGCGGCAAGGCGGGCGGCTATGCGCTCCCGGTTGGCGGCATTGTAGGCGGCTCTGCGTTCGCGGTTGGCAACATTGTAGGCGGCTCTGCGGGCGGCTATGCGTTCGCGGTTGGCAACATTGTAGGCGGCTATGCGGGCGGCTATGCGCTCCCGGTTGGCGGCATTGTAAGCGGCTCTGCGGGCGGCAATGCAACCCTTGCATTGTTTTCTACCTTTTCTAAACTCCGCCACCACCTTCAACTGGTGACACTTTGAGCATTGCTTGTATTCCATAACCAGCGAAAATTCAAAACGGCACATCATCCTCAGCGATTGGCGATTTGGGCGCGGCGGGTGGTGTGGTCGTCGTCCTGGGCGGGGCGTCTTGGGCCTGTCCTTGGCTCTGGGCGGGTTTTTCGCCCGGTTGCCATGTGTCCAGCCACACCGTATGCGTCTCACCGTACTTGCCCGTTTCCTTGCGCGGGCTGATTCCGAGGTTGACGTAGCCTTTCGAGTTCTGATGCTCTTGCAGGAAGGCAATGAACTTCTCGACGGGCACGCCAAGCTTGATGATCGTCTTACCAGACTGAAACGTGATTTGCTTTGCGCTCACGGGCGCGTATGTTTTTTGGTCGGTCATAAAGTTTTGATGATTTGCCTGCCTAAAAATTCAGAGTGTGCCGGAGGGATGGCTTGCGATAATTCTTCGCGGCCTGCGCGTCTCCTTGAAAATGGTTTCCAGGCGTGTCGCTCGGCAGTAAATCACAACTCCAAGCATCGTGCCCGCGTTTGGCGAAGGCATCGCGGACCACGCCGGAAAACTCGCAGGCGATTAGAACTTTTAGCTTTTTCATAAATTATCGTGCGGCTTTCAGTTTGCGGTTAATCAGGTTGAGAAAGGCTGGCGATTTGGCAAAAGCTGGGCTTGTAATAGAGTTCGTAAATCTTTTTTTGGATGCGACGGCCCTTTACGACTTTCATCAGCATTTTGTTTTCCATTTCCTTATTTTCGATAATGATGACATTGTGGGCCTCGTGGGCAAGCACGCGGGATTCTCGGAGCTTGTTATCATCATTGACCTGAGACAGCACAATTAACGGAATGCGGGCGTCTTTGGCGCAAGCGCACAAACCACGAGCCACACCAGCAACCTGTTGCTCGCGGTTCAATTCGTAGTTTTCCGGCGTCACGATTTGTGCATAGTCCACAATTGCGAGCGAGATTAAATTTTCCGCCTTCAAGGTTAAAATTCTTTGACGAATTTGGGCCACGGTCAAAGAAGAATCGTCGTATGAAAACAAGGGCAGGTTGGCGATGAAGTCGCAATTGCGAACCATGCTTGCAAGTTCTGATTCCGTAAACTTCCCGGTGTTAAATCCATTTCGGTTCACTTGGCAATGCATGGCGAAAAACAAATCCACAATTTCCTCATTCAACATTTCCAAAGTAAACAATGCCGCGCCATGACCGGACTTCAATGCGCCGTAAAGAAAATTCATGGCTAGTGAAGTTTTCCCGCCGTTCGTTTCTGCGGCAATAACGGTCATGTGACCGGCGTGAAGTCCTCCAGTGTCGTGGTCGAAATCTGAAATCCCGGTTGGCACGCCCGCCTTGTTACCGTCGCGGTGCAATTCTTCGTACCTGAGCAGAGCCTCGTGAACAAACCGCTTGAACGGTTTTTCTTCCAAAGCTGGCAAAGCCAGTGAATCCTCAAAAAGTTTAAGTCCGGCAGAGGTTAGGGCGGGGCGATTGGGATTTAACCACAACAGTTGTTGCATTCCGTCGCCGGTTGCTCCGATTTGCCGAACCGCGCCGGGCAGGCGAGACAGGCGCGACGGGTTTTTGTTCGATTGGTCAATTCCGAACGGTGCCAATGCCGCCAGGATGCGCCGTGCGGTTTCGGCATATTCGGAGTCGGTTTTGCAATCCAAACGCACCCAAGCGTGCGCAGACGCTCCGCCGCTGGTTATTACGGCGGCAATGGGGAGCTTAAGTTTGGAGAACAAGGCCAGTTGGACCGGCATTGGCAACACGTCAGACTCGACCAACAGAAAACGGAACGCTACAACATCCGAATCCATCACCGCGCCGTCTTTTCCGCTTCCCTCATATTTGCAGGGATTGGGGCGAACCCACGCGCCGGCAGCAGATTGCGGAAAGTCTAATTC
>Ga0316226_1004070_pt1 | contig 11912 bp, 11 predicted proteins | sample TBH18017metaG_FD_206009 | JGI IMG/M metagenome (GOLD analysis project Ga0316226, IMG submission 206009) | Freshwater microbial communities from Trout Bog Lake, Wisconsin, USA - TBH18017 | ecosystem: Environmental > Aquatic > Freshwater > Lake > Hypolimnion/Profundal zone | place: USA: Wisconsin... | reverse complement strand
AAACCCGAAAAGCCGAAGGAAAACTTTTTCGGCCGGCTGGAGCGGACCGTCAGGATGCCGCTGCTTTATTGGAAGGAACGCACCGGCCGGAAAAAATAATCCCGGTTCAGGCCGGAAATTTTCCCGCCATCTTTTCGAGCGCGTCAATCCACGCCGGATGCTCGTTCATGCACGGAATCCGCGTGAATTCTTTGCCGTTTCCGGCCATGAACTCTTCACAGCCACGGATGCCAATTTCTTCAATCGTCTCCAAACAGTCCGACACAAACGCGGGACAGATGACGAGCATCTTTTTTTTCCCTTCCGTAGCTAAACGCGGCAGTTCGTAATCCGTGTAAGGTTTTAACCACGGGTCTTTGCCAAGCCGCGATTGGAAGGACACCGACCATTTGCCCGCCGGCACGCCGGCCTTCTCGATGAACAGCGCCGCCGTCTTGAAACATTGCGCGCGATAACATTGCGCGTGCGCCGGGCTGGGCGTCTCGCAGCAGTTCGGCGTGGCGAGGCAATGGCAGCCGGTCAGGTCTGACTTTTTAATGTGCCGCTCCGGGATGCCGTGAAAGCTGAACAGCAGATGGTCGTAATCCTTTTTTAGATAATCCGCCGCGCTCGCCGCCAGCGCGGCAATGTAATCTGCATCGTCAAAATACGGCGGCTGAACGGTCAGCTTCATCTGCGGCGCAAGTTTTGCGGCGACCTCCTGCACGCGCACGACGGCGGTTTCGTAGCTGGACATCGCATAATGCGGAAACAGCGGGATGAGCAAAACTTCCGTCGCGCCCTTCACCGCCAATTTTTTCACGGCGGATTCGATGGACGGATTCTGGTAACGCATCGCCAGTTCCACCGGCACGCTGACGCGTTTCTGTAAAAGTTCTTGAACGTGCCTGCTGGTAACGACCAGCGGCGAACCTTCCTTAGTCCAGACTTTTTCGTAAGCGTGCGCGGATTCCTTGGGACGATTGATCAAAATCATGCCGACGACAAAACGGCGCAGCAGCCACGGCGTGTCAATCACGCGACCGTCCATCAGAAATTCGTTCAGGTAGCGCCGCACATCCGGCACCGACGGTGAGTCCGGCGAACCGAGGTTGACGAGTAAAATTGCTTTGCTCATAAAAAATCAGCCACAGATAAACACAGATGGACACAGATTCAAAAACTCTTTTCCGAAAATCTGTGTTTCATCTGTGTTTATCTGTGGCTAAAAAGTTTTGCCCACGCGCTCCGCGATGTTGACGCCGGACACAATCGAATCGCCCAGCGAAACGCCGTCGCGATAATGCCCGGCGAAAAATAAATTTGAATTATTGGATTCGATGTCCGTCAACAGCTCGCGGTATTTTCCGTAGCCGACGTTGTATTGTGGAATCGCCTTCGGATAAACGACGCAATGCGCGAACACCGGCTTTCCTTTCACACCGAGCAGCGCGCGCAAATCCGCCAGCACCACATCCACCAGCTTTTCGGTCGGCAATGAGGCGAGTTCCGGATAACGCGCGCCACCGACATAGCTCGTCAAATTCAAATGCCCGGCGGGCGCTCGATTCGGAAACAGCGCCGAGGAAAAAATGGTGCCGAGAATTTTGAAGCCCTCGATTTTCGGAATCAACATGCCGAAACCCTGGCACGGATGCGCCACGTCCTCGCGGCGAAAACCTAGCACCACCGCCGCCACCGGCGGATAGCTGATTTCAGAAAACGCTCCGGTAGGGCGGCGCTGCTGCGCCGACTCAATTACCAACTCCGCCAGCCGGTGCGCGGTGCCGCAATAAATAACGGCGCTATGTTCGTTCTCGCCGTTCGCCGCCGTCACGCGCCAGCCGTTGCTGGTTTGAGTCAGTTTCGTAACCGGCGTGTTTAATTTCACCGAATCGCCGAGCTGTGCCGCCAGCGTGTCCGGCAACACCTGCAAACCTTCATCAAAGGAAAATTTCGCCGCGCGATCCTTGGCAACCTCGCCGGATTTTTTCCGGTCACGCGCGCCAAAAATCTGGCCTTTGATCATCGAGCCGTAATTGTCTTCCAGCGCCTTCAATTTCGGGAACGCGTGCGGCAGCGAGAGCTTGTGCGGATCGCCTGCGTAAATGCCGGCGACGAGCGCGTCAATCGCATGATCCAGAAATTCCTGGTTGAACCGGCGCACGACGAACTGGCCGATGCTTTCTTCCACGCCGTCGCGACGCGGCTTGATGAACGGCTCGCGCAGCACGGCGAGCTTGGCCTTGGCGGTGAACAATGGCGTCGTGAAAAATCCCAGCGGCTTGCCGGGCATCTCAATCGGCCGACCATAGCGCACGACGTAGCGCGCCTCGGCGTTCGGGTCGGTGGCGAGCTTGCGCGCTTCGAGGCCGGCGTCGCGGACGAGCTGCGCGATTTTCGGCGAGGTTTCAAGAATCGTGTTCGGCCCGAACTCGGCGAGAAAACCGTCCTGGCGGATGGATTGAATCACGCCGCCGACGCGCCCGCCCGCCTCATAAACCGTGACCGGCACGCCCTGGCGTTTCAAATAAAACGCAGCAGTCAACCCCGTGATGCCAGCGCCGATGATTGCGACGGATTTCATGCTATTTATGGCTAGCGGGTGGGAAGGCGGAGAGCGACTCCTGCAAGGCCTTGATGCGGCTGACATTCGTGGAGCCGTCAGAATTCAGGGTGGGAATAAGCCAGCCGCCCTCGTCATTTTCGTTCCATGCGTAGAGAATAATGGCGTTGGCTGAATTAATGTCGCGGTTGGCTTGTGTCCATGCGATGGCGTCCCGAATATGTTGGGAAAGTAGTTCCTGGGTTGCGGTAACATTATCATTGAGCGACTTTTGCTGGGCAGGCGGAGTCATATCTGGCTCGGCTACGATATTTGGCATCCAACTCACAGGGCGTTCAATACGAGGGCGCGTATCCCAACCAGTAGTAACAGGGGTGACCATCGGGATATGCAGCCTTTGACAAGTTTCCCAATAGTGTTTCCGCTCCCAATCTGTCAACTGCGGGTAAGGTAACATCACACCGGAATACTTACCGCCCGCCGCATACGCAGACCATGCGTCGAAACCAAGTGCTTGCAAAGTCTTCAGGTTTTCTTGGGGATTCCATCCCATCAAAACCAAATAGGGCTGCTTCAAGCCGGCCAAATTAGCTACAGCCGATAATTGTTGGAATTGTGGTTTTCCCATTTTCTTGGGCGTGCCAAAAACAAACAGCAGCGGTCGGCCATCAAGCACTTTTTGATAGTCTGGATCCTTAAAACACTTTATCAGGCGCGGCCAGGCATTGGAGCCGCTGGCGGCCAACCGGCCTCCATCCTCGACAAAACAGAAATGCAGCCCGCGTTTGTTCGGAGAGGCCTGATAAAGGCGGCGGGCGATGGTAAGGTTGCCTTCATCGCCATAATCCACGAATGCCCAATAATTCAATCCAGCTCCGGCAGCAAAGGCGATTTCACGATCCATGATTTCCGGCGAATCGCCGTTGATGCTAACTTGGTCATCACCCAGCACACGAGCAAAGAACGGCAGCCGGAAGTGAAACTTTTTTTGACCGAGACTGTGTTCAACTTCTTTCACCGGTCCGCTGTCACCATACCATGCATCCCATCGAATTGCTCCGACGGTCGGTCGCGTTTCATTGGCAAACGCCATTGATGCCAGCGTCCAAGACACAGCCGCAAGAGGCACAAGGGCAATCAATGCTTTATGTCGCATGAAGTGTATGCAATCAGTGCTTTCGACTTACTGCAACAGCAAAGAAAATGTTCAAATCGTCTTGGAATGCCGCCGCTCATTCGCCGCGCCAAGCGTGTTGTCAAAACACATCGCGATGTTGCGGATGAAGAGGCGGCCCGCATCGGTCACTTCCAGACCGCCGGGCTTAAGTTTCACCAGTCCATCGGCGGCGAACGGCGCGAGCGCGGCAAGCTCCTTTTCAAAATGCTGCTCGAAGTTGATGCCGAGCTTCGCGCTCATCGCGACGAAGTCGAGCGAGAGATCGCACATCGTCCGCATGATGGTTTCGCGGCGGATTTTGTCCTCGTCGCTCACGATGTAAGCCTTGTGCAACGGCACGTTGCCAGCGTCCACAGCGGCCTGCCACTTCGGCAGTTCCTTTTCGTTCTGCCAATAGACATCGGGCGTTTGCGATACCGCGCTCATGCCGAACGCATAAATGTCCGAACCGGCGCGCGTGCTGTAGCCCTGAAAATTCCGCTGCAATTTTTTCTCGCGCTGCGAAATGGTCAGCTCGTCGTTTGGCTTCGCAAAATGATCCATGCCGATATAGACGTATTGGTTGTCCGCGGTGAGCCGTTCGATGACGAGCTTGAGGACTTCCAGTTTACTTTCCGGCGTGGGCAAAACTTTTTGCTCGAGGATTTTTTGCGACGGCTTGATCCACGGCACATGCGCGTAGCTGAACACGGCAAGCCGGTCGGGCTTCATTTCCAAAACGGTGTCGAGTGTTTCGTTGAACGACTCCGGCGTCTGGTGCGGCAGGCCGTAAATCAAATCGAGATTGATTGAGCCGTAGCCGAGTTCGCGCATCCAATCCATCGCCTGCTGCGTCATCTCGCGCGGCTGGATGCGGTGAATGGCCTGCTGCACGACCGGATTGAAATCCTGCACGCCCATCGAGGCACGATTGAAGCCGATTTCCTTCAGCGCGACCATGTGTTCGCGCGTGAGCCGGCGCGGATCCACCTCCACGCTCGCTTCGATGTCCGATGCAAAGGTGAAATGTTTGTGGATGATTTCGCCGAGCCGGCGGATTTCGTCCGGCCGTAAAAACGTCGGCGAGCCGCCGCCGAAGTGGAGCTGAACAGCCTTGCGATTTTTGTTCAGCATCGGCGCAAGCCGCGCCACTTCGCGGCCCAGCGCCTCGATGTAGGCCATGCCTTTGTCGTGATTGAGCGTGATGACCGTGGTGCAACCGCAAAACCAGCAGAGCGTTTCGCAGAACGGAATGTGGAAATAAACCGAGAGGTCGCGTGCGGAACGGTTGTTCTCCTCGATTTTCGCGGAAAGCTGTTCCCACGTCACAGCGTCGGTGAACTTGGTGGCGGGCGGATAGCTGGTGTAACGCGGCCCGGCCACGTTGTATTTTTTCACCAAGTCCAAATCTACGTTCAGCGTCTTCACAATTCGTTAAATCGTTAAATAGTTGAATTGTTGAATTGTTGAATCGTGGCCGCCGATTGCTCGCAACCATTTAACAATTCAACAATGTAACAAATTACTATCACTTGAAATTTTTAACAGTCTCCACCAAGGCGGCGATGTTTTCCAGTTTTGCTCCCGGTGTCAGACCGTGGCCGAGATTGAAAATGTGTCCCGGACGGCCGCGCATGGTTTCGAGAATTTTTTTGGTTTCCGCCGTGACCACTTCCGGTGTGGACTCGGCAATATGCACGGGTGAAAGGTTTCCCTGCATGGCGATGCTTGCCGGAATAATTTTCCGCGCCTCAGCCATGGAAGTCTGCCAGTCAATGCCGATGACATTCGCGCCGCTGGCAATCAAATCCTGCCAGTTGCCGTGTGTGCCGAGCGAGAAATTGATGACCGGAACTTTGCCACCGAGGTTGGCGATGATTTGATCCGTCCAGCGGCCTGAAGCTTCTTGAAATTCTGTTGCGGCCAAATGCCCGCCATGACTGTCGAAAATTTGCAGCGCGTCAATGCCCGTGGCGATCTGCATCTGCAAATACGCGGTGACGGCCTCGGTGAGTTTTTCGGCGAGCGCGTAATAGGTTTTTGGATCTTCCCGGAAGAGTTGCAGTGCGCGGCTGTATTTCGGCACGCTCGCGCCTTCCATCATGAACGTCGCCAGCGTCCACGGTGAACCGGTAAAACCAAGCAGCGCCGTCTGGTCGCCAAGTTCCTTGCGCAAAATTCGCAGCGCTTTATCAACGTAGCTCAACCGCTCGACAACGCGTTCGACAGACAGTTTTTCAATGTCCGCCTTGCTCGTCACCGCGAAGTCCATCTGCACGCCGCCGGTTTCCTTGAAATGATACGTCTGTCCCATCGCCTCGGGAATCACGAGGATGTCGCTGAACAAAATCGCCGCGTCGAACCCGAACCGGCGCACCGGCTGGAGCGTCACCTCGACGGCCAAGTCGGGATTCTGACAAAGCTGGACGAAGGTGTAAGTCTCCTTGAGCTTGCGATATTCCGGCAATGCGCGGCCGGCCTGGCGCATCAACCACATCGGCGGACGATCAACGGCCTGGCAGCGCGCGGCGCGGTTGAAGCGTTCGCGGGCAGTCAAGGCCGGTTTGACCACCGGGACGGGTATTTCAGGGAAATTCATGGCAAATGCAACGGCCACAGCATAACAGGCTCCCGCCGGAAAACAGCCTCGATTTTGGCAATGACGGCACATTTTTTGGATGGCCGGCACCGACCGCGCCCCGGCAAAAAAACTTGCAACTTTGCGCACCGCCCGGTTTTTAATTTGAAGCGATGGAAAACCAACCTTCAAATCCGGGCGAAACGCTGTGGCGGCGGAAGCTTTCCGAGGCCGAGCGGGACGCCTTGCGCGCACAGCCGGAACTGGAACTGGAAGCGCGGCTGACGGCGGCGCTCGCCAGGATTCCTGACGCGCCCGTGCCGTCCAATTTCACCGCCCGCGTCCTGGCGGCCGTCGAGCTTGACGAGGCGGCGGCGGCGCGTTCACCCGGCTGGGCCTTGAACTGGCGACTGCTGTGGCCGCGCGTCGCGGCGGTTGCGGCAATCCTGATTCTTGCCGGCGTCAGCGTCCAGTGGCACGAGTTCCATTCACAGCGCGCGACCCTGGCCAGAAGCGTCGCCCTGGTGGCGGCGCAGCCGCTGCCCAGCGTGGACGCGCTGGAAAATCTCGACGCCATCCAGCGCATGAGCCGGCCGGCCCACGCGGACGGCGAACTGCTGGCCGCGCTGCAATGAGCCGGTTGCGCCAGCCGATTTTTTGCCTGGCCGCCGTGTTCCTGGCGGTCACGGTTCATTCACAGTCTCCGCACAATTCAACGGGTTCTTCAGCCGGCCAGAAAAATTATTCCACGGCAATTTCATCGCCGGTGGATTTTTTCCGGCAACTGCTGGCCATGCCGCCCGAGGCGCAGGAAAAAGCCCTGGCCAGCCGCCCGCCGGAAGCCCGCGAACGCATCCTCGCCAAGCTGGCCGAGTATGAGGCGCTCGGCCCGGACGAACGGGAACTGCGGCTGCGCGCCACGGAACTGCGCTGGTGGCTGATGCCGATGCTCCGCGCGCCGGCGGCGGAATGCGCCGCCCGGCTGGCCCAGGTGCCGGCCAATTTGCGCGAACTCGTCGAAGCCCGCGTGCAGCAGTGGAGGATTTTACCGCCGCAATTGCAGGACGAAATCCTGTCCAACGAAACCGCGCTGCATTATTTCGCGCTCGTCGAGACGACCAACCGGCCCGCCGCCACGGCCGAGCAGCAAAGAATTGCCGGCCAGTTCAGCCAGTTCTTCGACCTCACGCCGGCGGAAAAGGAACAGACGCTCAACACGCTGTCCGAGGCCGAACGCGCCCAGATGCAGGCGACCTTGAAATCGTTTGAAAAACTGCCGCCGGACCAACGGCTCACCTGCGTGCGCAACTACGCAAAGTTCGCCGGCATGGGCGCGGCCGAGCGCGCCGAATTTCTCAAGAACGCCGAAAGCTGGTCGAAGATGTCGCCCTCGGAACGGCAGGCCTGGCGCGACCTCGTGCGGACGATCCCAATCTGGCCGCCGATGCCGCCGGACGCTCCCCAGCCGCCCGTGCCGCCGCTGCCGCCCGGCGTTCCAAGCCCGGGCGTGGCGACGAATTCAAACTGACCGCAGTTTGAAATTTCAATTTCCGCCGCCGCACCCTAACTTCCCGCCGTGCATCCGATTGCTTTTTACTTCGGTTCCCTGCCCGTCCGCTGGTATGGCGTGATGATGGCGTGCGCGTTTCTCGCCGGGCTGTGGACGGCCACGCGCCGCGCCCGGCTCGCGAACGTCCACGCCGACGTCATCGCCGACGTGACGCTGTGGCTGATGGCCGGCAGCATCGTCGGCGCGCGGTTCGTCTATGTGACGACCTACTGGAAACAGGAATTTGCCGGCCAGCCGTTCTCCGAAGTTTTCATGATCCAGCACGGCGGGCTGGTTTATTACGGCGGCCTCATCGGCGCAATGGTTTCCGCCTTCGGCTACCTGTTTTGGAAAAAACTTCCCGTCTGGAAAATCGCCGACATCCTCGCGCCGAGCGTGGCGCTGGGCAGCATTTTCGGGCGCATCGGCTGCCTGATGAATGGCTGCTGCTATGGCCGCGCCTGCGCTCTGCCGTGGGCTATCCATTTTCCCGCCGACCACGAAACGCACGGCGTCGGCGTGCATCCGACGGAAATTTACGACGCGCTGCTGAATTTGATTCTCTACGTTTTCCTCGCGTGGCTGTTCCGCCGCAAAAAATTCGACGGCCAGATTTTTTCAACCTACCTGATTGTTTACGCCGTCTTCCGTTCCATCATGGAATATTTTCGCGGCGATTATCCGAGCGACCACGTCCACGCCGGACTGACCTCCGCACAGCTCGTCAGCGTGCCGATTTTGGTCGCGGGCATCGCGCTTTTTTTCTGGCGCTCCAAAGCAGGAGCAAGGAGCAAGAAGTAAGGATTAAGATGTCTGCGCCCGCACCTGCTCCCTGCTCCTTGCTCCTTGCTCCAATCTTCCTCGCCGGGCCGACGGCGGTCGGCAAATCGGAAATCGCCCTGCGGCTCGCGGAAAAAATCGGCGGCGAAATCATTTCCGTGGATTCGATGCAGGTGTATCGCGGGCTGGACATCGGCACGGCCAAGCCAAGCGCCGCAGAACGGAAAAAAATTCCGCATCACCTGATTGATGTTTGCGATTTGCATGAGGCCTTCGACGCCGCGCAGTTTATTCGCCTCGCGCAAAAGGCGGTTGCTGAAATCCAGTCGCGAAGCAAAACACCCATTTTCTGCGGCGGCACTGGGCTTTATTTCAAGGCGTTTCTCGACGGCCTCGGCGACGCGCCCGCCACCGACGCGAAACTGCGCGCGGAACTTGAAGCCGCGCCGCTGGAAAAATTGCTGGAAGAACTGCGCGAACGCGACCCGGCGACGTTTGAAAAAATTGACCGGCAAAACCCGCGCCGCGTCGTCCGCGCCGTGGAAGTCATCCGGCTGACGGGCAAAAAAATTTCCGAGCAGCGCTCTGACTGGAACACTCGTCACTCGCCACTCGTCACTCGTCACTTTTACTGCTTCACGCGTCCGGCGGAAGATTTGCACGCGCGCATCAACGTCCGCGTGGACGAGATGTTCCGGCGCGGCCTGGCGGCGGAAACGGAACAGCTTTTGAAACGCGGGCTGGCGGAAAACAAGTTTGCGATGCAGGCCATCGGCTACCGGCAGGTGGTCGAGCATCTGCGCGGCGAACGCGGGCTGGCGGAAACGATTGAACTGGTGAAAATCCGCACGCGCCAGTTCGCCAAGCGGCAACTGACGTGGTTTCGGCGACACGGGAATTGTGAGTGGATTGAGTTGAATGCGGATGAAACCGTGGAAGCAACGGTGGCAAAAATTGGGTTTAACGAACGCGGCAATGGCATTGGCTAGTCGCGGAGCGACGGAAGATAGTAGCCCACGGTGAAACCGTGGGTAGGAGGGTCAAAGCGGTTCAAGCCCCGGATGGGGCGGTAGAAAATCAATCGCGAAAATATTCTTTCGCCCCTGCCGGGGCTTGATTTATTTTTATTCCTTTAGCCCACGGTTTCACCGTGGGCTACTATCTGCCGCGCCTCCGGCGCTTTGGGCGGCGAAAATGCGATGGACAGGATTCCACGCCCCGCATACCGTTGCCGCCATGAACCTGGATAGGCCACAAAAACTGGGGTCAAATAATTTTTAGGCCGATTCGACCACGCTTATGAAAACATTTCGTTGGATTCTCATATCAATTCTGGCTTGTGCCATTTGTTCGCTCGCCACTTATCGCATCGCCTATCGGATCGCGTATCAAAATTGCCAGACCACCATGTTTCATCAGCCATTAAATCTGGCGGTCAACGGGGTGGAAGTTCACACGTTGCTGTCAGACCAATACAATGCTTTGCAGGGATGTCTGGAGGCGGCAGGCCAGACCAACGCCATCCTCTTGTTCCACCAATATCGCTGCGCTTACCGGACTGACGAGGCGGCAGCGGGAATGGGGAAGACGCTTGCCATCCTCAAGTATCTGCGCGGGGATCAGCAGAAACAGGCGATTTACGATCTTGAACAAAGCTTGAATACCTATGCCGACGTCATGTGCAACGGCTACGGCGGGCTTTACCCAGCCAACCGTGAGCGCGTCAATCTGGAGTCGCTGAAGCAGACACGGGATTATTTCGCCCAGTTCCCGCATCCCGAGTGGGGCAATGAAAACGCCATGAACGAAGTTTTGCGCCTTGCAAGCGAGAAGCCCAAGGAATGAGAGACCAGTCCCTCCTAAACAGCCTGATAGACTGCAAAAGTCCCCGCCGCTGAACCGCCAGTTTTCATTCTGCTTTGTTTCTTCGTTCCTTCGTTGTTAATTTACCCGCATGAATCGCGTCAAATCCGACCAGCTTTTTGCCGAGGCGTTGAAATACATTCCCGGCGGCGTCAATTCGCCGGTGCGCGCCTTCCGCGCGGTGGGCGGCAATCCTTTTTTCGTCAACCGCGCCGCCGGCTCCAAGGTCTGGGACGTGGACGGCAATGAACTGATTGATTATGTCTGCACCTGGGGGCCGGCCATCCTCGGCCACGCGCATCCGAAAATTATTTCCGCCGTGAAAACCGCCGCCGAGTTCGGCACGAGCTTCGGCATTCCCAATCCACTGGAAGTCACGATGGCCAAGCTCATCTGCGAGCTGGTGCCGAGCGTCAAAAAAATCCGCATGACGAGCAGCGGCACGGAGGCGTGCATGAGCGCCATCCGGCTGGCGCGCGGGTTCACGCACCGCGACAAGATCATCAAGTTCGACGGCTGCTATCACGGCCACGTGGATTCGCTGCTGGTGCGCGCGGGCAGCGGCGCGCTGACGTTCGGGCATCCGGACAGCGCGGGCATCCCGGCGGCGTTCACGTCGCACACCATCGTCGCGCCTTACAACGACGTGGAGGCGGTGAAGGCCATCTTCGCGGCGAACAAAAATGAGATCGCCGGCATCATCGTCGAGCCGGTGCCGGGCAACGCCGGTTTGTATCTGCCGCAGCCGGGCTATCTGGAATTTCTGCGCGAGATCACGGCGGCGCACGGCGCGCTGCTGATTTTTGACGAGGTGATGACGGGCTTCCGCCTCGCGCGCGGCGGCGCGCAGGAGCGGTTTCACATCCGCCCGGACTTGAGTTGTTTCGGCAAGGTCATCGGCGGCGGGCTGCCGGTGGGCGCGTTCGGCGGTCGCGCGGAGATCATGGACTGCCTCGCGCCGCTCGGCCCGGTGTATCAGGCGGGCACATTGAGCGGCAACCCGATTGCGATGGCGGCGGGCATCGCCAACCTGGAGGAGTTGATTGGGACTCGTGGAACTCGTCCCTCCGAAAATGACGCCTACGCCAAGCTGGAACAACTCGGCGAACAGCTCGCCGCCGGCATGAAGGACGCCGCGAAGTCCGCAAACATCCCGATGCAGTTCAACCAGTGCGGCTCGATGTTCTGCGGCTATTTCACCGGCGAGCCGGTGCACAACGTGGCGGACGCGCTGAAGAGCGACCGCGAGCGGTTCAAGAAATTTTTCCACGGGATGCTGGACGCGGGGATTTATCTCGCGCCGTCGCAGTTCGAATCGGGCTTCATTTCCACCGCGCACACGGCGGCGGACATTGACCAGACGGTGCGCGCGGCGGCGAAAATATTGCGGACGCTGTAACCTTCGACCCGGCCAGGCGTCTGCTTCCCTAGTCCGCCACCA
>Ga0316226_1004068_pt1 | contig 11915 bp, 11 predicted proteins | sample TBH18017metaG_FD_206009 | JGI IMG/M metagenome (GOLD analysis project Ga0316226, IMG submission 206009) | Freshwater microbial communities from Trout Bog Lake, Wisconsin, USA - TBH18017 | ecosystem: Environmental > Aquatic > Freshwater > Lake > Hypolimnion/Profundal zone | place: USA: Wisconsin... | reverse complement strand
CTGGACGCCCGGGCGGGCCGCGGAATAAATCTGCACCAGCGAAATTTGGGCGCCGCCCGCCTTGAGTTCCTTCAAACGCTGGCCGTATTCCTGGATTTCCTCGGCGGGGGGCTCCTCGCCATTAATCGCCGGAAACAAGCTTTGAATGACCACCGGGCGCTGCCGCCCCACCAGTTGGATGTTCGCGAGAATCTTTTCCAGCGGCACGTTCGACCGGTTCACCTTGTCAATAAATGATTGGGTGCCCCCGTCAAGCTTGATCCAGATTTCGTCTGACTTGGTAAGCACATCGAGTCCGCGCAACACTTCCGGCTGATCCAAGCCGGTGCCGTTGGTCAGCAGGACGATCTTAAAAAAGCCGCCCACCGCGCGCACCCGGGCCACCGCCTGCACCGCCTCGACAAATCTCGGCGCCAGCGTCGGCTCCCCGTCGCCGCTCAAGGCCACGTGCCGCAACTGGACCAGCTCCGCCGGTAAAGATTGATACCACGGACGAGACCGGAGTTGTCCCTGCCGCACGGCCACGATGGTCCGGTGCAACTCCGCCGCCATCACGTCCACCTGCAACTGATGCTCCAGCGACGGGGCGCGACGGTCCACCTCGCAATAGGAACAATCGAAATTGCAAAGCCGGTCGGGATTCATGTTGACCCCCAGCGACAATCCGCCCGCGCGCGAAGAAATGACAGCATAGACAAAGCGGTTGCCTAACCAGTCGCGCGACCGGTCAAAGGCCGTCTCGCGCGTCTGCGGATAATAGGGCGGCGACGGTTTCTCGCCCTCCCGGGGTACACCGGCTTCGGTTGTTGATTTATTTTCTACCACAATATCTGATGGACTTTAAGCTGATTGCCAGTCGGAAACCACACAAGGCTTGCCAAACGCTGAACAAATTTTGCTTAATGCCAGCCAAAGCCGAATTTGCATTTTTTGTCATTCTTACACCCTTTTTTGGGAAACTGGCCCGCGCCTATTGGAGGAATCCAAAGTTGGGTTATCATACGCCGATGAATTTAACACAGATCTTTCCGGAACATGGGCCCGTGGCCAACCTGCCGAAACATGACCGCAACGCCTGGCTCAAAGGCGGCGGCGCACTGTGCGAAATGCCCCCGCGCGTCCCGCAGGGCCAAGCTTGGCGCATTGTTTTACTCGGCGCCCCCGGCATCGGCAAAGGCACCCAAGCCGAACTGTTGTGCGAACGGCTCGGCACCTGCCAGCTCTCCACCGGCGACATTTTCCGCAATGCCAAGTGCCTCCAGGAACATGAGCAGACCCCGTCCATGAAAGATGCCTTGGGCTTCATGCGGCAGGGCGCCTTGGTGCCGGACACCACCGTGCTGGGATTGATCCGCGACCGGCTGCGTTGCCTTCGCTGTTCCGGCGGCTTTTTGCTGGACGGTTTTCCCCGCACCGTGCCCCAGGCTGAGGCTTTGGAAAAAATTCTGCAGGAGGAAAATATCCAGTTGTCGGCCGTGCTGAATTATGAATTGCCGATCGAGCGGATCGTCGCCCGCATCTCCGGCCGCCGCACGTGCAGCAAGTGCAAGGCGGTTTATCACGTGGCCAACCGTCCGCCCAAAGTGGCCGACGTGTGCGACCATTGCGGCGGCAGCCTGTTCCAACGCGAGGATGACCGGCCGGAATCCGTCGAGGTGCGCATGAAAGCCTATGCCACCAGCACCAGCCCGCTGATCAATTTTTACCAGCAACGCGGCCTGTTGCTAACCATCTCCGCCGACGGCTCGCCCGAGGAGATTTACCAGCGCACTCGCTTGCTGGCCTTGGGGCGGTGAGTCCAGCCGAGCCTTCGGATTGCGCACGGAGCGCGGGTCTGTGACCCGCAGCGACTGCGTCAGTCAGGACGCGTTTACATTAAACCGGAAGCACTTTGGAGTTTAGACGTTGCTGCGGCTCGCAGGGCCGCGCTCCGCCCCAGGAAGCGGTGCTCCCTAACAGATGCGCGGCAACTGTTCGCCGCTGGGCATGTCCAGAATGCGGGTGGCGCCGATGGCGCTCTTGATGGTCACCAGCGGCACGGACTTCTCCCCCACCCTGCCGACAAAGGCGGCGTTGGACGAAACCGGATGCCGCCGGAGAATGGCCAGCGCGCGTTCCGCATCTTTGGCCGCGACAAACGCCACGAACCGTCCCTCGTTGGCCACGTGCAATGGGTCCAATCCGAGCATCTCACACGCAGCGTGAACCTGCTCGCCCACCGGGATCAGTTTTTCGTCCACCGTCATGCCCACGCCGGCGGCTTCGGCGATTTCATTCAGCGCGCTGGCCAGTCCGCCGCGCGTGAGATCCCGCAGACAATGGATTTCGATCTCCGCTTGCAACAAATCCATCACGGGTTTCACCACCGGCGCGGAATCGCTCTCGATAGCACTCTCAAACTGCAATCCTTCGCGCACCGCCATGATGGCCATGCCGTGGCGGCCCAAATCACCGCTCACCAGCACGGCATCGCCGGGCTGCACGTTTTGCGGCAGAATGGTTTGGCTGTGTTCGATCACACCGATGCCGGTCGTATTGAGGAACAGTCCGTCCCCCTTGCCCTTGTCCACGACTTTCGTGTCGCCGGTGACAATTTGCACGCCGCATTTCCGCGCCGCGTCCCGCATGGCACAGGCCACGCGCCAGAGCGTCTCCATTGGCAAACCCTCCTCGATGATGAAGGCGCAAGACAAATACAACGGGCGCGCCCCGCTCATCGCCAGATCGTTCACCGTGCCGTGGATTGCCAGCGAACCAATGTCGCCGCCAGGAAAGAACAGCGGACGCACGACGTACGAATCCGTGGTCATCGCCAGCTTTAGTGGCGCGGGCGTCCCGCCCGCGGATTTCGAATTGGCAGAGCTAGGCATCCCTCCCGCCGGAAAAGTCAATTGCGCGGAATCATGCCGTGTATCGAGAATGGGATTGCTGAACGCCTGGCCGAAAACACTTTCCAGCAATTGGTGCATCAGTCTTCCGCCGCCGCCGTGCGCCAACAAGACATGCGGATAGTGCGAAATGGGAAGCGGGCAGATTGAGATTGGTGAGAAACTCATAAACACTCAACATTCAAAATCCAACGCCCAACCATAAACGACAAAGTCAGCGGCTACCAAGCCAACATCCCCAATACCGAACGGCTGAAACTTGGATGTTCGAAGTTGAATGTTGAATGTTGAATGTTTCTTCATGATGAATTCAATGCCGCCGGTAGCGGTAATAGGCCGCGCAGGCGCCTTCGCTGGAAACCATGGTCGCGCCGAAGGGATGTTCGGGCGTGCAGCGCGTGCCAAAAACAGAACAGTCATGCGGCTTCTTCAACCCTTGCAGGATCAAGCCGGCGATGCACTCTGCCGGTTCCGCCACGTAATGTCCGGCCAGGCCGAATCTAGTTTCCGCCGCATAGCCGGCGAATGCCTCGGCCAAACCCAGCCCGCTTTGGGGAATTTCCCCGATGCCCCGCCATTTGCGCGCCACCACGCAAAATACTTTCTTGATCAGCGCCTGCGCCGGCTGGTTGCCCTCGCGCCGGACCGCGCGGCTGTATTGATTCTCAACTTCCGCCCGGCCGGATTCGAGCTGCCGCACCGTCATCAGCACGCCTTGCAAAATGTCCAGCGGCTCAAACCCGGTCACAACGATCGGCACGCGGTGCTCTTCCGCCAGCGGGTAATACTCCTCATAGCCCATCACCGCGCACACATGGCCGGCGGCAAGGAAGCCCTGCACCCGGCAGTCCGGCGACGACATCAGCGCCGCCATTGCCGGCGGCACAAGAACATGCGAAACCAGCATGGAAAAATTCTTCAGCCCTTTCTGCGCCGCCTGAAATACCGCCATCGCCGTCGCCGGGGCGGTGGTTTCAAACCCGACCCCGAAAAAAACCACCTCGCGGGACGGGTTTTCCTCCGCGAGCTTCACGGCGTCCAGCGGCGAATAAACCATGCGCACGTCGGCGCCCTTGGCCTTGGCCGAAAGCAAATCGGTAGTGCTCCCCGGCACCCGCAGCATATCGCCAAACGAGGTGAAAATCACGCCGGGCCGGGCCGCGATTTCCAAGGCCTGGTCAATGACCTCCAACGGCGTGACGCACACCGGGCAGCCCGGTCCATGTAGGAGCGTGATGTGCTTGGGCAACAATTCATCAATGCCAAATTTCACGATGGCATGAGTCTGCCCGCCGCAGACCTCCATGATCGTCCACGGCTGCGTCGTGACGCGATGGATTTCCGCCGCCAGCTTTTGGGCCAGTTCGCCATCGCGGTATTCGTCGAGAAATTTCATTAATTCGGTCAGTTGTTTGAATCGTTGAAGCGGCCCAAGTTCAAGCAATTCAAAGCGGTGACGGTCCACGCATCACGCATCACGTTGCCTTTAACTCGCCCAATTCATCCATCTGTTTCAGATATTCAAAGACCTTTTGCGCCTCATCCTCGTCCACCTTGCTCAACGCAAAACCGACATGCACGATGACGTAATCACCAATTTGCACCTCCGGCACATAGGCGAGGCAGGCCTGCTTGATGACGCCGGAGAAATCAATTTTGCCCATGCGCGTCAGCGGGTCATCGCCGCTGATGCTCAAGACTTTTCCTGGAATGGCCAGACACATATGATTTACGATATTTGATTTGCGATTTACGATTTAAGATCCGTCATTCGTCATTCGTCATTTGCTCCGCGCACCGCCGCCATCACCTGGCCCAACGCGATGCCGCCGTCGTTGGGCGGCACCCGCTGCGGCCAGTACGGCTGGAATTTTTCCGCACGCAACCGGGTGACGGTCCGCTCGAGCAAATACCGGTTTTGAAAACAGCCGCCGCTCAAGGCGACGCGCACCAATCCAAACCGCCGGGCGACCGCCACAATGGCCTCGGCCAGCGTGTTGTGAAATTTCGCCGCGATTTTACCGGCGGAAATACCGCCCTGCGCGTCCCGCAAAATCTCCCCGAGCACCGGCGCCCAATCCAGAATGCACAACCCGTGGCGGGTGACAAGCGGCAACTGATAGAACTTATCCGTGACCACACCAGCCAAGGCAAATTCCAAGTCCATGGCGGCCTGCCCTTCAAACCGCGTGTACTGGCGCAAATTGATCGTGGCCGCCACTGCGTCAAACCACCGTCCGACGCTCGACGTCTGAGGCGAATTCAATCCGCGCTGGAGCATGGTTTTGAGCAGCGACAACTCGGTCGCAGAAAAGGCCGCCATCGGCGGCAATTCCGGCTGCTCGAAGATGGCCTCGCCCGAGATCTCGTACCACATGCCCAAGGCGGCGCGGCGCGGTTCCCGAATCGCGGCGTCGCCGCCGGGGAGCGGAAATGGACGCAGGCTGGCGACGCGTTCCACGGACTCAGGCGTCGCCAGAAAAAACTCACCGCCCCAAATGGTCCCGTCCGTGCCGTAGCCCGTGCCATCCCAGGCCACACCCAGCGCGGGCAATTCGATTTGATTCTCCGCCAAACAAGCCAGCACGTGCGCCACGTGGTGCTGGACTTGCACCACCCTCGGAGCGCCGGTCTCCCACCCGGCTCGACGATCGGCGCTTGATTCGAGCCGGATCGGAGACCGGCGCTCCAGGGCAAATTTGGTCGAGAGATAATCCGGGTGCAAATCGGCGGCAAAAATTTCGGCCGTCGCGGCAAACAGTTGTTGAAAATCGGTGATCACCCGGCGAAACGCTTGGTCTGCCTGCGTGGTTTCCAAATCCCCAATGTGCTGGCTGAGGAACACGTTACCACCCACCGCCAGCGCGACCGTATTCTTCAGATGCGCCCCCGCTGCCAATATGATTGCGGAGTTCGGAGTTCGGAGTTCGGAGTTCGGCTCAGCATTTCCAACGCCTGAGTTCCGCATTCCGCATTCCGTTTTCTGCAGTTGGATGGGCAGCGGCGCATATCCCCGAGCCCGGCGCAAAACCATTTCCCGGCCCAACATCACCCGCACTATCGAGTCATCCACGTGCCGGACAATCGGACGGTTGTGGATCAGGAAAAAATCCGCGATGCCCCGCAGCCGTTCCAGCGCCTCGAGCTCATCCGTACAGAGCGGTTCGTCGCTGAGGTTCCCGCTGGTGGCCACCACCGGAAACCTCAATTCCGCCATCAGCAAATGATGCACGGGGTTCGACGGGAGCAGCACGCCAAGATTCGGATTGCCGGGGGCGACGGAATTTGTGACTGACGATTGACGATTGATGATTTTCGCCAGGAGGACAATGGGCGCTTCCGGGGAACATAGCAGCCGTTCCTCCAGCCGCGAAATTTCGCAGACCGACTTGGCGCATTCCAGCGACGGGAACAACAGCGCAAACGGTTTCTCTTCCCGGTGCTTGCGCTCGCGCAGCCGCCGCACCGCATCTTCGTTGGTCGCATCCACCAGTAGATGAAACCCACCAATGCCCTTGACCGCCACGATCTGGCCGGCACGAATGGCCTCCGCGGCGGCGGACAAAGCGTCGCCACCGGCGGCCAGAACTTCGTGGCTGCCAACGCAGGCGCCTGGCGATGGTTCCGCCGCGTGCCCGCAAGTACCGCCGCGCCAAAACTCCAGCCGCGGCCCGCACATCGGACAGGCATTGGGCTGCGCGTGAAATCGCCGATCCCGCGGATCATCATATTCAGACTGGCACGCCGGGCACATGGTGAATTTCCTCATCGCGGTGTTCGCCCGATCGTAAGGCAGGGCTTCGATGATGCTAAAACGCGGACCGCAATGCGTGCAGTTAGTGAAGGGATACCGAAATCGCCGGTTCCCTGGGTCCAGCATCTCCTGCAAACAATCCGGGCAAGTGGCGATGTCCGGCATCACCAGGGCGGTTTGGGGGCCGGAGGCATGACTGGGGCGAATTTCAAAAGTGTGGAAACCGGCGGCATCCAGCCAGGTCGTCTCCAAGCTTTGGATGGAGCTTAAAGGCGGTTTGTCAGCTGGCAACCGCGCCAAAAACTCGTCCACAGCGGCCCGCCCGCCTTCCACCTCCAGCAAGACGCCTTGCGGTGAATTATTCACCCAGCCGAGCAACGCCAGTTCCGTGGCCAGGCGATGGACGAAGGGTCGAAAGCCGACTCCCTGCACCACGCCGCGCAAGGCGACTTTCGCGCGGACGCGCGAGTCACGCGGAGGCTGGCTATTCACAAAATCCATAGTATTCCATGGTCCAAACATGCGAACGCGGCTCACCGAGCCGCGCTGCGCTAAACCGGGCATGGCCATAGCATCACACGCCATTACGAACTTTCTCAAGCTCTATTTGATCAGGCTAGTCTGAATTTCATAGGAGTTGATTTTCGCGCCGGGCTGGTTCACGCTATTCGGCAACCATGCATGAGGTTGCCATCATGAGCGAAGCGTTGCGGATGGCGGAGGAAGCCGCAAAATCCGCCGGCGCCAAGCGGATCTTGAAATTGCGGCTGCGCCTCGGCTCGCTGAGCGGCGTGGTGGAAGATTCCCTGCGGTTTGCATTCGATGTGGTTTCCAGCGAAACGCTGGCGGCGGGCGCCATGCTGGAAATCGAGCGCGTGCCGGGTGCGTGCTGGTGCGGAACGTGCCAGGCGGAGTTCGAGTGCGTGGATTTCTTTAACGAATGTCCCCGCTGCCACCTTCCCAGCGGCGAGTTGCGGCACGGACAGGAATTGGAAATCGCCGCAGTGGAAATTGACGGCCAGTAACCGCAGCGCCGACTGGCACCGTCAATACCACCGGTTGGCAAACGGCGGCACAAGCAAAGAGCGTGCGGACAGAACGCGATCGGTTGATTGAAATAATTTTATATGTGCAATGAATGCGGCTGCGGCCTGGGCGGTGGCGACGTGAAAATCGGCGCCCAACCGCACGATCCTGGGCATCCACACGACCACGGCCACGAACACCACCATGGCCTTGGCCAGCACCAACACCAGCACGGGACTCATGCGCACGATGGCGGCGCCCAAACTCTGACGCTCAACCGATCATTGATGGAAAAGAACGCCCTGCTGGCCGAGCGCAATCGCGGATTCTTCCGCGCCAAAAAACTGCTCGTGCTGAACGTCGTTTCCTCGCCCGGCTCGGGCAAAACCACGTTCATCCGTGAAACCGCAGTCCGGCTCGGCGCGCGCTTGCGCGTGGGCGTGATCGTGGGGGATCTCGCCACCGACAACGACGCCGCCAAGCTGCGCACCGCCGGCATTCCCGTGATCCAGATCACCACCGGCACCGTCTGTCACTTGGACGCCGACATGGTTTCCAAGGCCGCGCGCCAGCTCGATTTGGACCAACTGGACGTACTGGTCATCGAAAACGTCGGCAACCTTGTTTGCCCGGCGGATTATGACCTCGGCGAAGATTTGCGCGTGGTGCTGCTCTCCACCACTGAAGGCGAAGACAAGCCGCTCAAGTATCCGCCCATGTTCCATTCCGCCCAGGTCGCCGTGGTGACCAAAGGCGACCTGGCCGCCGCCGCCGGTTTCGACCGCGCGCAGGCGCTGGCAAACTTGCAGCGCGTGAGTCATCACGCCGAGGTGTTTGAACTGTCGGCAAAGACCGGCGAGGGCATGAATGCGTGGCTGGATTTTCTGGCGGCGCAACACGCCGCCGCCCAATCCGAACGAACTTGAGCCCAACCGCCCATCCGCCGTAGGAGATCCAGTCTTCGACGAAGCCTTCATCATCAAGGGCAATGATGAGGCCAAGGTGCGACGGCTCTTTGCCGACGCAAGACTTCGGGATCTGATCAGCGCTCAAACGGACATCTATGTTTGCGTCAAGGACGACGAAAACCGGTTTTGGGGCGGACGCAACTTCCCGCCGAACGTGGACGAACTGTATTTTCAGGTAACCGGCATCTGGAGAAAGAGTCAGAGAACGGAAAATAGTTCGCTTCCGTAGAGCGCATGTATTCCGCGAATTACGCAAATATCCGCAAATTTTTTTGGCAGAGTGATTGAGGGAAGAATGACAAAGACGTTGTTTGTTCGTTCTGCGCTCAATGGTTGTGCCTTTTGGTCCAGCGTTTCAGCGGCTGTCGGAGGACCCGGCATTTGGCAAAACGCCAAACCGGTCTAAATCGGCGGCGTATGAAAATTGCCGAAGAATTTCAGGGCCGGCGGGCGACCGCGTGGCTGCCGGTATTGGACCGCGCGGATTCGCTGGCGCCACCGGACCAGCTTGTGCAGCGAGCAGATGACGCGGCGCTGCTGGATGCGTATTCGCAAACGGTCAGCGGCGTGGTTGAGAATGCGCGTGACGCGGTGGTGAACATCCGTGTGCGTCAAGCCGGACATAACGGCGGCAGCCATCGCGGGGAAGGCAGCGGCTCGGGCTTTATCATCACGCCAAGGAAGGCCGCATCCGGCGGGCGTGGCTGGGCATCCACGGTCAGACCGCGCCGCTGCACGTGCGGATCGCCCGGCATCTGGGATTGAAAACTCCCCAGGGCGTGCTGATTCTGAACGTCGAACCGCGCAGTCCCGCAGCCTTGGCCGGTCTGCGCGAAGATGATTTACTGGTTGGCTTCCAGCACCAGACGGTAACCAGCCTGGATGATTTGCAACGGCTGTTGGTGGGCTCGGAGATTGGCGTAAAATCGGCTCTGGCCATGGTGCGTCAGCGCTTCCGGTTGGATTTGGAGGTGACGCCCAGCGAAATGCCGTCGTGAGAGCAGCTTCCCTGCCCGCGAGACGTTCGGCAAACCGGATCGCTTGCTTCTCCCGCTCCTCCCCAAATGAGGAGCGGGTCGGGGTGGGAATTCCCCAAACCATTTCGCGCATTGAACCCATGAACCAAAGGAAAACATCCAACGGCCTCGGTCGCAGCATTCACTGGATGTTGGGCGTTCGATGTTGGATGTTTCCTGCGTTGATGGGGAGGAGCCTTCGGCTTTGCTTTCATTCTGGTCGAGCAGCCAAAATCCCCTCACCCTCAATCCCTCTCCCCGCTTGGGGCGAGGCGAGGGAAGCAAGGCATGGCCGCGGGGAGCGAGATGGAGATTCATGGGGAGGAAATGCAATTAGTTGTTCGGCGACAGTCACGCCAAGGAGGTAGGACAGGAGATGTCCGTGGAAAAAACGTGCCATCACCGAACACTGATACCTCGCACACATTGCCGCCCGCCGCCACAAATATATTGCTTTCTATTTCCAAGGATTGCGCTGGCTCCCGCGCACTGCCAAAATCACGGCAGTATTTGACACCAGCACCGAAACATTTTAACCGCGCCACGGAAGGCCATTCGGCTGGCCATTCGTCGTTCGTCATTCTGGCCATGGCCTGCGTGTTCGCCTCCGGTTGCCGCCCAGCGGGGTCGCCTCCCAATGGTTATGTCGGCGCGGATAGTTGCCGGGAATGTCACGCAGACGCCTATGGGCTTTGGGCCAAGTCCCATCACGGTTTGGCGGAGCATCCCGTGCGGCCGGAATTGGATCAATCCGCCTTTGTGCCGCCCCGCACGTTTCAGCATGGTTCGCAGACGACGAGGGTGGAAGCCACCAACGGTAATTATTTCATCACCAGCCTCGGCTTGTCGGGCCGGCCGGAAACGCATCGGGCGGAACGCGTGCTGGGCAGCGATCCCTTGCGCCAGTTTCTAGTGGCGGCGCCGGGTGGACGCTGGCAGACCCTCGAGGCCGCATACGATCCGAATCGCAAGGAGTGGTTCAATGTGTTCGGCAGCGAGGATCGTCAGCCCGGCGAATGGGGGCACTGGACGGGCCGCGGAATGAATTGGAACAGCATGTGCGCCGCCTGTCACAACACGCGGCTGGAAAAAAATTATGACGCGGCCACCGACTCGTATCATACCACGATGAAGGAAGGGAGCGTCAGTTGCGAGGCCTGTCATGGCCCGCTACAAGCGCACGTGGACTGGCAGCGGCAACCTCGCAACCGGGGCCGGCCCGACCCGACGATGCCCCAGCGGACGCCCGCACAGATCATGGATATGTGCGCCTCCTGTCATGCCCGCCGCGCGGACCTTACCGGCGACTTCAAACCGGGCGACGCATTTTTTGACCATTACGACCTGACGATCGTGGACCACAGCGAGCTGTTTTATCCGGACGGCCAGATTCATGATGAAGATTATGAATTCACCGCCTTTCTCGGCAGCAAAATGCATCAGGCGGGCGTGACTTGCCTGGATTGCCATCCGCGCTCACTGCACATGCCCCGGCCGCAGGGCAATGGCGTGTGCCTGCGCTGCCATGCCACCGGTGAACTCCATGCGCCGCTGATTCAGCCGGAGGCCCATTCGCATCATGCGGCCGGCAGCACGGGCGATGAATGCATTGGCTGCCACATGCCCGTGACGGTTTATATGCAACGGCATCCGCGCCACGACCACGGTTTCACCATTCCCGATCCGTTGCTGACGAAAAAGACCGGCATTCCGAACGCGTGCAACCGCTGCCACGCGGGCAAGGACACGGATTGGTCACTGGCGGCGGTGGAGAAATGGTATGGCGCAAAAATGGAGCGCCCCGCGCGCCCGCGCGCGGAATGGATGGCCCTGGCGCGCCAAGGCGAGGTGTCTGCGCGCAGCCCCCTGCTAGCCATCCTGAACGACGAGACCAACGCCTACTGGCAGGCGGTGGCCGCCGGTTTGCTGGATCAATGGGCCGGCGACCTGGCGGTGCGCGATGGCCTCGCGAAAGCGCTCGCGCATCCCAGCCCGCTGGTGCGCGCCACCGCGGTCCGCTCGCTGGAACCGCTGGCGGCAGAGACCGGTTCGACGTTGGCCGGAGAATTTCGCAAGTTGCTCGCTGACCCGTCGCGCAATGTGCGCCTCGCCGCCGCCTGGGCCTTGCGGGCGGAACTCGATACCAATTCGCCGGCCGGCTTGGAGTTGCTGCATTTTCTTGCATTCAATGCCGATCAGCCCGCCGGCCAGATGCAGCAGGGAGCATTTTATTTTGCCCGGGGCGAACTGGCCCCGGCGCTGG
>Ga0316226_1004065_pt1 | contig 11933 bp, 7 predicted proteins | sample TBH18017metaG_FD_206009 | JGI IMG/M metagenome (GOLD analysis project Ga0316226, IMG submission 206009) | Freshwater microbial communities from Trout Bog Lake, Wisconsin, USA - TBH18017 | ecosystem: Environmental > Aquatic > Freshwater > Lake > Hypolimnion/Profundal zone | place: USA: Wisconsin... | reverse complement strand
CAAGGCGCATTGGCATGGGCTGCTCGGAAATCTGCAGACCAAGACCCCGGATGACGATTTTGATCACATGGTCAATGTGTGGAACGCCTACAACGCCCTGATCACTCATCAGTGGTCGCGGTCGTGCAGCCTGATCTATACCGGCGATCAGCGCGATGGCTTTGGTTATCGCGACACGGTGCAGGACATGCTGGGCGTTTCGCCCATGATTCCCGTAGACGTGCACGATCGGCTGGAATTGATGTTGTCGGGTCAAGACGCCACGGGTGGCGCCCAGCCGGAAATCCGGCCGTGGCTGCACCAGCCGGGCAGCATGAAACCCACACCGCCCGCGCACTACCGCTCCGACGATTGCCTCTGGTTTTTCAATGTGCTGCCGACTTATCTGGCGGAAACCGGCGATCTGGCCTTTCTTGACAAGGTCATTCCCTATGCCGACACCGGGCAGGCGACGGTGTTGGGGCACCTGCGCCGGGCGTTGGAATTCAATCTGGAACGCACCGGGATGAACGGCCTGCCGTGTGGATTGTCGGCGGACTGGAACGACTGCCTGAAACTGGGTTACAAGGGCGAAAGCGTTTTCGTGGCCTTCCAGTTGCGCCTGGGGCTGAAGGTTTATGCGGACCTGTGCACACGGCTGGACCGGAAGAGCGAGGCCGCCTGGGCGACGACCAACCTGGCGGAATTGGATGCGCGGATACACAAGATCTGCTGGGATGGCCAGTGGTTCATCTGGGCCATCGGCGACGACGGCACGGTGTATGGCACAAAGAATGCCAAAGAGGGGCAGATCTATCTCAACACGCAGTGCTGGGCGATCCTTTCCGGGGCGGCTACGCCAGAGCAAGCCGATCTGGCCTTAAAGTCGGTTCGCTCCCGTCTGGCGACAAAATACGGTGTGGCCATGTGCGATCCGCCATTTGACAAGACTTCGGTCAAGGTCATGCGTGCGGTGCTGTTCAACCCGAGCAACAAGGAAAACGGCGGCATCTTCAGTCACACCCAAAGCTGGGCGGTGTTGGCCGAAATCATGCGCGGCCATGGCGACCAGGCCTATGCCTACTACCGGGCCTTCATGCCCGCCGCGCAGAACGATGCCGCCGAGGTGCGTCAGATCGAACCTTTCGTGCATTGCCAGAGCACGCACGGTCCGCGCTCGCCGAAATTCGGCGCGTCCCGCATTCCATGGCTGAGTGGCACGGTGTCGTGGAGTTACTACACCGCCACGCAATGGATTCTCGGCATCCGTCCCGAAATCGAGGGGCTGCGCATCGATCCGTGCATTCCGAAGTCCTGGAACGGCTTCGAGGCTGTGCGCGTTTTCCGCGGCGCAACGTACAAGATCCGCGTCACGAATCCGCAGCACGTGTGTCGTGGCGTTCGTCAGTTGAAGGTCAATGGAAAAACAATCGCAGGCAATGTGATTCCGCTGGCTGCGAAGGGTGCGACGGTGGACGTTGAGGCGGAGATGGCAACCGCATAAGTCCTGTTTGGGCGGCATGGCGAAAAACCTGCACGGGTCCGGCGGCCCCGCCCTACCTACCCGTAGCCCCGGCCCGCCCCGGGCCGAGGGCATGCCCGGTACGTGTTCTTTTCTCCATCCGCTCCTCCGTTGGAATGTCCGTCGGGGTATGATATTCTACTGCCTCATGCGGGCAAGATCCGCGTAGGAGGAATGGGCGATGAAGGATGGCAGATATCAGCGGATTTTGGATGCGGATGTGAATTCATCGCTGGACGACGGCGATCCGCTCAAGGGCAAACCGGTTTTGCAGCCCCGGCAACAACGGTCCGGCCCCCGTCTCTGGCCGCGCGTGCTGATCACCTTCGTGATGATCCTTTTGCTGTGCGCCGGCCTGCTGCCGCGCCTGCTTTCGCTGCCGTTCTGCCGGAGCATGATCCTGGCGAAGATCAACGCCAAAATTGCGCCGACCGTGCTGTCGGTGGATGACTGGTCGCTGCGCTGGTTTGGCGGGATGTCCATCTCCGGTTTGAAATTCACGGATGCCGAGCATCACGCCAATGCGGAATTGCTCAAGCTCACCACGTCGGGCGGTTTGTTCGGCATGCTGCCGATCGGCCGTTTGAATCTGGGAACCATCACCGTGGATGCCCCGCAACTGAGCGTGCAAGTGCCCGGACCGACGCCTGCGTCGGAGGAAAAAGCGCCTGCGGGCAAGGTTGCCGCCAAACCCGCGGCGCTGCCGGTGGCTGATCTGGCGGTCAAATTGGTGGTGCAGGGCGGGCGGATCGAGATCACGGGCGCGGGCCCGACGCCCTTTGTGCTGGAGCATGTCTCGCTCACCACGGATGTAAAGTCCATGGAAGATCCGGTGGCGGTGAAACTGGCGGCATTTGTTCCGTGGAAGGACGATGCCGGCGTGATCTCCATCGAAGGCAGCGTGCCGCGCCCCGAATATTTTTTAACCGGCGGATCGGCGTCGCTGGAGCATCTGAAATTTGGCGTGAAGCAGCTTGATTTGCAGGGGTTTCGCGCGTTGCTGGAAACGCTCACCGGTCAGGCCTGGGTTCGCAGCGGCCTCGCCGATGGTTCGATTGAGCTGTCCTATCGCGGCTGCGAAGCGGCGCAGGTGAAGGCGGACCTGGCCGTGGCCAAACTCTCGGTTGAGCCGCCCGGCAAGGAGGTCTCGCCGGCCGGGGACGTGCGCGTGCTGGCGGATCTTGAATATGCCGACGGTCGCCTGAAGATCGGCCAGTTCTCCTGCGCCTCGCCCTGGGTGGCGATGCAGGCCAATGGACAATTCATGGTGCAGCCGGATGCCAATGGCCACCGCATGGGCGGCGTCGAGGCCAATGCCGAGATCGATCTCCAGTCGCTGACGCGCGACTTTGGCAGCCTGCTGAAACTGCGCAACGATTTTCGCGTGGAACACGGCCGCTTGCGCGTGGATGCCGTGCTGTCGGGCACGCCCGATGCGATGGAAGCCAAGGTGGCGCTTGCCGCGAGCAACCTGACTCTGCGTTCCGGCGCCGAACTGTTTGCGATGCAGCCGGCGCCAACGGCCCGGCTGAATGTCGCCCTGCCGTACGACCAGCCCATGGAAGTGCGTGAACTGCTGGTCGATCTGCCGTTTGCACATGTGGCGGGCAAGGGGCGCGTGGAAAGCGGCGATGTCAAAATGAATCTGGATCTTGGGGCCTTTACCAAGGATTTCCGGCGCGTGCTGTCGAGCTGTCCGAATCTGACCGGCATGCTGGATGCCGAGCTCAACACGCATTCCTCCGGCGGGCGCATGACGTTGGAACTCGCGGCAACCGCCACGGGCGTGCAGGCCGTGTTGGAACCCGGCCGGGTGCTGGCGCTGAACAAGGGCATGTTGAAACTTTCCGGCAATGCGCCGCTGGTCAATGGACTGCCGCTGCCGGATGTGTCGGATGTGCAGGTGTCGTTTGACAGCGATGCCGGGTCGATCACCGGTTCGGCGGCGCGGATCGTGGCGGCGGACAGCAACCAGCCGCCGGTCGTGGCGGATGGACAGTTCAAGGCGGAACTTGATCTGGCGGCGGCGCGGCGCTTTGCCGGGCCTTTCATCACCCAACTTCCCGCGGATGCCGCCCTGGGTGGCAAACTGGTTTCCGCGATCACCCTGGGCATGTCCGGCGGGCAGGCAAAAGTGCGCCTGAACACGGTGTTGCAGGATCTCCGGCTGCTGACCGCCGCCTGGGATGTGCGCGAGGACGACCTGCGGCTGCGGATGTCCGTGGATGCGGATGTGACGCGCGGCGCGATCAGAGTCTTCGACACGCACCTGGCTTCGCGGGTCGCCAAGGTCGATGTGTCCGAGTGGCAGGTGCAGTTGCCGGAACACAATCAGGGCCTGACCATGAAGGGCGATGCCAAAGGCGAACTGGATATTGCAGTGCTCTCGGCCTGGCAGCGCGCGGGCCGGAAATCCGGTCCTCCGCCGCAGATGGAAGGCAAACTCACCCTGCAGGCGCAGGGCGCCGGCGAGCGCCAGAATGTAACCGTGGCACTGGCCGCAGCGCTGGATGCTTTCCGCCTCGCCACCTCCAACAGCGTGCCATTTGTGGAGCCGCACGCCGAACTGACGCTCAAGGCTTCGATGCCGGATGACGCTTCGCGCCTGACGCTGGAGGCACTCACGCTGCAATCCTCGCTGGCGGATCTGGATGCGAAGGGAAATGTGGCGTCCTTGACGACCCGGCCCTTCGTGGATCTGAGCGGGAATGTGGGCGTGGATTTTGGCAACGTCAACAAACTGCTGCGTGCGCGCGGCCTGCAATATCCGGTCGTGGCCGGGCATCAGAAGCGCCCCTTTGCCATCAGCGGCCCCGTGGATGGCGGCCTGGTTTCGCTGCTTTCCTATGGCAAGATCCAGGCGGCGTTATATCTTGAATCCGCCAGCGCCTATGGTGTTTCCGGCGGCTCGTCCGACCTGGGCGCCACGCTGGCCAACGGCATCCTGAAGGTGGATTATCAGCCTCCGGTTAACCAGGGGAAGCTGATTTTCACGCCCAGCGTGGAAGTGTCGCGCACACCCATGGTAATGACCTTCCCAGCCAAAATGCGCATGCTGCAAAATGTGCAGCTGACGCAGGAGATGCTGGACCAGGGACTGTCGCTGATGCTGCCGCTGCTGCATGGCAGTTCCGTGCTGGGCGGCACGGTGGATCTGACGATGCAGGAATGCACCGTGCCCCTGGGGCCGACGCTCACAAACGACATGACCTTCACTTCCGCGCTGACGCTGCACAACCTGCGGCTGGCGCCTTCGGGCGCGCTGGGATCGATTCTAGACATTACCGGCCACGCCGGCCAGGAAATCACCCTGGCGCAATACGATCTCACGGCGGAATGCAGTCATGGCCGCGTGAAACCGTCGGACCTAGTCTTTAACGTCGCCGGGAGCAAAATGACGCTGTCGGGGTCGGTTGGTCTGAACGGTGCGCTGGCCTACACGGCTGTGGTGCCGGTTTCCGCGGGGCTGGTGGGCAAACAATTTGCCAAGTACCTGGAAGGCGAAACCGTGCGTGTGCCCATCACCGGCACGGTCGGTGCGCCCGCCATTGACAAAAAAGCCTTGGATGCCGAAGTCAAGCGGTTGGTCGGCAGCGCGGCCAAGAAGGCCGCCGGCAGCGTGTTGGGCGGATTGTTGAATAATTTGAAATAAACGGAGGGCATCGCATGGCGAAGCTGTTGTTCGCGAAATACGCCGGGAAAAATCTCGAGCCTGACAATTCCATCGGCGCCAAATGGCTGCGTTTGCTGGATGCGCTGGACCTCGCGCCGGCCGTCAAGGGGAAGCGCACCTGCATCAAGATGCATCTGGGCGGCGGCACCGGCTTCACCACCATCCATCCATTCTTCACACGCAAACTGGTGGAAAAAGTCCGCGCCGCAGGCGCAAAATCCATCTTTATCACGGATTCTCCCGGCTCCGTGTTGCAGGCGGTGGAGCGCGGCTATACGGCCGAGACGGTCGGATGTCCGCTGGTGCCGCTCTCCGGACAGTCGGACAAATATTTTGAAAAGCGTGCGGTCACGCCGACGTTCGGCGCGTTGCGCGAGCTTGAAATCGGCGGCGAAGTGCTGGCCGCCGAGGCGCTGATCGACTTCTCGCATGTGAAGGGACACGGCGCCTGCGGCTTCGGCGGCGCATCGAAGAATTTGTCCATGGGGTGTGTGACGCAAAAGTCGCGCGGCACCCTGCATGCGCTGGAAGGCGGACTGGACTGGAACGGGAAGCTTTGTACGCACTGCAAGAAGTGCGAGGCCAACTGCCCGAACGGCGCCATCAACATGGACAGCGGCAAGTTCGAGGTCTTCTACCACAACTGCAAGTACTGCCAGCATTGCGTGTTGATCTGCCCGACCAAGGCGTTGACCATGCAGGGCGGACGCTATCGCGATTTTCAGCGCGGCATGGCGCTGGCCACCAAGACCGTGCTGGAGAACTTCCCGGCGGAAAACCGCGTGTTCATCAACCTGCTGATGAATGTGTCGATCTTCTGTGATTGCTGGGGCATGACCACGGCCAGCCTGGTGCCGGACATCGGCATCCTGGCCGGACGCGACATCGTGGCCATCGAACAGGCCACGCTCGATCTGATTCGCATCGAGGACCTGATCGCCGGCGCGCTCCCGCCGAAATGGGAAATGGGCACCAAGGGCCACCTGTTCGAACGCGTCCACGGCAAAGACCCGCATGCGGTGATCGAATTTCTGGAGGAACTCGGCCTGGGCAAGCGGAAGTATAAGTTACAGGAGATCGAATAACAGGATGCCTCGGGTAGGGCGGGGCCGCCGGACCCGCCGCGTTCCGGCGACAGGGAGGCAAGCTTGCGGCTTGCCTCCGTTTTCGGCGCGTGCAGCGCCCGCGCCCTACCTTTTTGCTACAAGCATATGACCAACTATACAATCCCAAAGACATCGATTCCTCCCGCAATCAATGCCGCTTTTGCCGCCGGTTCCTGGTCTGCGGCGCAAGAAGGGCGCGTGTCGCATTTCCGCCCCGAAGGCAGCGCCCACCAGCCCGATGTCCGGTTTCGGCTGCTGCACGATGACGCCAATCTCTATGTGCAATTTCAGGTGCAGGATCGTTATGTGCGATCCGTGCAGACTGCATATCAGGGCATGGTCTGCGCGGACAGCTGCGTGGAATTCTTTGTCCAGCCCCGCGCCGATCGCGGGTATCTCACCTTCGAAATCAATGCCGGCGGCACGCTGCTGCTGTATTACATCGAGGATGCCACGCGTGCGCCGGGCGGATTCGCCAAGTTTCAAAAAGTACCGCCTGAGTGGGGGACGCAGGTGCAGATCTGGCACTCGCTTCCGGCCGTAGTCGATCCGGAGATCATGGAACCAGTAACTTGGAATATCGGCTATCGCATTCCGCGGGAGTTGCTGGAGACGTATGTCGGACCGTTGGGAAACTTTTCCGGACAAACCTGGCGCGCCAATTTCTTCAAGTGCGCCGACCAAACCTCGCATCCGCACTGGGCGAGCTGGTCGCCTGTCGTCAAACTGAATTTTCATTTGCCGGAATGTTTTGGTAACGTGGTCATGACTTGATAAGAAGGCGCTCGTGAAAAAGAAAATCTCAATGATCGCCACGATGTTCTGGGCGAAGGTGAACGCGGTCGCGGTTGCAGCGGCGGCAGTCGCGACCGTGGTCAGCGGCGGAATCGTCCAGGATTGGCCCCATTGGCGCGGCCCAGATCAGCATTCAGGAATCGTTGAAGAAACATCCATCAAGACATTAGCTGGCGCATGCATTCTTTGGTCGGCTTCCATTGGCCCGGGTTTGTCGGCCATGGTCGTCTCCGGCGATCGCGCTGTCACCATGGGGTACAAGGATAAACAGGATCAGGTGATTTGTTTTGATGGGAAATCGGGCAAAGAGTTCTGGCGTGTGTCGTATGATGCCGATCTCGACGCAAATAGTTATTCCGGCGGCCCTAATGCTACGCCAACGATCGCGAACGGAAACGTCTATACCCTCGGCAAACAGGGAATCGCCTGTTGTATCTCATTGAAATCGGGCGAAATTGTTTGGAAGCGAAATATTCCCAGGGATGAGGGACATGAGGGCCCGGACGGATGGGGATGCAGCGGATCGCCGGCGATTTGGGACGACCTCGTCGTGTATAACCTGGGAGCCGATGGAATCGCGCTGAATCGGATTACGGGCGCAACAGTTTGGGTTTCTGCGCCAGGGAAAACCACGCAGACGAGCCCCATGTTATTTCCGGATGGCGCTTCGACAAATTTGATAATCCTGCATCGCGACTTTCTGAAATGTTCAAATCCCCGAACCGGAAAACTCATTTGGGAATATCCATGGAAAGCGTATCTCGGTAAATTAGCGTCCAACATGGCCTCGCCAGTCTGGGCTGACAACGGTTTTTTTGTCTCTTCCTGCTACTCAAAAAATGCCTCGGCGTTGATCGCACTCAATAACCGCGTCCCGGAGCTCAAATGGACGAACACAACCTACTACTGTCACACGAGTCTGCCGATCTACTTCAAAGGACATTTGTACGGCATCAGCGGATACATGGGCGGTACGCACGCGAACTCCAGACAATTCAAAGGACCGGCGCATGAGGGATTGTTTTGCGCGGAAACCGCCACCGGGGCATTGACGTGGAAGGTAAGAAAGGAGGATTTTCCGATTAGTGCTTCACCGATCCTGATCGGCGAGACTCTTTTGTATGTGACTCTCGATGGCTGCCTGATTCTTGCCAGGGCAAATCCTGAAAAGTTTGATTTGCTGGGGCGGATGCCTGTGCTTTCGAAATTGTGCTGGACATCCCCAAGTTATTCCAACGGGAGAATTTTTGTGAGGAACGATGTTGGCAATGTTGTTTGTGTTCAGCTCGGGAATGAATGAGGCGCTGAATTTATGGAAGAGATTGCGACATGAACCTTGGACTTGAAGAATATGCCTGCCTGACTAAAGCCGTTTTGCTCATGTCCGTGATGTTGCCAGTCGCGGCTGCGGGGGCGCCGCAGGAGACGAATGCGATGCTGATGTTAAATACGCCGGAAGTCGAAGTGGGTGTGCTGCCGCACGTCGGCGGGCGCATCGTCTTGCTGCGGAAGCCGGGCGGGGCGAATGTGCTGTTGAGCGATCCCGCGCTGTGGAATGAACCGGACAGCGCGATTCCAACGCCGGAAAAAGTCAGGCAGTCGCCATTTTTTTTCAAGGCGTATCGCGGACACATTCTCTGGGTGGGGCCGCAGTCGGAATGGTATAACCACCAGGCTTTTTATCCCCAGAAAAAGGGGAATCCATGGCCGCCAGACCCGTTTCTGACCTGGGGACGCTATACGGTGGTGGAAAAGAGCGAGCGCCGTCTGGTGCTGCAGAGCCCGGAAAGTCCGGTTTCAGGCGTGATCTTTACGAAGGCCATCGAGATTGCCTCCAATGGCGAGGTGCGCATCAAAAATACCGCGCGCAACATCCGGTCAGAGCCGGTTTCCTGGGATCTCTGGTCCAATACCCGCGTGAGTCCGTTTGCGCGTGTCTATGTGCCGCTGCGCGGCAGCATGCGCATCGAGACCGGGACCGGCGCGAACTTCGAAAAACAGCCGTTTCAGTATGACATTGTCGACGGGTTTCTGGTCATCGACAATCGCCGGCATCCACTCGTCGCGCCCTGCACCAGCGCGGGCGGCAAGGCTTTCCTGGACGCGCGCGCCGGGTTCATTGCCGCTTTTGAAAACGGCATGTGCCTGATCAAGCGCTTTCCGGTGGTCGCGGATGCACAGGCGTGCAAAGGGCAGGCGAACATCGAGGTATATTACAACATCGATGTCCGCAAGCCGGATGCGAGCGAGATGGAACTGGAAAACCACGGGCCTTTCCAGACATTGCCTCCGGGCGGAATTCTGGAAATGGACGAATCGTTGACCGTGGTCGACTACACGGGCGAATCGACGGCAGCGGCGCAGATCGCATTCCTGAAAACGCTCGGGCTTGGCGCTGAATCTGCCGCGCCTGCAAAGCCGTAGCGCAAACAATCCACCACAAGCCTCAAGCATGAGCGCCGCCGCCGGCCTTGCCGGGGACGACGTCTACCGATGCCGTACGGCTGCATGTTTCGCAACGAAAAGAAATCAAAACTAAACCTGAAAACGTCAGCTGAAAGAGCCGCAGATAAACGCGGATGAACGCAGATCAAGATCATGTTTAGATGAAATCGTTTGGAGCAAAGGCAGTATGCGCCTTTGATCCGTATTCATCCGCGTTCATCTGAGTTTATCCGCGGCGAACTGTCTTTCAGGTTGAATCCTCCGTAGCGCGCATCAAAACATAGCCAATAAAAGGATCCGGATGCCGACAAAGGCCAGGGCGATTGCCAGGCCGCGGATAATCCATCGGCCATGCACGCGGGTGGAAAGCGCCGCGCCAGCTTGTGCGCCGAACAACACGCCGATGGACAGCGCGATGGTCTGGCGGAGTCCACCGTGCGCAAACGAGCCGGTGGCGATGTGGACGAGGGTTCCGGTCAGGGCCATGATGGCCAGGATGAAATGTGATGTGGCCGTGGCGATGTGCACGGGAAAATTCAGCAGGCGCACGAGAATGGGGACATGCACGATGCCGCCGCCGATGCCCAGCAGGCTCGACACGTAGCCGACCAGCAGGCTCAAGCCTACGCCGAGTTTGGGATGATAGGCGAAGGTGTGCACGTTCCCCTGGGCGTCGACAATCATGCGGCGCGTTTGCCGGTTGTCCGTTTTTTCGGTGGGTCGTTCTTCCGGCGGACGGTGGGCGATCAGGTACGCCGCAGCCGCCAGCATGAGCACGCCGAAAACGGCATTGAAGAGTGAACGGGGAATATAGTTCGAGGAAATGGCGCCCAGTATGGCTCCGGGCACGGTGGCGCCTGCAAAGAGCAGCCCCGAGCGGTAGTCGATGCGGCCCATGCGCGCATACGCCCAGGAACCGGACAGGGCATTGCAAAACACGACGGCCAGCGAAATGGCGGTCAGGGTTTCCGCGCGGGCATGCGGATAGAGCAGCAGCAGGACGGGCATCAGGATAAAACCGCCTCCGACGCCAATCAAAGTTCCAAGAGCACCCAGCAGGAGGCCCAACACGCTCAGCCACAAAAACGATTCCATGGGGATGTCAGCCTTGTTTTGTGCACATTGTGTTGTACGTGGTTCTCCGATCGGGACGCCAAGGTAGATTACGCACATTCTTGTTTTGGTCAATGCGTTTCCGGGGCCATTGACACACCGCGTCGAGTTTGTCATTCTGCGATTTGACACGAAATGATCGAGGAGTTGTTTACATGACCAAACCGCAGGACACCCGGCCGGACTGGGACACGTATTTCATGGACATCGCGCTGGTGGTGGCGCGACGCGGCAATTGCAGCCGGCGCCAAGTGGCGGCTGTGGTGGTTTCGGACCGCCGCATCATTTCCACGGGTTACAACGGCACGCCGCGCGGCGTGCGCAACTGCTTCGAGGGCGGATGCGAGCGGTGCGCCGGCAACGCCCCGTCCGGCACGGATCTGACCAGCTGCATCTGCTGTCACGCCGAGGAAAACTCCATTACGCAGGCAGCCTACCACGGCATCAAGCTGCGCGGCGCCACCATGTATGTCACCATCAGTCCCTGCCTGACTTGCGCCAAGATGATCATTAATGCCGGCATCGCCGAGGTGGTTTATGGCGGCGACTATGCCTTTAACGAACAGACGCGCAAACTCCTTGCCGAGGCGGGCGTGAAGTGCCGCAAGTTGAAGACGGCTGCAGTTTAATGGATGTTGTGGCGCAGGCGATGAATGGACTGAATAGGTATGGCGCGGCCGCCGGACGCGCCGTCCGACAACGGCAAGCGCGCTTGCCGTTGTGCCACAGGTTCGCGGCGGATCCGGCGGCCCCGCCCTACCGAGATTCGGTACCACAACGCAGAAATTTAGAGTGCACACATGCGAATTTTAGTGACGGGCGCAGCGGGAAAACTGGGCAATGTGGTCTGTCGGCATCTGGCCGCACAAGGCGAGGAAGTGGTGGCCGTGGACGGGCGGTATGTGGCCGGTCTGCCGGTCAAACTGCACGTCGCGAACCTCCTCGACCGGACAGCGGTGTATGCGCTGCTGGACGGGTGTCAGGCGGTTGTGCATCTGGCAAATCATCCCACGGTATGGGGACGATCACCGCAGTCAGTCTATGCCGAAAACGCGACCACCGACGCCAATGTCTTTCAGGCTGCCATGGATTTGGGCGTGCGGCAGATTGTTTTCAGCAGTTCCATTCAGATGGTCTCAGGCACGCGTTATGCGGTCGACCTTGGGAAGCCCTCCAGCATTGCTTATCTTCCGGGAGATGGCAATTTGCCGGCGTGCTGCGGTAATCTCTACGCGCAGGGCAAGCATGCAGCCGAGAGCCTGTTGCAGTATTATGCGGTTCAGGCACCGGATCGCTCGTA
>Ga0316226_1004064_pt1 | contig 11935 bp, 12 predicted proteins | sample TBH18017metaG_FD_206009 | JGI IMG/M metagenome (GOLD analysis project Ga0316226, IMG submission 206009) | Freshwater microbial communities from Trout Bog Lake, Wisconsin, USA - TBH18017 | ecosystem: Environmental > Aquatic > Freshwater > Lake > Hypolimnion/Profundal zone | place: USA: Wisconsin... | reverse complement strand
CTCGCCGTTCCCCGACGGCGAGACGTTCGTGAAGATCGAGGAGAACGTGCGCGGCGAAGACATCTTCATCATCCAGCCGACGTCGCCGCCGACGAACCATAACCTGATGGAAATGTTCATCATGATGGATGCGTTGCGCCGTGCGAGCGCCAAGCGCATCACGGCGGTGATGCCGTTTTATGGTTACGCCCGGCAGGATCGCAAAGACCAGCCGCGCGTGCCCATCACGGCCAAGCTCGTCGCAAATCTTTTGGTCGCCGCCGGCGCGAACCGCGTGCTGACGATGGATTTGCACGCGCAGCAGATTCAGGGCTTCTTCGACATCCCGGTGGATCATCTTTATGCCGCGCCGGTGATGTATGATTATTTGAAGAAGAAAAATTTGACGAACCTCGTCGTGGTCAGCCCCGACGCCGGCGGCATCAAGATGGCGCACGCATATTCGCAGACGATGGAAGCGGAACTGGCCATCGTCGCCAAGCGCCGCAAGAGCGCGACGGAAGTCGAAAGCATGGCGGTCATCGGCGAGATCGAAGGCAAGAATGTTCTGCTCGTGGACGACTTGACGGAGACGGCGGGCACGCTGACCTCGGCGGCGGCCATCTTGAAAACGAAGGGCGCCAAAAACATCCTGGCCTGCGTCTCCCACGCGCTCCTGAACGACACGGGCATCCAAAGATTGCGCAATTCTGCCATTGACGAATTGATAACAACTGATACAGTCCAACGCCCTGCAATTGACGGTGTGAAGATAACTACGCTGTCGGTGGCGGGGCTTTTGGGCGAAGCCATCAAGCGGATTCACACGAATTCGTCGGTGAACTCGCTCTTTGAATTTAAGGGCGGGCGCACCAGTTGAGCGCCGGCCGGAAACAATTTTACATTTTACAACATGAAATCTGTCGCATTGAAAGCCTATCCGCGTTCCCAAGTGCAACGCGCCGAAGTCACCAAGCTCCGCGCCGCCGGCCGCGTGCCCGCCACCATTTATGGCCGCCAGGCCGCGCCGCAGAACATCGAGGTTGTTTCCAAGGAGATGGCCGACCTGCTGAACCACTCCGTTTCCGAAAACCTGCTCGTGGACTTGACCGTCGAGAAGGACGCCCGCTCCAAGCGCCTCGCGCTGGTGCAGGAAGTCCAGCACCATCCCTTGACCGGCAAAGTTGTCCATGTTGACTTCCACGAAGTGGCCGAGACCGAGAAGGTCACCATTTTTGTCCCCGTCGAAACCACCGGCGAACCGGCCGGCGTCAAGAACGGCGGCGGCACGCTGGAACACATTTTGCACAAGCTCAAGATCCGCTGCCTGCCGAAAGATTTGCCGGAGCAGATCACCTTGGACGTGACCGCGCTGGAAATTGGCAAGTCCATCCACATCGCCGACATCGTGCCGCCGGCTGGCGTGCAGATCATGGGCGAGAAGTCCCGCACCGTCGTGGCCGTCGCCGCGCCGCGCGCCGAGGAAGAAGTGGTCGCAGCCGTTGCAACCGCCGCTGGCGACGTCGAAATGACGAAGGAGAAAAAGGAAGAAGGCGCCGAGGGTGCCGCGCCCGCCGCCAAGGCCGGCGACAAAGCCCCGGCCAAGGGCGACGCGAAACCCGCGGCTCCGGCCGGCGACAAGAAGGCCGAGGCCAAGCCCGAAGCCAAGAAGAAATAATTTACGCGGCGCAGGCCGCCCCCGCGCATGGAGCCGCTGCACCTTATTGTGGGGCTGGGCAATCCCGGCGCGGATTACGCGAAGACCCGCCACAACGCCGGGTTTTTGCTGGTCGAGAAGCTGGCGGAGCAGTGGTCGGCCGGCTGGACGAACGAGCGGAAGTTTCAGGCGCGCGTGGCGCGGGCGGATTGCGCCGGCAAAAAGGTTTTGCTGGCCGAACCGCAGACGTTCATGAACTTGAGCGGCGAGGCGGTCGGGGCGCTGGTGAAGTATTACCAGTTGCCGTTGGAAAAGATTTTGGTCGTCGTGGACGATGCGGATTTGCCGTTGGGCGAAATCCGGTTGCGGCCCGGCGGCGGGACGGGCGGGCATCATGGATTGGAATCCGTGACGCAGCATCTCGGCGCGAAGACGTTTGCGCGGCTGCGGATTGGCATTGGGCGCAAGGACGAGGCGCGGGAAATCACCGGCCATGTGCTCGGGAAGTTCGGCGCGGACGAAGCCGCGCTGCTGAAAAAAGTTTTGGAACGGGCGGCGGATCAGATGGAATGCTGGGTGGACGCCGGATTGCAGAAGGCCATGAATCAATTTAACGGGGTCGTTGACCCCACGAACAAAGCATAAATGAAAAAATACGAAGGTCTGTTCATCCTGAACTTGAACGGCAAGGAAGACGGCGTGCAGGACGCCATCACCAAGATTTCCGCCGACATCACCGCCACCGGCGGCAAGATTGAAACGGTGCAGAAGATGGAGAAGAAGGCGTTTGCCCGCGTCGCCGACAAGCGCCACAGCGCCGGCTTCTACGCCAACGTCATTTTTGATGCGACGCCCGGCGTCATCGCGCAGTTGCAGAAGAAATTCTCGCTCAACGAGGACGTCTTCCGCGTGCTGTTCACCCTCGCGCCCGCGCCCAAAGCCGCGAAATAATTAGGAGGCAACATGGCCAATTTCAACAAAGTCATTCTCGCCGGGAATCTCACCCGCGACCCGGAGTTGCGCTATACCCCCAAGGGTCTGGCCATCGCCAAGATTGGACTGGCCATCAGCCGTAAATGGCGCAGCGAAGCCGGTGAGATGAAGGAAGAAGTCACCTTCGTGGACGTGGATGCCTTCGGCAAAACCGCCGAAACCATCGGCCAGTATTTGAAAAAAGGCCGTCCCATTCTCGTCGAAGGCCGTCTGCGTTACGAGACTTGGGATGACAAGTCCACGGGTGCCAAGCGTAGCAAGCTCGGCGTCGTTATGGATAGTTTCCAGTTCATTGATTCTAATCGCGGTGAAGGCGAAGGTTCCGCCCCCGCCGCCGCGCGCCCCGCCCGCCCGGCCGCCGCCCCGGCCGCCCCGGCCGCCGAACCCGTCGAAGGCGACGGCCCGCCCGAAAGCGACGACGTCCCGTTCTGATTTTTTAACTCCGCAACCAATTATCTTTGTATGGCAAAAACTGAAGTCATCCTCACGCACAACATCATCGGCCTCGGTGGTGAATCCGACAACGTCCGCGTCGCCGCCGGCTACGCGCGCAACTACCTTTTCCCGCAGCGCCTGGCCGTGCCCGTCACGTCCGCGAACAAGCGGCAGATGGAGGCGCTCAAGCAGAAGCGCGCCGAGCGCGAGGCCGGCGAGCTCAACCACATGACCGACCTGGCCAAGGCGTTCCACAAGCTCGTCTGCATCATCAAGGTCAAGACCGGCGAGGACGGCAAGCTGTTCGGCTCCGTCACCAGCGGCACCATCGCCGACGAGCTGAAGCACCAGTTCGACATCGCGCTCGACAAGAAGAAGATCAAGCTGGAGCATGCCATCCGCGCCACCGGCGAGTTTGAGGTGGACCTGCATCTGCACGCCGACGTCAAGGCCACGCTCAAGGTGCGCGTCGAAAGCACCACGCCCGTCGCCGCGCCGACCGCCGCCGCCGTCGAGGAAAAACCGCACACCATGAAGCGCGGCCATCGCGGCGACATCATCGCCCCCACCGAGGCCGAGCTGAAGGCGAAGGCGGAGAAGAAGCCCAAGGCCGAGAAGAAGGCCAAGGCGGAATAAAAGGATTTTGATTTCAAGCCGTCCGGCGCTGCCGGACGGCTTTTTGTTTTCCAGGAGCCAGTGCCGGCGCTGGCCCGGCGTTGAAACGCCGGGCGATTGTCGGATTGGCCTGCTGGGACGAAGCCGGGCGCGCTCCCCATTTCAAGCCCGCAGGAGACGACGTGAGAAGTCTCAAATATTCCGCCCCAGGTATTTAGCCGGAGACGCGTCACCTCCTCTCCTGCAAACAGGACGGTGGCGGTGCGGAGCGGGAGGAAGGCTTGTCCAAAGGCATGATCCCGGTTATTGCGCGATGGAGAGCCACCCCTTCGCAAGCCAGCCCAATTGATCCGTGATCCCCCGCGATTTATCCGTGGGTGAAGGCAATAACTCCGTGGGCAGACGTAATAAGTCCGTGGGTGAAGGCAATAAGTCCGTGGGCAGACGCAATAAGTCCGTGGGCGAAGGCAATAACTCCGTGGGCAGACGCAATAAGTCCGTGGGCGAAGGCAATAAGTCCGTGGGTGAACGCGATTTCTCCGTGGGCAAACACAATAAGTCCGTGGGCGAAGTCGTTTTCCTCACGGGCAGAAGCGATTTCCCTGCGGGCAAACGCGCCCGGCACGCGGGCAAACGCGTCCGATCCTCGGGCAAACGCCTTCGGTCCTCGGGAAATTGTGATTTCCTCACGGGCAAACGCAATTTCCCCACGGGAAAAGGCGTTTGCCCACGGAGAAAACCCGCCAAAACCCCGGGAAACCGGCAGAAACCGGCGACTTTGGCCGGAAACTGGCGGAGTGGACGGGCGGCTGCCCGGCGATGTGGCGTCGGGCGTCCCGCCGGAGGTGGCGGGCGGCATCCGGCCGCCCGGAAAAGGCGGACGGACTTGGCCGACTGCCGCCCGCAGCCCGGTTTATCCGCGAACCAAGATGGTGCATCCCGCAACCAACGCCTTGCCTCCCGGAAACACCGCCCTCAATTCAGGATGGAGCGCGTTTATGCCGTCATTGAGCGCGTCCCATCCGCGATTGAAGGTAACTATTCCGCAATGGGACGCGGTTATTGGCCTATTGGACGCGGTTATTGCCGTATTGGACGCGGTTATTGCCGTATTGAACGCGGTTATTGGCGTATTGAACGCGGTTATTTCAGGAGTGAAGACGTTTATTGCTGAACGGAACGCGTTTATTCCGACAATAAATGCGATTATTGCGTCAATAAGCGTGATTATTCCGACAATAATTGTGTTTATTGCTGAACGAAACGCGATTATTGCGCCAATAAACGTGTTTATTGCTGAAGGGAACGTGATTATTGCGACAATAATTGCGTTTATTGCTGAAGGGAACGCGATTATTACGGCAATAAACGTGTTTATTAACGCACTTTTTCCGCCTATTCCCGCAAAAAACCCCGGAAATGCGCCGTTTTGGCCGAAAACTGGCGGATGGGGCGGGCGGATGCCCGGATTGGTGGCGTCGGGCGGGCGGGCGGAAGAGGCCGCGTCGCCGGCGCCGGGGATTCCGAGGGGAGCGCGAGTTGTCCCAACTCGCAGCGGGCGGCATGACGGGAGGCGGCTGGGATGATTTTGCGGTCTGCTGGCCTGGTCACGCGCTGCGGATTGGGACAATCCGCGCTCCGTCGCGGCGGGCGTCCCGCCGGCAGGTTGGGTAAATGGCAAATTATGGTTTGACCGGAAACGGGAAAGATGAGCCAATGGAGTCATCAGACCATGAAAACGCTTTTGGGCAGACTGCTGGTCGCGGGCTTGGGGCTTTTTGCGCTCACCGGCGGCGCGCAGCCGGTCATCACCAACCAGCCGGCCGGCCAGATGGTGGTCGTCGGCGGCAATGCCACGTTCAGCGTGCTGGCCACCGGCCCCGGCCCCTTCACCTACCAATGGCAGTTGAACGGCACCAACCTCCCGAACAATATCATCACCACCGTGGCGGGCGGTGGTTCAAGCAATCCCGGAGACGGTGGTTCAGCGGGCAATGCCGGGCTAAACGTGGTCACTGGCATTGCCGCTGACAATCTGGGGAATTATTACATCGCCGATTATGGCTATAGTCGCATCCAAAAAGTGGATACGAATGGGATTATTACGACCGTGGCTGGCAACGGAACCTATGGCTATTCCGGTGACAATGGTGCGGCCACCAATGCCAGCCTCTATTCTCCAAACTGTGTGGCGGTTGATGCGCTTGGCAATGTGTTTTTTTCCGAATATTCCGACAGCCGCATCCGTAAGGTTGATACCAACGGCATCATCACCACCGTGGCGGGCAATGGAACGGCCGGCTATTCCGGTGACAATGGTGCGGCCACCAATGCCAACCTTAATTATCCGTATGGAATTGTGCTGGACACCAACGGCAACCTGTTTATTGCAGATTATGAGAACAACCGTGTCCGCCGGGTGGATACCAATGGCATAATAACAACGGTGGCCGGCAACGGCGATTTTAACTTTTCAGGCGATGGCGGCTATGCAACCAACGCCACTTTCCGCTATCCCGACGCGGTGATGTTGGACAGCTCGAATAATTTGTATGTTGCGGATCACAATAATATGCGTATCCGCCGCGTGGATGCCAACGGGATCATCACCACCGTCGTGGGCAATGGCAACCCCACCTATCCCGGCGATGGCGGCTCAGCCACGAATGCCGGCTTGTATTATCCTGCGGGCATGGTGATGGACTCATTTGGTTATCTTTTTATTGCCGAACAAGGAAATTCGCATATCAGGCAGGTTGATCCCAACGGGATCATCACCACCGTCGCGGGCAACGGCAACTCCACCTATTCCGGCGACGGCGGCTCGGCCACCAATGCCGGCTTGAACTATCCTGCGGGTGTGGCCACGACAACAATGTCTGGCGGCGTCCTGATAGCCGACGAGTGGAATTTTCGGATCCGCAATATAACTTTGGGCAGATCCCCATTTTTGCAACTGAACCAGGTGGCCACAACCAACGCCGGCAACTACGCCGTGATTGTTACCAACGCTTACGGCAGCGTGACCAGCAGCATCGTTACCTTGACAACCGTCTCCTTTCAAATCTCCAACCAGACTGCGTATGCCAGTTCAAATGTTTCCTTTGGCGTTACCGCCGTTGGCCCGGGACCGGTTGCTTACCAGTGGCAGTTTAATGGTGCAAACATGGCTTGGGCAACCAATGCTTTGCTGGCTTTGACAAACGTGCAGCCAATCAACCAAGGCGTTTACGACATCGTGGTCAGCAACAATGCCGGGACAGTCACGAGTTCAAATGTGACGCTAATTGTGACCGGGTTTCCGCCCAGTTCCGTGGTAATTGCTCCGACGAACCAAATGATTGCAGTGGGGGCAAACCTGAACCTTGCCGTCACCGCCCAAGGCTCGCTGCCATTTGGTTATGGCTGGCAGTGCAACTCGACAAATATTCCGGGGGCAACGAACAGCACATTCACGCTGGCCAGCGCCGCCAGGAACAATTCCGGCAGTTATCGGGTCGTTGTCACCAATGCCTTTGGCAGCGTGACCAGCACGATTGCGAATGTGACGGTTGGAATTCCGCCCGTCATCACGGTTCAGCCTCAGAGCGCCATTGTAACCAACGGTGGTTCGGCTAGTTTCACAGTTGTTGCTTCCGGCGTCACATCTCTAAATTATCAATGGTATTTTAACACGAATACAATTGGCGGTGGAACCAACGCTGTTTTGCCTGTCGTGTCTGTGGATTCAAGCAAAACCGGCAGCTATTTCTGTGTGATCACTGATGACAACGGCAGTATTACAAGTCGGTTGGCCTCACTGACAATTGGCCTGGCTCCAGTAATTACGTTGCAACCAGTCACTCAAACCAATATCAACGGCACCACGGTCATATTCACCACGGCGGTTTCAGGCACTGGGCCGTTCACTTATCAATGGCAGTTCAACGGCACCAACCTGCCGAACAACATCATCACCACCGTGGCGGGGAATGGCACCAATGGCTTTTCCGGCGACGGCGGCCCGGCAACCAACGCCGGCTTGGCTTCCCCCCTTGGTGTGGCCTTTGATGCCAATGGCAATCTGTTCATCGCGGATTATGGCGATAATCACATTCGCAAGGTGGATACAAATGGCATCATCACGACCGTGGCCACTAATGGCGTCAATAATGGGGTGACGGTAGATGCCGTTGGCAACCTGTTCATTGCGATTGCACTTGCACCAGGACAACCTAATAATTTCATTCGCAAGGTGGCCACGAATGGTGTCAAAACGACTGTTGCCAGCGCCTTGTTTGATCCCATCGGGCTGGCGTGCGATAGCGATGGCAATTTGTTCATTGGGGATTTCGGGGATGAGTATGTTGGGCATTCGCACGTTTTCAAGTTGAACACTAGCGGCACGATTACAAATTATGCCGGCAACGGAACGTATGCCTATTCCGGCGATGGTGGCGCGGCGACCAACGCCGGATTATCTGTCACCCGTTTGACTTTTGATTCCGTTGGCAACTTGTTCCTTGCGGATCTATTTAATCATCGGGTCCGCAAGGTGGATACCAAAGGCATCATCACGACGGTGGCCGGCAACGGAACCAATGGCTTTTCCGGTGATGGGGGTGCGGCGACCAATGCCAGTATGATTAGTCCCACAGGCGTCGCTGTGGATGACAAAGGTGACCTGTTCATTGCAGATGAAGGAGCATACCGCATCCGCATGGTGGACACGAATGGCATTATCACGACGGTGGCCGGCAAAGGAATCAATGTCTTTTCCGGTGATGGTGGGCCAGCGACTAATGCCGGCGTCCATGCGGCGGGGATAATTATGCACGCCGGCAATCTGTTCATTGGTGATTGGAACAACAGCGTCCGCGAGGTGCATTTTGCCGGGATGCCTACCTTGGCGCTCAACAACGTGAGCTTCACCAACGCCGGTAATTATTCGGTCATCATCACCAGCACGTCCGGCAGCGTGACGAGCAGCGTGGCCAGCCTCACGGTCGTGTTGCCGGGCTACAACCATGTCGCCGGCCAGCTTTTGGGCGATGGCACCATGCAGTTGTCCTTCGTGGGCATCAGTGGGGGAAATTACGCCTTGGAAAGCACGGTCAGCCTGTCCCCGGCCAACTGGATTCCGCAGGCGACCAACACCGCCGACGCCCTCGGGAACCTCATCTTCACCAACGCGCCCGACCCGGCCACGAACGATTTCTGGCGCATCCGCTCCGTGCCGTAGTTTTTATTTCCGCGCCGCCAAAAACTTCGTTCCCAAAATTCCGGCGGCCTGCTACCTTGTGGCCATGACAAAGTTCGCACAAGTCCTGGATTCCGCCGACGGGCTGGCGTTTGAAGAACAGGAGTCGCTGGTGGAAGTATTGCAGCACCGGCTGGCGGAGCATCGCCGCGCGGAACTGGTGGCCGCCGTGAAATCCGCCCGGCACGAATTCAAGGCCGGACGCTGCCGCCCGGCCACGCCGGCGCAAATCATCAAACGCCTCTTTGCTTGAAACGGCTGCTCCTGCCCTCCACGGCGTTCATCCGTTCCGGCCGCCGGTTTGCCCGCAGGCAGCCGCAGTTGGCGGCGGAACTGCAGGCGGCGCTGGCCTTGCTGGCAGAGGACGCCTTTCATCCCCAGCTCAAGACGCACAAATTAAAAGGCAAGCTCGCCGGCTCCTGGGCGAGCAGTGCGGGCTACGATTTGCGCGTGGTGTTTCAGTTTGTGCAGCATAAAGGCGCGGAGGCCATCCTGCTGGAAAGCATCGGCACGCACGACGAAGTTTATTGAACGGGATTTCGTTCCGGGCGTTCGCCGCTGCGGGCAACTGCGGCGGTATTTTGTTTTAGCGATGGCACCATGCAACTGGCCTTCGTGGGCGTCGCCGGGAGAAATTACGCCTTGGACAGCACGGTCAGCCTGTCCCCGGCCAACTGGCTGCCGCAGGCCACCAACCGCGCCGACGCCGTCGGGGGTCTCATGTTCACCAACGCGCCCGACCCGGCCACGAACGATTTCTGGCGCATCCGCTCCGTGCCGTAGCGCGCTTTGGTAGGGACATTGCGCTGCGATGTCCCCGCTGGCGCTTCCCAGTTTTTCGGCCAGCGGAATCTGGAAACCCTGCCCGCCGGGGACGGGAAAGCGCGGGCAGGGGGACGGCGCAGCGCGCCATCCCTACCCGGCGGCAGGGCGGGGGAGAAGACGCGCCAAGCCGGATTGGGCGGTGATAAATCTTGCCTTTGGCGGCTGATTCCATAAATTGTCCGACCGTTTTTCTATTTATGCAACTCAACTCATTCCTCGCGCTCGCCGCGCCGCCCGCCACCGGCCAGGGCGGCCCCCCGCCCAACCCCCTGATGTCCTTCCTGCCGATGATCCTGCTGGTGGTGGTGTTCTATTTCATCCTCATCCGCCCGCAGCAGCAGCGCGCCAAGCAGCAGCGCAAGCTGCTCGAGGCGCTCAAGCCGGGCGACGACGTCGTGACCGCCGCCGGCATTGTCGCCACGGTCATCACGGTCAAGGACGGCACCGTGACGCTGCGCTCCGGCGATTCCAAGCTGGAGGTCACCAAGGGTTCCATCACCGAAATCACCAACGGCGGCCCGGCGGCCAAAGCGTAATTTGCCATGAACAAAAACAACAACTTGGGGCGGTTCCTGCTGGTCATCGCCATCATCGTCTGGGCGCTCTTCGAGGTCTATCCGCCGACGTCGCGCGATTTGGTGCAGCAGTTCACCAGCCGCGCGCAGAACCAGGACGACGCGTTCAAGGGCATCCTCGCGCAGACGGCCGCGATGACGAAGGCGGGCACGAACGAGTTCGCCGCCTTGCAGGAGGCGACGGGCACGAACGATTTGCAGAAGTATTTCCCGTTCATCGGCGCGCAGAACCAGGTTCACCCGAATCTTTTCATCCTGAACCGGCTCCAGCGCGACGCGGCGGGCAAGATCAAGCTCGGCCTGGATTTGCAGGGCGGCACGTCGTTCCTCGTCGAGATGGACACGAGCAAGCTGTCCAACACCAACGAGACCAGCAGCGCGCTGTCGCAGGCCATCGAGGTCCTGCGCAAGCGCATTGACAAGTTCGGCGTGGCCGAGCCGATCATCCAATCCGCCGGCGGCAACCGCATCCTCATCCAACTGCCCGGCCTCTCGCAGTCGGACAAGGACAGCGCGAAGGCGACGATCCAGAAGACGGCGTTCCTCGAATTCCGCATGGTGAAGGACGACAGCGACGACATCATCAAGAACGGCGACCCGATTCCCTATGGCTATGTGCTGCTGAAGCACGTGGACCAGCAGGCCAACGGCACGACGCGGCTGGAGCAGTTCGTCGTCAGCAAGAACCCCGAGAACGGCCTGAAGGGCGACATCATCAAGAGCGCGATGGTGGTGCGCGGCAATTTGGGCGAGCCGCAGATTGATTTCCAATTGACGGACGAAGGCGCGAAGCGGTTCGGCCAGACGACGCGCGACAATGTCGGTCACCGCCTCGCCATCGTGCTGGACGGCGAGCTGTATTCCGCGCCGAACATCCAAAGCCCGATCGAGACCGGCAACGGCCAGATCACCGGCAGCTACACGATTGAACAGGCGATGGAGCTGGCGAATGTGCTACAGAATCCGCTCAAGGCGCCGTTGAAGATTGTCTATGCCAGCGACGTGGACCCGACGCTGGGCAAAGATTCCATCCGCAGCGGCATCAAGGCGGCGATTTACGGCGTGGTGTTCGTGTCCGGCTTCATGCTGGTTTATTATTTGTTCGCCGGTCTCGCCGCAAACGTCGCGCTCATCACCAACATCATCATTTTGCTCGGCGTGATGTGCTCGGTCGGGACGACTTTCACGCTGCCCGGCATCGCGGGCGCGGTGTTGACTGTCGGTATGGCGGTGGACGCGAACGTGCTGATCTATGAGCGCATCCGCGAGGAACTCGCGAAGGGCAAGTCGCTGCGCGGCGCGATTGACGCGGGCTACGCGCGGGCGTTCGGAACCATCTTCGACTCGCACGTCACCACGCTCATCTCGTCCATCATTTTGATTTTCATGGGCACGGGCGAAATCAAGGGCTTCGGCGTGACGCTGACGATCGGCGTGGCGGCGAGCTTGTTCACGGCGCTGGTCGTGACGCGGCTGATCTTCAACTTCATGGTGGACCGCAATCTCATCAAGTCGCTGCACATGCTGCACCTGATCCGCAGCACGAAGCTGGATTTCATGAAGGTGGCCAAGCCGCTGTTCATCGTGACGTGGCTGTTTGTCATCGGCTCGCTCGGC
>Ga0316226_1004062_pt1 | contig 11936 bp, 8 predicted proteins | sample TBH18017metaG_FD_206009 | JGI IMG/M metagenome (GOLD analysis project Ga0316226, IMG submission 206009) | Freshwater microbial communities from Trout Bog Lake, Wisconsin, USA - TBH18017 | ecosystem: Environmental > Aquatic > Freshwater > Lake > Hypolimnion/Profundal zone | place: USA: Wisconsin... | reverse complement strand
TCCGCCGGTATATGCATTGCTGGCGATCAGGGTAAAACCAGAACCGCCGGCGACTGTCAGACTCGACCCAGGGATCGATTCCCCGACACTGCCGCCGAACGTGATCGTGGAATTGCCTGTTGCATTCGTCCACGTCTGGCTTCCGGCCAGCAGAACAGGTGAATTCACGAGCAGAACAGCCGCACTGCCGAGATTGGTCAGGCCGCCCGGACCAAGTTGCATCGTGCCGCCGTTGATCACCACCGTACGGCCGAGGCCCATGGTCAGGCTGTTGGCCTGGACCGTGCCGCTGATCGTCACCGTGCTGGCGGCCCCATCGGCCACCTGGAAGCGCGCGTCATCGTTGTCGGCCCACGTTGTCAGTCCCGTGGCGGACGTTGATGAATTTGTGTTCCATGACGCCGTGATGCCCGTATCCCAGATGCCATTGCCGCCCTGCAGATTTGTGATGGTGCTGGTGTCCCAGTACTTGGCCACGGCCTGGCAATGACCAGCCGCCAGGATGGCGGCAAGAGCGGCGAGCGTCGGCAGAACGCGCCGCGTGTGTTGACGTTGCGACCGGAGTTGTCTGACCTGCTTCATAGCGTCCTCCTTCGGCGCGCGTGCGCGCCTGAACCTGCCTCTTTGTTTTCTTTCGCCTCATCGGCCGGAACCAGCATGGGCTCAATCACCAAGCGCATGCGGTTCGTGACATCGCGGTGCGCCATGCGCCACAACAACTGCTGCACGCCGCGGTCGCTGAGCAGCTCGAGGCATGGGTCGATTGTTGGCGGCCGCGGCGCGACACGGTCCAGGAAGAAGGCCTCGTTGTCGCACCCGATGATCTCCACATCCCGCCCCGGCCTGATCTTGCGCCGCTCGAGCGCCTGGTAGAGCTGGGGGATCTGATAGTCGGCGGCCACGAAAATGCCGGTTGGCCGGGGCGTCGCGGTCAGCAGCCGTTCCGCGAAGCTCTCGGCAAACACGACCTGTTCACGATAGGTGTCGGCATCACGGGGTCCGACCAGAGACAGCACGTCGATGCCCGCTGCCTGGGCGTGGGAGGTGAACCCGGCCAGACGTTCCCTGAAGGCCGGATGGTTGGGGCGCTCATTCGTGAACGCCAGCCGCCGGTGCTTCCGGCCGATCAGGTAGTCCGCCGCCATGGGGCCAATACGCGCATTACTGAACAGCACCTGATCGAAGCGGTCATGGAACGCCGCGTAATCGCGCATCAGGCTGACCGTGGGGATGCCGTCGAGCAGGGCCAGCGCGGAGTTCGACAGCTTTCCGGGGTCGCTGTAGACGAAGAGCAGGACGCCATCCACTTCGCGGGCGTCCAGGGCGGCGGGGATGCCACCGTCATGCTCCAGCCCGGCGAGCATCATCTTCAGCCCCGCGTCATGCAGGGCCCGGCCCACCCCGCGCATCAGCGACGGATAGCCGCGTGCCCCATAATCGACGCCGGCGTTGAATCCGGCGAAAAACAGCAGAATATTGCCGGTGCGCAACCCTTTGCGCCCCGTGGTCTTGGGTCCTGGTCGCTGCACCCGTGGCTGGTAGCCCAGGCGCTCCGTGACGGCGCGCACCTTCCGCTCGATATCCGGCGTCACGCCGGCAGAAGCGTTCAGCACCCGCGAGACCGTCGCGTTCGAAACGCCGGCCTTGGCCGCAATGTCGCGCAGTGTCGTCATGCCCGTCAACCTCTCCCGTACCCGTTTGAAACGATACCACCGATCCTCTGAAACATTCAACTTTGATTTTCAGTAACGGGCAGCGCCTGCGCGGATCGCCTCTGGCGTGAACGCCGTCGGGAGTTCCCTTCGGGGGATTCCATCTACGGAGCGCCGTCCATGCCCTGTTGTTTCAAGAGGATATCCACGTCATCACCATGCGTCATGGGTGAATCTTGCGCAAGTCGCGACAGATCATCTTGCCCCATAGGAATCCTGAAGGGATAGGGCGTGCCGCTCCGCGGCCGCCGTATCCTACGCACAAATATCGGGTTTGTCTGCGGCCGGCGGCGGAGCGCCGGCCCTACCCTGTACGATGCATCCGGTACGTCTTTTCGCAAGGACCATTCTTCAGCGTTCTTGTAACGCGGGCTGCTAGCGCAACCCGTAGCTCTCGCGCAGCAGGCCGCGGGGCACTTCCTTGATGAAGCGCGAGGGCTTGCAGAAGAAGACGCCGCCATCGCGGGTGCGCCGCATCTCGGGCGCGCACAGGCAGAGCTCGTCCTTGGCGCGCGTGACGGCCACGTAGAAGAGCCGCCGCTCCTCGGCGTCGTCGCCGGCCTCGCCCAGCGTGCGGCTGGACGGGAACATGCCTTCCGCCACCCAGATCACGAAGACCACCGGCCACTCCAGGCCCTTGGCCTGGTGCACGGTGCTCAGGTGCAGGCGGTCGGGCGTTTCGCCGTGGCGCGCAGCCTGCGTGTATTCGTGGTCGACGTTCGTCAGCAGCGCGACGTCGGAGAGAAAGGCCGGCACGTCGGCGCTCTGCTGAATCTGGACGGACAACTCCTGAATGTCGTCCGCCCGCTTGTCGGCGTTCTCGTAGCTGCGCTGCAGATAGGCGTGGAAGAAGTCGTCAAAGAAGCGGTTGATGGCCTCGCCGCCGCGCGTGGCCAGGTGCTCGTCATGATAGGCGCCCAGCAGGCGCGCCAGCACGGCCCACTCCATCTTGGCGGAGGACCGCATCATGCCGCCGAGCGCCGCGCGCTGGTCGGCGTTGCGACTGTCAAAGGCGCCGCCCAGCTTAGTCCAGTAGCCCTCGATCGTCTTGGGGCCCACGCCCGGCAGCATGCCCAACAGCCGCTCGAAGGCCAGGCGGTCGTGGGGATGGACGCAGACGCGCAGGAAGGCCAGCACGTCCTTGACGTGCGCCTGCTCGAAGACCCCGACGCCCGAGGTGATCACGTACGGGATGCCGGCGCGCGCCAGTTCCATCTGCAGCTCGATGGAGTGGAAGTGCGCCCGGTAGAGCACCGCCATCTGGTTGAGCGCGAAGCCCTCCTCGCGGTGGCGCTGAAGCAGCCGCACGATGGTCTTGGCCTGCTCGTCGCCGTCGCGCAGGAAGATCGCGCGCGGCTTGACCCGCGACGGCCGCGTCGCGCGCAGCGTCTTCTGGAACTGCTCCGGGTTGCCGGCGATGCAGGCGTTGGCCACCTCGAGGATCTCCGGCACGCTGCGGTAGTTCTGTTCCAGTTTGACGATGCGGCAGTTCGGATAGCGCTTGGGGAACTCCATGATGTTGCGGAAGTCGGCGCCGCGCCAGCCGTAGATGCACTGGAAATCGTCGCCCACCACCATGATGTTGCGGTGGTGCGCCGCCAGCAGGTCTACCATCTGCGCCTGGATCAGGTTGGTGTCCTGGTACTCGTCCACCAGCACGTGCCGGAAGCGCTCCTGATAGATGCGGCAGACATCCGGATGGTCGCGCAGCAGTTTGAGCCCGTTGACCAGCAGGTCGTCGAAATCCATCACCCCAAGCTGGCGCTTGCGGTCTTCGTAGGCGTCATGCACGCGCACGATATCCAGCGGGTCCACCTGCAAGGCATCGAGCTGGGCCTCGACGATGTCCTCGACGTCCACGGCGCGGTTGGCGGCCTGGCTGAAGAGTCCCGCCAGTACCTCGCGCTTCGGAAACTCCTTGCGGTTCAGGTGCAGCGCCTTGACGCACTCGTCCAGGGTCGCGCGCGAATCGTCGCGGTCCATGATGATGAAGTCGTGCCGGAATCCGAGGCGGTCGCCAAAGCGCCGCAGGAAGCGGTTGCAGACGTGGTGGAAGGTGCCGCTCCAGATGCCACCCGTCAGGTCGCCGGCAACCTCCGTGGCGCGTTCCATCATCTCGCGCGCCGCGCGGTTGGTGAAGGTCAGCAGCAGCAGCGAGTCGGCCGGAATCCCCTGCTCCACCAGAAACGCCACGCGATAGACCAGCGTGCGCGTCTTGCCCGTGCCGGCAGCCGCCAGCACCAGCAGCGGCCCGTCGGCGGCTGTAGCCGCGGCCAGTTGCTCGGGGTTCAGCAGTTTGTCAAAGGCGATCATGAGAATCCTCGAAACCGCAGATGAACACCGATGAACGCGGACCGTTCATCGCAATCAATATATAGCAGCGCAAGGACATGTTCGCTGAATAGTTGAAAACCATTCCTGGTGCAGGGCCTTGCCAATCAGCGTCAATCTGCGTGCATCTGCGGTTCCGCGCGAGCCACTCAAGCCTTGGTCTTGCGGCTGGCCTTGGCCGTGGGCGCCGCCGCGAAACGCGGCCGCAGCGCGATCATCGGATTGGCGGCGGAGACGGTCACCGTGGCGGTGGAGTGCTTCAGTTCCGTATCCAGGTCGCGCACCGTGCCGTCGAACTCAGCCGCGCTGCCGGGCTCGATCTCCTTGACCTCGGTGGGCAGGCCGATCTTGTTCAGCAGGTTGATGAACGGGTCGGGGTCGAGTTCCTCGACATTGACCATGGTGTGCGGATCCCAGACGCCTTGGGCGACCAGCATGGCCGCGGCCACCGGCGGCACGCCGGCGGTGTAGCTGATGCCCTGCGAACCGACCTCCTCAAAGCAGGCATGGTGGTCGGAGACCTGGTAAATCAGCACGTCGCGCGGCTTGCCGTCTTTCAACCCCTTGACGAAGTTGCCGATGCAGGTCTTGCCCGCGTAGCCGGCGGCCAGCGTCTTCGGGTCCGGCAGCAGCGCCTTGACGACCTTGAGCGGCACCACGTCCTGCCCCGTGGTCAGCTTGACCGGCAGGTGCGAGAGGAATCCCAGGGTGCGCAGCACCGTGAAAACGTTGATGTAGTGGTCGCCGAAGCCCATCCAGAAGCGGATGCTGTTGGCATTGATGTTCTTGGAGAGCGAGTGCAGCTCGTCATGGCCGTTGAGGTAGACCGGCTGCTGGCCAACGACCGGGAAGTCATAGACGCGCTTGACGGAGTGCGTCGGGTATTCCTTCCACTGCCGGTCGATCCAGGTCCAGACCTTGATGAACTCGCGGAAGTTGATCTCGGGATCGAAGTTGGTGGCGAAGTACTTGCCGTGGCTGCCGGCGTTGACGTCGAGAATGTCGATCGTGTCGATCGTGTCGAAGTAGTGCTTCTGCGCCAGCGCGCAGTAGGCGTTGACCACGCCGGGGTCGAAGCCGCAGCCCAGGATGGCGGTCAAGCCGCGCGCGGCGCAGCGGTCCTTGCGCTTCCATTCGTAGTTGGCGTACCACGGCGGCGTCTCGCAGACCTTGTCCGGATCCTCGTGGATGGCCGTGTCCAGGTAAACCGAGCCGGTCTCCAGGCAGGCTTCCAGCACCGACATGTTGATGAAGGCGTTGCCGACGTTGATCACGATCTCGGACCCGGTCTCGCGGATCAGCTTGACCGTGGCCGGCACATCGAGGGCATCCAGTTGCCGGGCGTAGAGCTTCTTCGCCGGGTCCTTCAGGTGGTTCTTGGCCCACACGCTGGCGAGGATCTCCTCGCACTTGCCCAGCGTGCGCGACGCCAGGCAGATGTCGCCCAGCACGTCGTTGTTCATGGCCGCCTTATGGGCCACCACATGCGCCACACCGCCAGCGCCAATGATGAGCACGTTCTTCTTCATGGCAAACGATTTCCCTTTCTCAAGGTGTTCAGTGTTCGGTGTTCAGTAAGAGCATTGCCGAACCCTGAACACTGAACACTTCTTCACGACAAACTCTCGACGAAGTCCTTATACCCGAATCTCCGTACCGTTTCCACCTTCCCGCTCAGCCGCTTCACCCGGATCGCCGGCATGGGCATGCCATTGAACCAGTTCTTCTTGACCATCGTGTAGCCGGCGGCGTCGCCGATGCGCACCACGCTGCCGGGGCGCAGCCGCCGCTGCAGGCGGTAGGCGCCAAAGACGTCGCCCGCCAGGCAGGAGCGGCCCGCGATGACCACTGGGAAGCGGCCCGCGGCGGGCGACGCGATGCGCGCCGTCGTGCGATAGATCAGGTGGTCGAGCATGTGCGGCTCCAGCGAGGCATCCACGATGGCGATGTCGCCGTCGTTGTGCACGACATCCAGCACCGTGGTCACCAATTCGGCGGCGCCGGTGATGGCGGCTTCGCCCGGCTCCAGGTAGACCTGCACGCCGAAGCGCTCGGAGAAGGCCTTGAGGCAGGCGCAGAAGCGTTCCAGCGGATAGCCCGGCTTGGTGAAGAAGATTCCGCCACCCAGGCTGACCCAGCGCATGCGCTCCAGCAGGTCGCCGTAGGTCTGACCGATCTGCTCCAGATGACGCGCAAACGCGCCGCAGTCGTCGTTCTCGCAATTGAAGTGAAACATCAGGCCTGTCAGGCGGTGCGCCACGCGCCGTAGCGCCGCGGTGTCGCGCACGCCGAGGCGTGACTGGGGACGGGCCGGGTCGGCCAGGTCGTAATGCGAGTAGCTGAAGCCCGGGTTGACGCGCACACCCACGTCGAGGTCGCGCACCTCGCGGCCGAAGGCCTGCAGTTGCGAGAGCGAGTTGAAGATGATCTTGTCGGCATAGCGCCGGACCTCGCGGACATCCGCGCGCGAAAAACCGACACTATAGGCGTGGACCTCCTTGCCGAATTTCTCGCGGCCCAACCGCGCCTCGTAGACGCCGCTGCTGGTCGTTCCGTCCAAGTGCTTGCGCATCAGCCCGAAGACCGACCACGTGGAGAAGCATTTCAGGGCCAGCACGGACTTGGCACCGGAGCGTTCGCGCACGCGTTGGATGAGCTTCAGGTTGTGCAGCAACCGGCGCTCGTCGATCAGATAGTAGGGAGTGTCCAGAAGAGCCATCGCGCGATCTTTCCCGCCCGCATCGGGGGCGGCGTTTCATGGGCAATACGTACAGGATTCGGCCCCGAGCACGCAAGCGGAAAGCGCAGCAGCCCGCCGTGCACGTCTTGCCGCGCCCCGGCAGGCCATGATATAAGAGTGTCACCACCGCGTCGTTTGATGCGGCGGATGGAAGGTGCCCCCTGAAAACAGCCTTGCTCCAGATGGCCGCGTTGCTGGTCGGCACCGGTCTCCTGCTGGCGGAGTCCCCGGCCGTAACGCTGGCGCTGACGAACGCCCCGGTGCAGCCGCCGCCAACCACGGCTACCGGCATGCTGGCCGCCTGCGTCGCCACGCTACCGCACGAACCGATCACCCTGAACGGCGTGATCGCCGTCCGTCGCGAGGGCGGCATCATCGTGGCCGAGCATCCCTACCGCCTGGCGCTCGATTGGGGTGCCACGCCCGCGCGCATGCAATGCGACCTGCTCGACGAAGCCGGCGTCGTCCAGGAACGCGTGACCATCACCCGGCAGCCGAGACGTCCGGCGAATCTGGAACTGCGCATCGGACCCGAACTGACCCTGCAGCCCATGCCGGTCCTGAGCACGCCCGTGTGCGGCACGGACATGACTTGGCTCGATCTGACGCTTGATTTCCTGTGGTGGACCGACGCGCGCCTGGATGGCCAGGAGACAGTCCTCGATCACACCTGCGATGTGGTGGTGGTCAAGCCGCCCAGCCCCATCCCCGGCTGCGTCGCCGTGCGCCTGGATCTGGAGAGCAAGATGCACTGCCTGATGCGCGCCGAGCAGATCGATGCCCAAGGCCGCCCGGTCCGCAAGATATCGGTCCGCTCGGTCAAACAGTTCAAGGAACGCTGGCTCATCCGGGAGATGGAGATCGAGACGGTGGACGGGATGTTCCGCACCCGTCTGCGGGTGGACGACGTGTCGAGCCCATGAACGCGCCCCAGCTCATTTTGGATGGTGCCGTCCTCTCCTTGCTGTTCGCGCTCTCCGCGTTCTTCTCCGGCAGCGAGACGGTGCTCTTTGCCCTGACGCCGGTGCAGGTGCAGCGCATCCGCGACCGCCACCCGCACGCCGGTGCCCGCGTTCAACGCCTGCTGGCCCAGCCGGAGCGGGTGCTCTCCACGATCCTGATCGGCAATACGCTGGTCAACGTCGCCATCGCCAGTCTGGCTTTTCTCGTCGTCCACACGCTCGCGCCCGCGCATGGCGCGCTGATCGCCATCCCTGCGACGACCATCCTGCTGCTGCTGGTCGGCGACGTGGTGCCGAAACGCATGGCGCTCGCCTATGCCGAACGCCTCGCGCCGTCCTATAGCGCCATCCTGGTCTTCTGGACCCACGCCTTTGCTCCGCTCGGACGGTTGCTGGAAGCGACATCACGCATGCTGCGCCGCTTTCTCCGCCCCGAACGACGCGTGCTGAATGACGCCGAGTTGCGCACCCTGCTCCAGATCGGCGCCGAGCAGGGCGCCCTGGACGCCGAAGAGCGCTCCATGGTGGATGGCATCATGCGTCTCTCGGAACTGAAGGCCAGCGACGCCATGACGCCGCGCGTCGATCTGGTCGGCATCGACCTCGACGAGCCCCCCGCCCGGCAACTCGCCGCCGCCCGGCAGGCGCGGCTGCGCTACCTGCCGGTCTACCGACGGACGCCGGATGCCATTGAAGGGTTTCTGGACACCGCCCGCTACCTGCTCGACCCCGCCCATGACGTCCGCAAAGCCACGACGCCGGCGCTCTTCGTGCCCGAAAACGCCACACTGGACGACCTGCTGGTCACCTTCGAGCGCGGCAGCCGCGAGATCGCCTGCGTGCTCGACGAGTACGGCGGCACCGCCGGCGTCATCACCCGCGGCGACGTGCTGGAGTTCGTCGTCAAGGGGGTCGAGCAGGGCGCTGCCGCGCCCAAGGCGCCGATCGAAGAGCTGGGTCCCCATGCCTGGCTGATCGAAGGCGCCACCAGCCTCGACGCCGTGAACCGCACGCTCGGCGTGAACCTGTCGGCTGAAGGCGCCGACCGCCTCGCCGGCTGGGTTGCCTACCATGCCGGCCGCCTGCTCAAAGCCGGCGAGACGGTCGAGGCCCAGTCCTTTCGCGCCACGATCCGCCGCCTGCGCAATCACCGCATTGAGCAGGTGCAGCTTGAGCGGCTGCCTGCCGACACAAACCCGGATGCCCATCCTCGAGCAGGAGACGCATCCGCATGAACATTCCGCTCGAACTGCCGGTTGTCGGTCTCTGCCTGCTGGTGCAAGGATTCCTGGCCGGTATCGAAATCGGCGTGATCTCGATCAACCGCCACCGCTTGCAGCACCTGGTCCGCTCCGGCTCCGAACGGGCGCGCATCATCGAAGGCTACCTGCGCGACACGCCGCGGCTGCTGGGAACCACCCTGGTGGGCACCTGCATCACGCTGGTCACCATCTCCACGCTGACGGCGAGCGTCGCGGAGCGCAACTTCGGCCAGACCGGACAGACGGTCTGCGCCGTGGCTTCCTCGCTGGTGCTGCTGATCTTCGGCGAGTACCTGCCCAAGATCTGGTTCAACCGCCGCCCGGTCGAGCGTTGCCTGCCGTTTGCGCACGTGCTGCGCCTGGCCGAGCGCGCCCTGGGGCCGCTGGTGCGGCTGACCCTGCTGCTGACCCGCTGGGCTTCTCCGCGGCAGGCCGAGAACCAGAGTCTCTTCGTCACGCGCGAGCACATCCAGATCCTGGTGCAGGATAGCGCCGCCGGCGGCGAGATCTCCGCCTTCGAGCGCCTGATGATCAACCGCGTGCTCGATCTGCAGCTCAAGACCGCCGCCGACTTGATGACGCCGCTGAGCCAAGTGAGCCACGCGCATGGTGCGTCCACGTTGCAGGCGTGCAGCGAGCTCGCCATGCATTCGGGGCACCTGCGACTGCCCGTGCTGGATGCCGACGACGGCACCTGCCTCGGCATCCTGCATCTGCTGGACAGCCTGGCCCGCGCCGAGGACCCCGCCACCGTCACCGCGAGCAGCTGCATGACGCCGCCCTTCTTCATCGCCCCCGGCGTCCATGCCGATGACCTGCTGCCCCTGATGCGGCGCCAGCGCCAGCCCATGGCCGTGGTGCGTGACGCCTCGGGCAAGGTGCTCGGTCTGGTCACCCAGGAGAACATCGTCGCCTTCCTCATGGGCGCCCTGCCGGCCAAGACGTGATGAGCGGTGTTCCGTGTTCGGCGTGAACCAAACGAAAAAACCAAGAACCAAGCACGAAGAACAAGAACCGCCCCGCTCCCACCACCGTCCAACTCATGGCCACTCATCCATCCTGTGTCGCCTGCGGCCGTCCGCTCGCGCCGCCAGCCGCCCGCTGCGTCTACTGCGGCGAAACGCAGCCGCGCGACGCCGCCTTCCGCGCGCTGCGCGCCGCGCTCTGGACGCTGGCACCGGCCGGCACCGTCGCGTTTCTGGTTGCGCACGTGCCCCCGGCGCCCCACCTGCCGTCTACGCCGGAACGTGCCCTGCTGCTCGCACTGGGTGCCGGCCTGGCCGTGCTGCCGCCCGCGATCCGGGGGGTGGCGGCCGTTGCCATCCGCGATCGCCAATGCCAGGCGATCGGCCGCGCGGGCGGCGGCCTGCTGGCGACCCTGCTGAGCGCCTGCCTCTCCAATGCCGCGGTCGCCCTGCACACCTGGACGCCGGCAGCCCTGGCGCTGGCCGCACCTGCGGCCCTGGCGCTGCTTGCCATGCCCTTCATCTCGAGTCTGCCGTGGCTGTCTCTGGCGGCCGGCCTGCTGCTGGGCATCGGACTCGCCAGCTGAACCAATTGAGTGGACGCCAGGTCGACGTTCGGCATAGCATCGGAAACGCAAACCTCCGGAGCAACCATGCACGACACGAAGAAGCGTGTGGCCGATGATGATGTTGTCCTGAACCCGGGTGACAATGCCAGCCAGACGCGCCTGATTCAGGAGGCCGTGGACGCCTGTGCGGCACGCGGCGGCGGGCGGGTCGTGCTGCGGGCGGGACTGTATCGCGCAGGCACGATCATCCTGCGCAGCGGGGTCACGTTGCACCTGGAGAAGGACGCCGTCCTCAAAGCCAGTGCCGACCTTGCCGACTATCACCGCCGGGCCTACACCGCGAATCTCAGCGGCGGCGATCGCAGCCGGGCACTGCGTGCACTCCCCACGGCGATGGTCTATGCCGAAGATGCCGAGCACATTGCCCTGACGGGCGCAGGTACGCTCGACGGCAGCGGCGAAGCTTTCTACCGCACGCGCGGTCCCGCTGACCCGCCGCCGCCAGACTGGGTCGCAACCAAAAAGCCGCTGGGCACGTGGATTCCCGCCTTCGAGACGATGATGCTCCAGCCTGAGCGACCGCTCGCCCAGATCCTGCTCGTCAACTGCCGGCAGGTCTGCGTGGAGGACCTGCACATCCGCAACGCACCGCGCTGGACCCTGCACCTGCTGGCGTGCACGAACGTGATCATGCGCGGGATCACCCTGCATACACCCATCGACTGCCCGAACGGGGATGGCATCGATCTCGATGGTTGCAGCGACGCCCTCATCGAGGCCTGCGACATCAGGACCGGTGACGACGCCGTCTGCCTGAAGAACACGAACCTCTGGGACCTGGCGCGGCCCTCGCGCAACATCACCGTGCGCAACTGCCGGCTGAGGGCCACGGCGCACGCCTTCTGCATCGGCACCGAGACGCAGGCCGACTTTGAGAACATCATGCTGGACTCCCTGCAGATCGAGGACTACGACGGCTACGGACTGACGGGCATCGGCCTGAGCATGCTCGAGGGCCACACCCTCCGCGGCGTCCGCGTTTCCAACATCGAGATGCGCGGCATCGTCATGCCCTTCTATGTTCGACTGGGCACCGAGTGCCGCGGCGTCACGCGCCCGGCCGGTGCGATCGAAGACATCGTCTTCGAGAACGTCTCGGCCTCCGGTATCACCGGCAACAGTTTCATGACCGGCCAGCCCGGCCACCCCCTGCGCAACATCCGGGTGCGCAACGTCCGGGTCGCATGCGCCGGCGTGGCTGACCCGTCCATGATCATGCACGAGGTGCCGCTGCTGGAGCCCGAGTACGCCGACAACCGCGTGTGGCGCTTTCTGCCTTCCTACGGCCTCTTCTGCCGCCTGATCGAGGGTCTGGAGCTGACCCGCGTCGACTTC
>Ga0316226_1004050_pt1 | contig 11970 bp, 11 predicted proteins | sample TBH18017metaG_FD_206009 | JGI IMG/M metagenome (GOLD analysis project Ga0316226, IMG submission 206009) | Freshwater microbial communities from Trout Bog Lake, Wisconsin, USA - TBH18017 | ecosystem: Environmental > Aquatic > Freshwater > Lake > Hypolimnion/Profundal zone | place: USA: Wisconsin... | reverse complement strand
AAAGAAACCCTTTCGTCAATAAACACCCGAAAAGCAGGTTTGCCAGAATGCTTGCCCGGCATCTTGCGCATCCTCGACTTAGGCCACTACCACAAGCGCTGGATACGGAATCGGGATGAATTCATTTGGACGGTGGAAATTGCCGGGCGCCGTGCAGGACGGTCAAGATCCGCACGACGTCGCCGCTGATGTCGTAGATCACCCGGTAATTGCCAACGATGATTTCCCGCGTAGGGGATCGTCGAGTTCGGGAACGATGCGACCGGATTCCGGGAAGCGTTCCAGCCGGTCCGTGGCTTCAAAAATATCCAAGATGACCGCGTTGGCGTAGGTCTCGACGTCATGGGCGATGTAGGTGCGAATGGCTTCGAGGTCGGTGCCGGCTGGCTCGGTCCAGACGATCTTCATTTTGCGAAGCGCCGTTTCACTTCCGCGTGGGGAACAACTCGGCCTTCGTCGGCAGCACGTTTGCCCTGCGCGATCTTCATGCGGACGTATAACTCGTACATGGCGTCGGCGTACGTCGCCGTCTCAGGCAAATGGCTGGCGATGTCGTTCAAGGCAGCTTTGACTGTGGTTGTGCTCACGGCCATAGATTAGCCGCATCGACACCGGTAATCAAGGTCGCAGAGAAGCCGCGCCGCGCGCGGCGGCAAGGGCGGCTGGTTTCAACAGAAACGCATCAACCCATATCACGTTGTCTGCAAGCAATTGGTCGTAATATTGTTTTCGTGTCATACAATTTACTCAGTATGATGAGTAAAAATTACTCATGACAGCGAGCAAGGTGATTCTGGAGTTTCTAACCGTTGGAATCGATTGCAATCAGCCACAGGCTATCCGGCTCCAAAAGCAGCGCTTCCGCCACCGGCCGGTTGGAATTCCTGCCCGGCGCCCCGCGCATCCTCGACTTCGGTCACTGCCTCATCCGCCTCGATCTCGAACCGCCGGCAAGCTGACCGGCCGAGAAGCCCGCGCCAAGGCCAGCAATCTCGTCGACTTTCCACACACAGCCAAGGTCCGCAAGACGACGTCAACGGTTAAAATATTATGGCAAGGCAAGCAGTCTAGCCGGAAAGAAAATCTTCATGCAGCACGGCGGATGAATAGTTCGGAACCACATCCTGCCGCCACCGGCGCAGGTCTGTAAGGAGCGCATCGGCCCCATTGGGAGTTTTGAAATCCAGCTTCATCACCTGTGTGCATTCGGTGGTCGTTGGACTGGTGGAGTAGACACGATCAAGAAATGCCTCGGCCTTTCTCCGTAGCGCGCTCACGCGTTTGTCCGCGTCGCCTTTGTCGAACCGTTTGTCCAAGTCTTGTGTGAGGAGGCAATACTTAATGTTGTTGTCCCGCAAGGCCAGCGCCCAAAACAGGACGGCATCGTTCCGGCTATGATCGCTCGTTTTGCAATTCAGAAGCGCAAAAGCCTTGAGCGCGCCGGTCTTCTCTTTCGTCAGGACAACAATGTCCGAGTCTGGCCAGACACCGGTAGTCGTTTGCGTGCAGCGGCGATTTGCCTTCAACGTCAGGAAGCTGACGATGTTCGCCGCCTTCGGGATGGTCTTCAACCGGTCACCCTTCATGGCGAGGATTCCCTCAGAATTCAGGTTGTGGTTGATGAAGTTCCGCATGAACGACTCGAAATTATTACCGCTGGCCGTGACCCAACTCTGTCGAGCTTGGTTCGCATCAGCCGAATTCACCTTCTGATAATGCGCAATGTAAACGTATTGGGCAGTCAGCATCACGTCTTTTTCGGGCAAGTCTAACGCCTGAACCAGTGTCATTATTCTGCCAACATCGGCGACTGCATTTTTCCCGAAGTCCGTCAGCTCACCCTTAACACGGTCGTAGCAGTCGGAAGCGTTCATTGATTGCACACCCTATTTGCGCTTGGCTTTTTTACGGGCTGTGTACTTCGTTTTGGTTTCCGCGACCGTTGCCGTAGCCAGTGTGCTTTCGGGTTGACTGACTGGTATTTCGTCGAGGCGCATTTGCTTGAGTTCACCAGCGACGCGTTCAGCCGAGATGGCGCAATACTTATTGGAGAGGTCGAGGTGGACGAAATGGCGATTGGTTCGCGCAGCTACGGTTGCCACAGTGCCGGTACCGCCAAACGGATCCAGGATGACATTCCCCTTGTAGCTGTAAAATTTGATCAGCCGGTAGATGAGTTCTTCCGGGAACGGCGCCGGATGGCCTTCCGCCTTTTCTTCCGGTGCCTTGCGGCCACGCCGCGGCGGATACAAGCTTTGCAGGAACGGCTGCCGGCCTCGGGTCTCAGGATGGATTTCCCAGAAACCGTCCGAGAACTTAATAAACTCTTCGCTGGTGATGTCGGCGTCATCTTTGTTACCGGGCAAATCCCATTGGCCTTTTGAGAAAACCAGGACGTATTCCCAACTCGGGATGATGTGCGGGTTACTCGGCCGGCGGAACGAGCCCCACGCGGTTCGCCGACGCATCGTCTGTTTGTACCAGAGAATCTCCGTGCGCATGAGGAAGCCGAGCTTCTTCAAGTCCCGCGACATGTCGTAATGAACCGGTTTGAAATCCTTGATGCTGGTCGGGGCGATATTGAGCGCAAACCGCCCCCCCGGTACGAGCACGCGCTTGAGTTCTTTCCAGAACGGCACGAGCCATTGCAAGTATTCCTTGTACGGCATCTTATCGTTGTGGGAATCGTATTCGAGGCCAACATTATACGGCGGCGAAGTGATGGCCAGATGGATAGATTTCGCCGGCATGGCTTGCAAGATCGCATGGGAATCACCGCAGATGATCTGGTCTTTCCACCAATCGCCTTCGCGGGATGGCGGTGGGAAATTCAGGACTTGAGGTAAAGATTTCATCGGGTTCTTCCCGATTTGCTTACCAGAGCCGGCAGCGTTTGCCGACAAAAAACTATGGACTGAGCCAGACCAATTCAATTGGGACAGCGGACTCCCCCTCACCCGGCCCTCCCGCTATCGCGGGAACACGGGGCCGGCCTCTCCCCCTTGGGCGAGGCAAGCCGGGAACAGCCGATAAATTCTGCCTCGCCACATCGGGGGAGAGGCCGGGCGCGCTACGCGCACGGGTGAGGAGGATTGCCCATCACGAAGTGAAGCCAATTTTTCCAGCGCAAGTCGAAGAAGTTCGCTATATTGCCACTGATGAGCTCGTTCACCTGTCAGCATTTGAATGTGGCTGACGACCAGTGTTTGCTGTTGAAAACCGACTGCGTGCCGGGCCGGAAAGGTTGCGTGTTGGCCGGTCAGACGACATTTCTTGTGCCCGCCGAGGAGCGCATCCGGCTCCGCGAAGCTGAAAAGCGGCACAAGCCGCCGCACAAAAAGGCGTAACCCCAGACGGACGGACAGCCCGGCGGTCTGTCCCTACCAATAACTTCCGAACCCGCATTCCGTGGGAGGGCTGGATTGCCACCGGCAAACGGCGTGGGGCGTCTCGTCGGACTAGCCTGGCCGCGTGTCGTCAGCTTCCCGCTGCGCGGTAGGGATTGCGGAGAACCGCGTCTCGTCCGACTCGGCTCCGCGCCCTACCCCACAGATACCAGCCCACTCCATCATTCCAACTTTAAATTGCATTGAGCACCGCTGGTGGCCGGCGTAGAATAATCGTCAATGGACAAGATATTAATAGTCGATGACGATGCGGATATTCGCCGGGCGTTCCGGCGTAATCTCGAAAGCGATACACTCCAGATCTTCGAGGCTGCCGATGGGCCGAGCGCCATTCATCAAGTGGCCGCAACCCAACCTGATTTGGTGGTCATGGACATCCGGATGGGCGCAACCAACGGCCTCGACACCCTGCGCAAACTCCGCGAGCTGAATGCCAAGCTGCTCGTCATCATGATGACCGCCTACGGCACGACCCAGGCCGCCATCGAAGCGATGAAGCTCGGAGCGTACGATTACGTCTTAAAGCCGCTGGATGTGCCCAAGCTGAAAACCCTCATTGCTGCCGCACTCAAGACTGCCCGCGACATGCGCGAAGTCGTCAGCTACCAGCCGTTGTTGACCAAGGAAGATTACGCCGAAGGCATCGTCGGCAAGAGCGAGGCGATGCAGCAGGTCTTCAAAATGATCGGCCAGGTCTCGCACTCCGATGCCACCGTGCTGATTACCGGCGAGAGCGGCACCGGCAAGGAACTCGTGGCCCGCGCGATTTATCATCACAGCCTCCGCAAAGATCAACCGTTCCTGGCGATCAACTGCGCCGCGATCCCCGAAAACCTGCTGGAGAGCGAACTGTTTGGCCATGAGAAGGGTTCCTTTACCGGCGCGGCAGACCGGCGCATCGGCAAGTTTGAGCAATGCGACGGCGGCACCATTTTCCTCGACGAAATTGGCGATATGCCGCTCCAGACGCAGACCAAGATTTTGCGGGTCCTGCAAAACGGTGAATTCCAGCGGGTCGGCGGCAACCAGACACTCAAAGCGGACGTCCGCATCATCGCCGCCACCAACCGGGAACCCGAACGGCAGGTCGCCGCGAAGAAATTCCGGGAAGACCTTTTTTACCGGTTGAATGTTGTCCGCATCCACCTGCCGGCCTTGCGGGACCGGCGCGATGACATCCCGGTGCTCGTGGATTATTTTCTCCAAAAGCTCGGCCAGTCCGTGCCGTCGTCGGCCCGCGGCAAAAAGATTGCCAGCCCGGCCGCGAAATTATTGGCCAACTACGGCTGGCCCGGCAATGTCCGCGAATTGGAAAACGCCATTGCCCGCGCCGCCGTTGTGGCGCGCAGCGACACGTTGACCGTGGAAGATTTGCCGTTGGAAATCCGTGATCCCCGGGCTCCGGTCGGCGCGCCGGAAGACGTGAATTCGGCGATTGACGCTGCGGTGCGACCCCTCTTTGCGTTGGCGCGCAAGGACGCCAAATTGAAAATCATGCCCGCCGTCGAACGCGAGTTGATCATCCGCGCACTGGAAGAAACCGCCGGGAACCAGGTGAAAACAGCGAAACTGCTCGGCATTACGCGCGCCACCTTGCGCAAGCGCATCGAAAAATTTGGGATCGCCCGGCGACTGGAAGTGAAATAAGTTAGTTTTTGCGGATGAAGATTTCGTCGCCCGGCTTGAGGCCGGCGGTTCGACTGGCATTCCCAAAAACAATCGAAATGACGTAATAGCCGTCCGCGTCCTTGAAGCCCACCCACTGACCGGATGGAACATCGGTAAATGTGTCGGCGTACGTGGCTGTGTAGGTCTTGCCGCCACAGCCCATCTGGAACTTGTCACCCAGCGCGATGCCGAGTTGTTTAAAATCCGCCTCGACGAAACTGGCACTTAGATTCCCGAATCCACCGCCGACCTGCCTCACTTTTCCATAAGCACCCTGGTCGGCAAACCGCGCGGTTGTTGGCGGTTCTTTGACAGGAATTGCGAATTTTCGTTCCCGCACAATCTGGCCACCCTCCACCCAACGGTTCAGGGCTCGCACAACTTCCACATATTCAGGTCCGGTAAATTTCACATGCCCATTCCGCTCGATGATCCAGAGCGCCGCCGGAACAGCGTTGGTTGCGGTCTTCTTTACATACGTGGCTGATTCATGAATCTCGGACTGATTCGTCATGAAAATCACTGGGACCTTGGCCCCATAGGTCAGCTCCGCCAGCACTCCGTCCCGGGCTTCCAACGCTGTGCCAAGCACAATGGCCCCCGCGAAAGTCGCCGGGTCGGCTTCGATCAGGCGAATGGTAATCGCACCGCCCATGGACCCGCCCATGAGCAGAGTCCGCTTGGGCGTGCCAAACGTTGCACCGATGTGCTGGTACAGGTTGCGCACATCCGTCAACGCATCCTTCACGATCAAACCGCTGCGCCGGTAACTACTGGCCGCCACCATCCAACCTTCCGCCACAAGCGATTGATAAGGTTCGGATTCCACATTGATATCCACGGCCGGCGGCAACGAGCTGTCGCTGAGTCCGTGTTGATAAAGCAACAGCCGCCCATTCCAATTGGTTGGACTGACAATGATGTAGGCTGCCCCATCGATCTTCCCCCGGCTGACCACGAACGGACCGGGCCCAGCCTGGCACAACCCACCGGCCAACAGTGCACACACCAACACGATTAATGTTTTCATCGGCATCAGCCTAGCACTTCTCGCGAGGTAATCAACCCATCTGCGGGCGCCGCAAATCCACCAGTAAGAATTATTTCAGTGCGAACGGCGGGCTAGGGACAGCCCACCCTACCGAGTAAATCCGGGGTAGGGCGCGGTGTCCCAACCGCGCCGTCTGGGGCGACCTACGACTGTGGGGAGACTAGAGTTTTCCCCTTCACGCAGACGTGACAAAGCGACGTTCGTGCGCTAGTGTCCGCCAGTCATGGAAACCGTGTCCGCCACAGCTCAACCACCGGCACGCCCGCGCATTCCGGCGTGGATTCGCACGCGCCCAGCCGGAGGGGAACGCTATCTCCAGTTGCGCACCGCCCGCCAAGGTTTCCAGTTGCACACCGTTTGCGAAGAAGCCAGGTGCCCGAACATCGGTGAATGCTGGAGTCACGGCACGGCCACGTTCATGCTGATGGGCGACACCTGCACGCGGCGTTGCAATTTTTGTTCAGTGACTCACGGCCAACCCGATCCGCTCGATCCTCAGGAACCCGCCAGCGTCGCGGAAGTGATTGCGGCCATGCAGCTCGATTACGCAGTGCTCACCTCCGTCAACCGCGACGATTTACCCGATCAGGGTGCCAACCACATTGCCACCACAATTGAAGCGATTCAGCACCGGCTGCCGGCCTGCAGCATTGAAATGCTCATCCCCGACTTTCGCGGCGTCGCCGAGTGCGTTCAACGAGTGGTCACCACTCCGCTGCGGGTGTTGGCCCACAATCTTGAAACCGTCCCGCGCCTGTACCGACAAGTCCGCCCCGGCGCCGTGTACGAGCGCTCGTTGCGCGTCCTGGCAATGGCCAAAGAATTTCGACCCGACATCATTACCAAATCCGGATTGATGCTCGGCCTCAGCGAAACCCGGGAAGAACTGCTTCAGGTTTTTGGTGACCTGCGGCAGCACGGTTGCGACATCCTCACGCTCGGCCAGTATTTGCAGCCTTCCCCCGACCAATTGCCCGTGCAGGCTTTCATCACTCCGCAAGAATTCGCGGAACTCCGCAACGCCGCCCTGCCACTCGGCTTCCGGCATGTCGAGAGCGGCCCCATCGTCCGGACTTCCTATCACGCCTGGCAACACGTCGAGCCACTGCAATACCCATGAAAACCCAATTTCCCCACGCCTATGTCCTCAACGTTCTGACCGGCGACCACCCCGGCATCGTCGCCGCCATCACCCGCTCCGTCAATCAACGTGGCGGCAATATCGACGCCTGTAGCCAAACCGTCGTCGAAGGTTTTTTCACATTGATCATGGTCATCAGTTTTGCCCAGCCGGTCGAACCGGATGCGCTGGCCAGCGAAATCCGCGGCGACCCGGCGCACGGATTTCAGGTCGTTGCCCGCAAATTTGTCGCACCCGTCAGCAAACCCGTCACCGCAGTCGATCGGTTCGTCCTGACAGCGTTTGGCAAGGATAAACCCGGCATCGTCCGCCGCTTCAGTGAATATCTGGCCGGCAAAGACATCAACATTCTCGACCTGTTCGCCCACCGGCAAGGCGACGATTTCCTGCTGATCGGCCAACTTGAAATCCCGGCCGCGCGCGACCTTGCCCTGTTACAGGCCGACCTCGAACAGATTGCTGCCGAGGAAGCGTTTACGGTCAAACTCCAACACGAAAACATTTTCGTTGCGACCAACCAACTCCGCTTCGAAAGGTAACCATGCTGCGCACCGACGAAATCCTCTCGACCATTCAGATGCTGCACGCCGAAAGCCTCGATGTGCGAACCGTCACACTCGCGCTCAATGTGGATGACTGCGCCGCCCCGAGCATGGACTCCCTCTGCCGCAAGCTCCGCGATAAAATCACGGGCCGCGCCAGCCGCCTGGTTGAAACCTGCAACAAGGTGGGCCGCAAATACGGGATCCCGATTGTTAATAAACGCATTGCCATCTCCCCCGTCTCCCATCTGCTGGCCGGCCACGGCCAGGCGGCGGCCATCGCCGTTGCCAAAACTCTCGATGAGGCCACGGCTGCATGCGGCATTGATCTGGTGGGCGGATTCAGCGCGCTGGTTCACAAAGGGATTACGCCGGCGGATGCTTGTGTCATGCGATCGCTCCCGCAAGTCCTCAGCCAGACCAAGCGGGTCTGCGCCAGCATTAACGTCGCGACCACCAAGGCCGGCGTGAACATGGATGCCATCGGCGAAATGGGCCGCATCATTCTCGAAATTGCCGCGGCCACAGCCTCCCAGAAAGGGTTCGGCTGTGCCAAGCTCGTCGTGTTTGCCAATATTCCCGAAGACAACCCGTTCATGGCAGGCGCCTACGTTGGCGAAGGCGAACCCGAAGCGGCAGTCAATATTGGCGTGAGCGGCCCGAACGTCGTCGTCAGCGCCCTGCGCCGGCGGCTCGCACTCGGCAAGAAACTCACGCTCAACGAACTCGCCGAAGAAATCAAGCTCACGAGTTTCCGCGTCACGCGCGTCGGCGAACTCGTCGGCCGTGAAGTTGCCGACGAACTTGGCATCGCCTTTGGCATCGTCGATCTTTCCCTGGCTCCAACGCCCAAAGTTGGCGATAGCGTTGGCGAAATTTTGAAGACCCTTGGCATCGCCAAAATCGGTGCGCCCGGCAGCACGGCGGCAGTTGCTCTGCTGACCGATGCTGTAAAAAAAGGCGGGGCTTTTGCCAGTTCGAGCGTCGGCGGCATGAGTGGCGCATTCATCCCGGTCAGCGAAGACGCGGTGCTCGACGACGCGGTCACCCAAGGTCATCTCTCGCTGGAAAAACTGGAAGCCATGACCAGCGTCTGTTCGGTGGGTCTCGACATGATCGCCATTCCTGGCGACACCCCGGCCGAAACCATTGCGGCCATTATCGCGGACGAAGCCACCATTGGGGTGATCAATAACAAAACCACCGGCGTGCGCTTGATCCCGGTGCCCGGCGCCAAAGTCGGCGACCGGGTCGAATACGGCGGCCTGTTCGGCGGCGCCACCATCATGGATGTCCGCAATTCTGGCGCGAGCGCCGATTTCGTCAATCACGGCGGGCGGATCCCCGCGCCGATTCAGTCGTTGCGGAATTGACTGTCACCAATTTACAGTTTGGATTCTGCTGAAAAACCTCCGCGCAGCGGTCCGCGCGGCCGCGGATCCTCCCGTAAACCGTAGAATTTCACATTTTCAGCAAAGATTGAGCGGCCCGCCGTCCATGCCGGGTTTTTCAGCAGAATTCAGTTTACAGAGCTGACTCCGGTGCCGCGTTACTTACTGCCGAGACGCTCGAGCAACGTGACGATCGCCAAAATACACAGTGCCTGGATGATCACAATCACGGCACCGGTCAACTCCGACCAGAGCAGAATCGTCGCGCCGAGGCCCAGCGTCAGGGTGATCAGATAAATCAGCGTCACGGCCCAGCTTTGCGGCAGGCCGAGCCGGACCAGCCGATGGGACAGGTGATTCACATCGCCAATGTAGACGGGTTGGCCGTGACGGATCCGAATCCACGACACCATGACCAGGTCAAACAGCGGCACTGCCAGCACCAACAACGGAATTAATACCGGCAAATGCGTCGGCGTCCCCTGCCGATAAAACGTCCCCAACACCGGCAGGACCGCCAGCATGTATCCGATGAAATGACTACCGGCATCGCCCAGAAAAATCGTGGCTGGTTTGAAATTGTGCGGCAAGAATCCCAGGAGTGCGCCGGCCAATGCCAGCCCGATTACACACACGAAATACTGGTGCTGAATCCCGGCAATCAAGGCAAACAGCAGCGCACACACCAGACCGATCCCGGCACAAAGACCGTCCATGTTATCGAGGAAATTCATGGCATTGGTGATCGTGACAATCCACACCACCGTCAACACAATGCTGGCGATCGGATTGTGCAGGAACAAGGTCACCCGCATCCCGCTCAGCGCCACGAGCAGCGCGATCCCGATTTGGCCGAGTAATTTCGGGCGGGCACGCAGGTCATGGCGGTCATCATACACGCCCAGGACGACCATCAACAATCCGCCCCCCAGCAGCACGAGCAGCTTGGGCCAGACCGAGAGCATGCCGGCCACATGGATACTCAGATCCTCTGGCAAATCAAGGTGGGCGGCGGCCAGAATAATCAGGAAATAATTAACCTCCACATTCAACGCAAACGCGCCAAACACGGCCACTCCACCGAGCAGCGGCATCGCCTGGGTATGAATTTTGCGTTCGAGATTGGGCTGATCGACGCAGCCGTAGCGAACCGAGAGCCGCTTGAAAATTGGCGTCAATAGCAATGCCAATCCAAAGCTGACATCGAATACATAGAAATAAACGAAAAACCAGTGCATGCGCGCGCCGTTGATTTTCGACATTAGCCGGCGCCGCCACGGACTGCAATCTCGGAAATGCGTTCTGGAGGATTAGCAGCACAGGCCAGCCAACCTCCTTTGGAGGGCGAGCCTCCCGGCGAGACGAACAGGGGGAAACGGCTCGCCGGGAGGCGCGCCCTCCAAGATGCGCCTTACGTGCAGAGCCGCCGGTAGAGCTCGTCGAGTTTGCGCACCATTAAATCTTCCCCGAATTCCGCGCGAACCCGCTGCCGGCCTTGCGCGCCAAGTTTGGCGGCCAGAGCCCGATCCTGAAACAACCGGATCACAGCCGCCGCCACGCCAGCCGAATCTCCGGCACGAATTAAAAATCCGGTCTCCCCCTCCCGACAAACTTCCCGGGCGCCATCCACATCGAATGCCACCACGGGTTTGCCGGCGGCCAGCGCCTGCGGCAGCGTGCGCGGCAGCCCCTCGCGCAGTGACAGATGCACCAGGACATCCATCTGGGCCACGCAGGCGGGGATTTCTTCCGGCCGCACCAGACCGGTAAAGATAAACCGGTCCCGGAGTCCCAACCGCTCTGCCCAGCGTTCGTAGCGGGGCCGGTTCACCCCATCCCCCACAAGCAGGAATTTTACCGAGGGCACTGCCGCCACAATCTGTGGGGCCGCCGCGAACAATGACTCGTACCCTTTCAACCGGAACATCCGCGCAATTTTCCCGACCACGAAATCGGGCGGGGAGCTGGTCGGGAAAATAGCGGACCGGGCGTCCCGCCCGTTGGTCACACATGAATCCTGCTCCGAGCGGGGTGAATGATCTGATAAACGGGCGAGACGCCCGGTCCACTTTTCGCTCTCAAAAGAGTTCTTTGACTCGAGTGCTAAAAACGGCGCAAGATTCATCCCGCTCCGAATGGTCACATATTTGCCGGTGATACCCGCCGCTTCGTACTGCTCCGTCATCGCATCAGCCACAGACACGAATTGGGTGGTCCACTCACCAGCCAGTTGTTCCGCCCAGCGGAACAGCCAATTGCCGAGCGGGTTTTGATACGGGTAAAACGACGGCCCATGAATCGTATGCACGACCACCGGCACCTGCGCCCACCGGGCGGCGAGCCGGCCGATAAACCCGGCTTTTCCCGAATGAGTGTGGACCACATCATATTGTCGGTCGGTGAAAAGTTTTTTCAACGCCCGGACCGCCATCCCATCCTGAAACGGATGCGGCGCGCGCCGGAGCTCGTCCACGACAATCAGCGGCACGCCGGCCGCCCGGACCGGGTCGTGCAGTGAGCCTTCCGGGCCGGTCTGCGGGCCGGTCACCAGTTCACAATCGTAGCCCAACTTCCGCAACCCGATACAGGAGGCGACCGTATTTTCCTGTGCACCGCCGACAATCAACCGCGTGATGACGTGGCAAACTTTCATTGCGTCCATTCAAACACCGCACTTCCGCCGGTGCGATGAATTTCGCGGCCGAGATGGGCTTGCACCATCGCCAAATCCAGCCCGCGCGGATAGCCATAGTGATCGTGCAGCCGGTTA
>Ga0316226_1004049_pt1 | contig 11971 bp, 10 predicted proteins | sample TBH18017metaG_FD_206009 | JGI IMG/M metagenome (GOLD analysis project Ga0316226, IMG submission 206009) | Freshwater microbial communities from Trout Bog Lake, Wisconsin, USA - TBH18017 | ecosystem: Environmental > Aquatic > Freshwater > Lake > Hypolimnion/Profundal zone | place: USA: Wisconsin... | reverse complement strand
TTTTGAATTTAGGCAACGTACCGGCAGCATTTTGACGCTCAATAAAGCTCTTTTGTTGCGCAGGAGTCATTACTGAAAACACGAATGCATCAGGATTGATTTGTTTATTCCATTGTGACTGCCACTTATTGAATTGGTCAGCAGGAGTGCCTGAATTCTGCCAAGCATAATCTTGAGCTTGGCGCATTTTCTCGATTGCGATGTTTTTGGTAAGAATATCCTCGTTTGCTAATTTGGAGATCGATGGATTAGCGTTACCAGTCAAAGCAGCATTTAAACGAGCATCTGTGCCAGTTCCAAGGCCTGCGGAAGCCAAAGACGCATAGTTTGTCATAATCTTCTTGAACTCGTCATAATCTTTGATTTCGCCCTTGAAGTCTTTTCCAGCGACTTTTTCAACAACGTCAGGAGCAAGTGAATTCATAAACGATTTCATTTGATTGCGCCAATCTGTGCCTGGGCCAGTTTGGACACCAGGATTAGCCAAATTCTCGCGAGCTTGCTCAAGATAATTGATGCGAATAGGCACATCTGCAGCCACATCATGCAGATTTTGAGCAGCATTTGCTTGGTTTGTGCCACCAGTTGTCAATGCAGCTTGTTGTCCAGGGCCAAGAGTTGTTTGGAAACCGCCTGTGGATTTATTTTGACCGCCCATAGGCGCGTTTTGTGCGCCACCTTGAGCATTTGCACCACCCATAGGATTTTGACCGCCTGTGATGCCTAAAAGCTCGGCTTTGCTGACTAAACGCTTAGCGCCAGTTGAAGGATCAATAATTTCTTGACTTGGAGTCAATAATTCAATTTGACGAGCATTGTCTTGAGTGGCCAAATAATGTTGTCTGACATAAGCCCCGTATTGTTTTGGATCTTCAGGAATGCTTTGGACTTCTTGCTGAGCAGCCGTTGGAGATAAAACACCGCGCGTCATGGCATGAGCCATCTCATTTAGGATGTCATCTTTGGTGACTTTGTCGCCTTTTTGCATTAAACCACCAAGGCGAGCATTCCAGTAGTCATTTTCTTTGCGCGCATTGTCAATTTTGGCATTTAAAGCCGTATATTTTGCGCCTTCCATTTGCTGAAGTTGCGTACCAATCTGCGGAAGATTGTATGCAGCATTAGGATCTTGCGATAAAGCCTGCATGATTTGCGGAATATTGACATTCCCGTTTTGATCGGTATTTTGCTGAATTGCTTGTGAAACTGCTTGATTAGCAGCCATTTGTTGTTGCGCTTGTGCAATTCCTACTTTATTTTTCTGAATGTTCATTATTTGGCTAATTTCAGCAGGAATTGCGCCAAAATCAGGCAAATTTTGTTTTGTAGGAATGATGCTTGGATCAATCGTTTGTAAATTTAATGGCATATTGATTCCTTACCCTAACAAAGCGTAATTGATTAATTTATAACCATCGGAATCGGATAAAACCGCTTCAGGCATGATTTTTTCAACTTCTTGAGCCATTGCGCCAATAAATTTGCCAATACCCCATTTTTTATGAAATTTAGGTTTGTATTCATATTCATAAATACGAATGCCTTTTTCATTAACTCCAAGAAATTTAATGTTTTGTTTGATTCTTGAATCAGACCCAAGAATTGATAATGCAGTCGGAATTAATGAAGATGCGCTTGCAGCAGCGCCACCAGCAGCAGCGCCTCCACTTCCAGCCAATAATGAATAAATGCCTGCACCACCAAGTCCAAGACCTAAAGCGCCTTGAATAGCATTTGTGCCTGATTGACCAGCAGCAATTTGACCTTGAGCAATAGCGTTTCCGGCAGCAGTCGTGGAGTTATAAGCCCCTTGACCAACACCAGCAGCAGCGTTTTGACCAAGATTAAGCAGGCTTCCTAATTGACCAGCATTAGTCATATAAGTGCTTAAAGCATTAGCATATTGCTGATTGTAAGTATTTTGAGCCAAACCAGTTGTGTAGTTGGCGATGCCTTTTTGTTGCGCGCCTGATTGATTTAAACCAGTTGCTGAAGCCTGATTATTTATACCTTTAAGCCCTTGCTGAAGGGTAAATTGATAGCCAGGGGTAGAAGCCAAATTGCTTGGATTAAATTGAAATCCTTGACCTGAAATACCAGTCAAATTGCCATTTGCACCATAAGTACCGTTATAACCCAAAGAGCTTAATAATTGAGGTAAAACTGCAGTACCAATTGACGAATATGGCGCAAGATTTTGCTGAAGAAGTTGTTGCGCTTGAAGTTGAGCATTTGCTTGCGTATTAGCTGCAGATTGAGCAGCGCTCGCTTGCTGGTTTGTTCCTAAAATATCTCCGATTGCATTCGTAATAAAACTCATTATTTACTCCCCATCATCACCATTGCATGATATTGGCCATCACGCAAAAATGCATTAGAAATCCTGCCTTCTTCGCAAAAACCGCATCTTTTCGCCAATTTTAAAGCAGGTTTGTTCCATTCGCCAATAGTTCCTACAAATTTAGTTGCGCCTCGTTTTCTCATCTTTTCAAGGCATTCTTGAAAAAAAGAATCGACATTTTTTGCCCCTTTAAGCATGGCAATATGCACTTCTTTAGTAGTTGGAGTTAAATCTCTAAACATAACAAATCCATGTTCATTGGCAAAATAAATCTCGTTTTCTCTATATCCAAGTTGTTCTTTTGATATTCCATCAATTCGTACTGCATTCCATACTCGATCATCACGCATGACCGAAGTAACAAAATTAGCTAAATAATGCGCCATTTATTGCACTCACAGTAATTGCAGAGCCTGAACTAGCTAATGCTTGTATGCTATCGCCTGGGCCAAGTAAAGGCACATCAACATCAATAAATCCATTTGAAGGAACGCTCAAATTAGGAGCAAACACATTCCCAGGAGCTTCAGTTGTTGATCCTGCTGGAACTGCATAAGCAGAAATTTGAACTGCTGATCCATTTGAATTGGCAAATCTGATCCTTCCACCACGCAACAAATTGGTTGTTGGTGTATTTGGAACTGTATAAATTGTTTGAACCGAAGTGGTTAAAGTTATGGGTTCAAAAAGCTGAATATATGATATTGTCATAAGTTTTCCTTTATCCTACTATCCAAGTTGTTCCGTTATCAAACACAGGAATTACAACAGATCCGCCTCCAGCTACTGCAGAACCAAATACAGGAGCTAATGCGTTAGTAACATAAGCTCTTCTTCCTACAGTTCCTGCTGCTGGTAATCCTGCTACTGTATATCCTTGAGTTTTTACTGTTCCAGTAACGCTTAAATTTCCTGATCCTGGGTCTGTAGTGTTACCAATCGAAACACCGCCAGAAGCAAACATTCTAGCTATTTCAGACCAAGTAGCAGAGTTAGAGCGAGCTTCAAATACTAAGTCACCATTATTTGACCTATGAGATATTCTGTTTCCATAACCAGCACCATCACCACGTCCTTGAAACTCTAATCCTTGAGCTGCCGTTGCCGCTGTGTTATATCCAGTAATTCTTATTAAACCACCATAAGTGGCTAAACCACTTGTAGTTGCTGGGCCAACATCTAAAGCAACTTGTGGTGCTTGATTCAATATACCTATTTGTTGCGCAGAATTAATAAAAACAGAAACTGTACTGTTTGTATATAGTCCTAAATTATTAGTGCCATATAAATTTATGCCATTTACAGGATTTGTATTAGACGTTACTGTAAAAGCTGCTGCGCTTGTTTTTCCTGTTGTAGCAAAATTTGTACCATCAAAAGTTAAAGCAGAACCAGTAGATAAAGCACTTGTAGAAGAAGCATAAATAATGCCATTAGCCGTAAATGATGTAAGTCCTGTACCACCATTAACTGTTGGCAATGTTCCAATACTGCTTAATAATTGTGCAGTAGTTGCTACAGTATGCGCACTTGTGCCATTTCCATATAAAACACCAGTAAGAGTGCCTGCAACTCCAGTACCGCCATATAAAGCACTAATAACAGATGCATTCCATGTACCAGTTGCAATTGCTCCGCTTGAATTTATTTGAAATGCTAAAGTTCCACCGTTATAAGTGTAAACATCAAACAATTCAGTAAATTGACCACTTAAACCATATATTTTTAATGGTACTGTTGAGGTTGAATAAGCAGTAATTACTGGAGAATTGATTGCTGGTTGCTGACTTAAAACAACCGAAGCGCCACCGCCTGATCCTGTTGCAGTAGTTACACCAGTACCACCATAAGCAACAGGAATTGTTGATCCATTCCAAACACCGGTCGTAATAGTTCCTAAGGTGGTCAAACTAGTTGAGCCTGCCAATGGTGAAGCGCCAACGGTGTTATAAGAAATAGTTAATGCAGATCCACCATTAAACGTAGATCCTGAAGCAGCGCCTGATCCGCTATTGTTAATGGTTAATGCATTGGTTGTGCTTGCGCTAACAGTTGTAGATCCACCCAATGAAACTAAATTGCCATTAATTGTTATAGAAGAATTAGTTAATGAGCTATTGCCAATGTTTGACAATGTACTGGTTGATCCACTAATTGAAACACCAGCTAAAGTGCTTAATGTGCCACCTAATGATAAAGAGCTTGATCCAATAGTTACTGAACTATTTGCAAGCTGGGCATTGCTAATCGTGCCACTTAAAGCGCTTGTAGGAATAGTTGTGGCAGCAGTTACATTTCCACTGCCATTGGCATACATATAGCCAGTTAAGCCTGTAACTGCCAAATTGGTTGTGGTTAGGCTTGTAAATGACTCACTTGTTGATCCAGCGATTCTTTCCCATTTTCCATTGCCAAAAATAGCCCAATCACCGACAGACCATAATGCATTGCCATCAAGATTGGTTGTGCCGGCCACCGAAACAATGTAGTAATAACCCTGAGTACCAACGCTTGAAGTCAAAGTAGGAGTATTTGTCGATGCATTCCAAGTGCCTTGATAGCTTGGAGCATTAGTTGCCTGAGTGCTAATCGAAGTGATTTGACCTTGAGCATTGACTGTGATTACAGGGATAACCGATGCAGATCCATAAGTGCCAGCAGTTACTCCGCTATTAGCCAAGGCAATTGTGACTGCGCTCGCGCCATTGTATGAAGTGCCTGAAAGCCCAGTTCCTATTGTTAAAGCATAAGGATTGACTGCAGTAACTGTCGTAGAACCGCCCAGGCTGACCGCATTGCCATTAATAGTGATGGAGCTATTAGCAAGGTAAGAATTTGCGACTGGAGTGCCATTCCAAACCCCTGTCGTGATTGTTCCGACAGTTGCAAGGTTAGGAATTGAGGTAATTGCCGATTGAGTTGCGCTAGTTACGGATGCAGCAGTTCCAGTTGTGTTTTGATTCCAAGTTGGTACAGTTCCCGATAATTGAGAATATGGCAAAGACAAAGCGCTTAATGTTGTCAATGTTGAATTGCTTGTAGCAGTTATATTGGATGCTGTACCGGTTGTGTTTTGATTAAGCGTAGGTACATCAGCAACCACTAACGCTCTGAATGTTGGAGTTCCTGCGCTACCATTTGGAGCAGCAAAAAATGTATTTGCAGTTTCAGAATTAAGGGTTGCAGTTAATGTTCCCGATCCTGTGACTGGAGATCCTGAAACGCTAAATATTGAAGGCAATGCCAATCCAACGCTTGTGACTGTTCCGCTATTGGTTGCGCTTAAAGTGCCTCCACTAAATAAAAGACCGCTTCCAATAGTTGCATTTGAAAAACCGCCTGATCCATTGCCATAAAGCAAAGATGATCCGCTTGTTTGAGGTGCTGGGGTAAACCCTAATGCAGTATCAACATCGGAGCTAGTCAAAGTGACCGAGCCTGTTCTTCCATTAAAGCTATTAACACCGCTAGTATTTAAAACGGTATATTTGACGTTTCCTGAATTATCAACAACTTGCCAAGCGCTACCATGCGTCCAGGTGAGCTTGTCACCGACATTCAATTGAATATCAAGGATTTTGTATGTTGTTGCAGTATCTAAATATTGAATTGTGACAACTTGATAAACCGTATCCGTGTTTAAAACGGTGATCATGTCGATGTCGCGGATTGTAGATGCTGCAGGAGCGCTACAAATCGTGACCGGAGTTGTTCCATTTGAATTAGATAACTGAGTAGCTCCTAAATAAGAGCTAGCAGTTTGATCTGAATAAGAAACAACGATCTGAAGGTTATTTGTTGTCTTGGCAGCACCAAGAAATAACTGAAGCGATCGGTTTATTGTGTCAAGTCTTATCATAAATTATCCATGAGCTGCAGCAAAAGCATAGCTAGCTGGGGAAGTGCCACCGCCACCCGTTGCAGATAAAGTGCCATCAATAAATGACAAATTTGCGCCAATAGTGACGTTGCTAAAACCTCCAGCCCCATTACCCGATAGGATAGAGCTTCCATTGGTCAATGCCAAGTTAATATTTTGCGAAAACACATAATCCTGCATTTCGCTTAATTGTCTTTGCAGATTTGTGATGTCAGTTGAAAAATTTAACGTATTGTCATAAGCCTGCTGAGCTTGAACTTGTGTCAAATTTAATTGAGGAGTGTCATTGCCACCGGTACGCTGATAAAGCTGAATCAAAAACATAAGCCAAGGCTGGCTTACTTGCCCATTTTGATCTAGGAAAGGTACTGATAAATAGGGGGTATTGGTTGATAAATTGCTCATCGATGATTTGGAGCAGCATCAATAAAAGCCCCTGAAAGGGCAGTTTTAACAGGATCAGACCAAGAAAGCTGAAATACCCTATCTCGAGCCATGCCAAGCCTCATCCATTGAATAGATGTCAAATAAGCGCCTTCTACACCCATAGTTTGACCAATAGGATTTCCAAAGGATTTACCGCGATCATCTGACCATTCAAGAAATACAGTTACAGGCTCATTATTGTTGCCATTTCCTGATTCCATTTCTGCAATAAAAGATTTGTATCTAACTCGATCCGAATTATCATCCTCGGAATGGTAAAAACCTCGAGTCCGAACGATTGGGCCACCAAAATCAGAATAATTATTCTGATCTAAGGCATAAAGTTTTCCATTTTGCCAATCACCGACAACAAGAGTGTTGTAAGCGAAAGCAAAGCAATTACTACGATGACGGTTAAGTTGTCCATTTGTATCAGTCCAAAGCCATTCATTCCATTGCGCATTTGAAAGGTCAAATACCCATGTTTTATTTGCAGTTGGGAAAGTTACCACATAGAAATAATGGCCATTTAATTGATATGTATATCCAATGGCATCCGAAATAGTTGGATAGGTTTGAAGCTCTTGATCAATTGCAAACGTGCTTATTTGTTGAGCATTGAAGTTGTTTGTTTTGCAGATGGTTGCCGTTCCTTGTGGAGATTTTGCAACCCAGTAAAGCTCTCCATCCATTTGAGCAATTGAATTTGTTGCAGCGCAACCATACTGAATAAATGATCCAGGTAAACGTTCAAAAGGGAATGTAGTATTTCCTGCATTAAACCAAACCTCCGTAGTTACTTCACCAAAAAGATAAATATATCTGCGAGCAATACCAATTCCAACTAAAAGATCAGAAAATCCGTCTTTTGATGCATAGTCAACAGGATCAATAACAATTTGATTGTCAAGCGAGATATACCATTGATTAGTGCCTGGACGGTTAAATACTAAATATCCATCAACAAAATTGACTTGATTAGATCCATAAAAGCCACCTTGATCGCCTGTCGATGAATTATTGACTGGAGCAAAAGTATTGTTATCTAATTCAACAGTCCATCCACCAGTAGATCCATCAACAATAAACAAATAAACCCCGTTATCAACCATTGAAACAGGGGTGGTTGCGTTTCCAATTGTGCCTAATAAAGTTAATTGCCATGTTGAGCTTATGGCATACACGTTTTGATTGCAAACTCCATAAAGAGTGCCATTGCTTGCAGCAAACAATCCGCGCCATCCATTAGCGCTAGCAGTCGCTAAAGTAGTAAGCCCTGGGGTTGGATAGTGAGTAAATGGGAAAACCGCAGCATCGGGGTTTTTTTCAAGAAAAAGATTGATGCAACGCTGCGCACCAGCAATGACGCTCTTGGTTTGGTATGCGCCTGTGACTAAAGCAGCTTTAGCCATTAGCCTGCGCTCCCAACGTAGAAGTCACCATAAATATTGTATGCGCCTGACTTGCCACGCAAGGCAACAGGCATATGCAATAAAGGAATCTGAGAGTTGACTTCTTCGATGGCTCGCATTGAGGCTTCAGCATATCCAGTCAATTCAGGGGTGATTGGTAATCCATACATGACGCAAATACGTCTAGCAAGATTCCAATGCAAAGCATCTAAATATTCAGGAGGCAATACGATCTGATCATTAATGGTTTGGAATGCTTCCAATTGCACCATGACCGAAATAAAGATCTCATATTGATTATTTGGTACTGGCCAAATATAAAGCTCTCCCAAAGGAAAGCCTGTGTTGTAGTAGGCATACTGAGGGAAAGCATTTAAATTTTTAATGGAGATTCGGTTGTAATCTTCCTGAGCTCTCAACACTTCCAAAGGGTAATCCACAGGAAGCGGAGTGTTTTTGTTCATGCGGAAAAAAGCGCTTTCGAGCTTTACCGGTCTTGTGATATTGAAATCACCGCCTGTTCCGACTGAATAGGTTAATGCGCCTGTCGCTTGCAAACCAACGGTTACGAGGTTGTAAACCATGTAGCGCCTGCGTTGCCATTGCGCCATCATCATGTTTAACTGATTGAAACAGTCATTCGTATCCTGTGCCAACGGGGTTTGACCCACACCGATCACATTTGCAGTCTTAAGGGCTAAATTAATAATGTCTGACGGTGTTGTTGGCAATGGTTGTGTCATTTTTTAGGCCTGCCCCTCTTAACTTTTGGCATCTCTGCGACTGGTTCTACTGCTTGATTCAATATTGCTTGTTCTTCTTCCGCATCATTAGCTAGTTGCGGAATCCCAGCAGGGCTTGTGACCCATTTGGGATATTCCTTAAATTCATAAAAAGGGGGAGGGTTGCCCCTCACCCCCAACCGATTAAACAACATCGGCAACTACACAAGACCATTCAGGACGGATTGCAGCGTAACCGTAGAGGATGTCCATACGAGTAATCAAGCTATCGCTCATTACGTCATATGCTTCGATCATACGGAGGCTGATACCGTCAAAGTTAGCGCGAGCAGCTTGTACCACACCGGCAGTAGGCATTTCCAAGTCGGCAGTAGCCAAAGTAAATGCTTCAGGGTAGTAGGCCAAGTTCTGACGATACTGAGCGCCAGCAGGCATTACCAAGCTAATCGCTGCAGAGTTTGCAGGAGAAGCAGTTACTGTATTAAACGCTGCAGGAGCAGGAATAATGCCAGGGTAAATAGGAATGCTTGTTGCGCCAGACGCTACGTTTGATGTAACAACGAACTGACGGAGTTGACCTTGTGATTGGCCAGTCAGACGGTTAATTGCATAAACACCAGCGATAGTGATGATGTCACCAGCATTTAATGTGCCAGTAATAGCGTTCACAGTCAAAGTTGTACCAGTTTGGCTTGCACCGTTAACAGTACCAGCAGAGAAAGAACCAACAGTATGAACTGTAGTGGTTTGATCGTACATCCAATCAAAGCCGAGGGTATCTTTGCTGATAATGCCTGTTTCGTACTGATCAGCGATCTTAACTTGTGGGTTAAACAAGCCAGCCAAAGAGCTAATTGTGCGGGATTGTGTAACTGGATCAAGGATGATCTTACGATCCATACGTGGTGACAAGTTCTGATCCAAAGCAGCACCAGCTTGTAGCCATTGTGATGCTTGTGGGCTTGACAAAGTAGAACCGCTTAAATTTGCTACTAAGTTAGCAGATTGAGCAGCTACGTTCATCAAGTCAGCAGCAACATAAGCAGCCAAACGGTTAACCGCAGGAGCAAGTACGCGCTCAGAGAAATCATCCAAGCTCATTGTTTTCTCAGCAGTACCGAAAGAAACTGGTACGTTTGCTTGAGTAGCAACGGTCAAAGAAGTATTTTGTTCGTTAGTACCTTGTGGGGTAATAGCTGGGCCAGTAGAAACTGTGTAATCGTTCGGTAAACGGATACGCAGAGTCGAACCGATCTTAGCGCCTGTACGAGCAAATTGATCGTCATATTGACGGGAAACTGTACGCAAGAAAGCGTTAGTTTGTGTAAACAGACGCACCGCTTCATTGGTGATCTGATTGATCGTTAATAATGAATTGCTAGTCATTTAAGACCTCCATAAGAAAAAGAAAAAAGAAACTACACTTTTCGCCCCTGCCCTATGGAGTCGATACTTAACGGGCCATCCATCAGTTTACGGTCTGATTACACCTAAATGCATTAAAACGCTTTTTTGAATAATTGTCAATTATCTGCGTTTATTTTTGTTGCGCCACGTGATCCAGGCTTGATGATCAGACGGATCAGGTTCAACCGTTCCACCAGTACCACTTGAACCACCGCCAACTTCACTCATTGGAGGGGGAGTGCGCGACACTTGTTTGCTAAAAGATTTGACAGCTTTGCTTGATAATTTGGTCAATTCGATGCCCATTTGCAATGGAGATAGGTTGGCAATACGGATGGCATCGCCCACGTTTTCAGATTTGCCAAGAAAAGTAATGACCGCCTCAGGATTGGGAACGGATGCAATGGCTTGCAAGAAATCATTTCCACCGACACCGGCCAAATTCAAATTGGAAATCGAACGGTCATATTCTTGACCAAATTCAGCCTTTGCTTTTTGTTCAATGTCATTCATGGCATTAATAAAGGTTTGTTGCTGGACGCGTTGCTCAGCGATTTGTTGAGCGTAAACCATTGCCAATTCCTCGACATTGCCTTGATTTTGAGCAGGCGCTTGGGATTGTTGGGTTTGTTGTTGCTGGATTTGGGATTGAGCAGATTCCAAAGCAGCAAGGCGCTCGCGAGCAGCATTCTTCTCAGCAGCTAATTCGCCCATTCTGCGCTTTGCCCATTCAGGCAGATCATTGTAGGAATTCTCGCCAGTCTTGCCATCAGGCTCGGCAGGAGGGGTATTTTGCCCATCGTTGCCCTGATTTTGACCTTCTAATTGTTGCACTGCGTTATTTTGTGCGTCTAGTTCTTGTGTAGTTGCACCAGTTGCGTTGTCCATTACGACTCCTAGGTTATTTGTGAAAGATTGTCAGAAAGCACTTGTGACGGATCAAAGTGGCTTAAATCATACTCCTTGCCAGGTTGAGGTGTCCCTTCGATTTCTCTAACGGTTTTATCAGCGATCTTGGAAAGATCAATCTTGCTGAGTTCGGATAGCAAAGCCTTGACGCGATCGGTCTCAGCCTTGAATGCTTGGATAGAGTCTTGACGCTCATTTTCAAAGCGCAGAGCCAAGTGATTGAGGGCATCCATATCAAGACGTTGTTTATCAAGCGCCAAATAGGATTGCTTCTCTTGGAGTTGCTCTTGCAATTGCTGGATGATGGCTTGAGCCTGCTGGAGTTGTTGTTGCAATTGTTGCTCTTGCTCGGATGGCCCAGTACCCAAGATATTTGGAGGAATCCAGTTGCGCATACGCTCCTGTAACTTGTCAGCATTCGGGAAGTCAGCAGATCCCATATAAAGATCGCCAATAACCTGAGAAAGAGCAGGCTGAGCAGCCAAGAGTTTAGTCATTGCATCAAAAGCCTCTTGTCTGCGGGTGTCATAGCTTGGCCCAACTTCCGCAACCACGTCATATTTGCCCACATTCGGATTAAAGATGGCAGTAACTCGAGCGTTTTCTTCGTCCTCAGTCTTTTTCATTGGCTCAGCCAATTCAGGATCAACCATGATCTGACTCTCGGTATTGTCATCGCCAAGGATTCGCACGATTCGCTTGGTGTCATAGACTTTAGGGATCAAATCAATAATCATGCGACCAGTCGTTTGAATGGCCATGTTTTGATTGTCTTGGAAGTGATAAGTAACGCGCTCGCCTTGGTTTACGCGCTTCTCGATCGATACACCTGAAAGCTCTTGGGATTGCTCGC
>Ga0316226_1004047_pt1 | contig 11977 bp, 7 predicted proteins | sample TBH18017metaG_FD_206009 | JGI IMG/M metagenome (GOLD analysis project Ga0316226, IMG submission 206009) | Freshwater microbial communities from Trout Bog Lake, Wisconsin, USA - TBH18017 | ecosystem: Environmental > Aquatic > Freshwater > Lake > Hypolimnion/Profundal zone | place: USA: Wisconsin... | reverse complement strand
GATGTAACGGGCGATCCGGTTCACGGAATCAAAGTTGTCGCGCACCAGCTCCTGGGGTTTCACCTCGATGCCGTATTCCTTTTGGACGAAGGCCACCAGCTCCATGAACCCGACCGAATCTATGATGGCCTGCTCCAGAAATGAAGCGTCGTCGTCATAGCCAAAACCATCGTCGCTGAACAGGATGTTTTGCGCGATATACTGGCGGATGTTTTCCTTGAGTTGCATAATAGTTCGCGTTGCTTGGAACTGATTTCCGGCGTGCAAAAAACAATCGGCTGAACCGGCAGGCTTCGCGGGGACTGATGGTTTCTATTGTTCTTGACCGGCGGCGGCGAAGCCCCGGCTTCCCGGTTGATCCGGCGTGTCCGAGGTTTCTTTCCAGCCGCCGGTTTTCATCGGCTGCGGCCGGTCTTGCCAGCCGGCGGAAAAATTCGCCTGCAGCCAGTCTGCGGTCAGCTCCTGAACGGCTTGTGGCCCGGTTCCGGCGAGAAAAGAATGGTTCGTCCCCTCAATTTTCCGGTAGTCCACCCGGCCCCGGCCGTTCCGCAAGATGTATTCCAGGTAGTCGAACGAACTTCCGTTCCGGCGCGGATCCTGCGCCGTGACCACGAGCATGGGCACGCCGGCGGCCATCACCCGTTCAAAGTTATGGATCAGCTTCAGGTTCGCCTCCTTGGGCAGGCGCTGCGCGGGCGGCCGGACGCCGGCTGGCCGGCGCGATTTTCTGGCCGCCTTCAACTTCGAATAGAATTTTTGCAGCGGCGCGCCCAGCCGCCGCGAAAGGATCCAGACCCGCAGTTCCTCATAGAACGCCTTGGTCCGCAAAACAAATGAGTGCTTCCAGCGCGGCGCCCAAGATTTTTTCTGCTGCGGCGCTTCCTGGATCTGCACCAGTTGGAAGATGGGCTCCAATAATATGATCCCGCAAACCCGGCGGTCTCTGGCCGCCGCCGCGCCGAACATCGCCGAAATGCCGCCGCCACAAAGCCCGCCCACGACGATTTTCTCCAGCCCGTAAATTCCGGTCAGCCGGGCGGCCAGGGCGGACGCATACGGGGCGAAAAAACCTTTCTCCACCGACCGGACAAAAGTCACCGCATCTTCGGGCAGCTCGCCGGCCGAATCTCCCAGTCCGGGCAGGTCAAAACGAAAAACCGGAAACCCGGCGGCGGCAATTTTGTCGGCCATTTGCGCCTGCAAATCTCCCTGTGCCGATCTTGGCAGAAACCCTGAGTTCAGGAAAAGAACTCCCGGCTTTCCCGCGCCGGCCGGCCGCGTCTGGGCGGATTCCGGGCAGGGAGCCGGCTGATGGAAGGTTCCGCAAAGGCGCAGACCTTCAACTTGGATTTCGACACATTGTCTCATAGCTCAGGCCGCTCCTTTCAATGTCCCTTGAGCCTCCCGGATCCATTCCAGGTTGCCCGCAAAGAAATCACTCAAGTCCGGATTAAGCGGACAAGGCCGCATCCGCGCGCGCGGATTGAGCGCCTGCCACAGGCCGCTGCCCGCCACCAGCGGCACTTCGGTTTGTTTCAATTTGATAATCCGGGACGGCCGCCGGTCGCTCCGTCCGCTGGCCGCCGCCAGCCGCAACGCCGCGCAGTCTTTCCAGAGCCGGGTCGAGACCCGGTAGCCCTCGATGGACACCGGTTCCCCGCCGTCGAGTTGCGCCAGATAATCCACCGCGCCCTTCAGCTCCGACGCCCCGGCCTGCGCCAGGTCGAAGGACATCCGGCGCAGCAGCGCCTCGCGGATCGCCTGATCCCCGCTGGCCGGCGGCGACCACAGCAGCAGGGCATCGCCGGAACCGCGCTGGAAAAGGTCGGCGGCCAGAAGCGCGCCAAAACCCAGCCCTTGCAGGAATATGGGCAAGCCGGGGTGTCGTTGCTGCGACCAGCGCACACAAAGCTCAAGGTCATCCAGCCAGTCCGCCACCGTCATGGCCTCGAACTGGCCGGTGCTCTCGCCCACTCCGCGATAATCAAAGCGCAATGCGTTCACTCCGTTCTGCGCGAGGAACCGCGCCCAGCGCACCCACGGGGCATAGGTCGTCACCCGCTCGGTTGCAAACGGGCCGGCCAGCACCGCCAACGCCACCGGTTCCGCTGCCGGGTTGAAGGCATAATAAAGCTGGCTGCCTTTCTGTTCCAGATAGCCGTTGGTCTCTTTGACTTCCTGTTCCAAGGTGTGCATAGACGATGGTTGAATGGCGTCGCGGCTTAACAGGCCGTTCTCGTTCCCACCAGCCGGGCTTCGGCCGCGCTCCAAAGCCTGCCCAGCTCGCCGCCGATTTCCGGAAAAATTCTGCCGAAGACAAACAGGGTCAATCCCATCAATGTTATCAGCAGCGTCAGGGCCGGCATGAGGCCGCCGCCGGGCACCAGCCAATGGGCGGCGATGGCTCCCAGCCCCGCACAGGCGGTTCCTGCCAGGGCGGGGCCGAAACACCAGCCGGTTTCCATCCGGTGCCGCCGGCGGACTTCAACAACCTGCGTTGCCAGCGCCAGGACTTCGCCGACAATGCCCGCCGCCGCCACCCAATACAGCGAGCCTTTGAAAACCAGCACCGGCACGACCAGTATCAATCCCAGCAGCCGGACGACCGTGCCAATCATCTGGGTCGTGGTCTCGCCGCGCGCCCAGGCCACGCCGCTCGGCGCGCCGCGAATGATCCGCACGGCCTGCCCATAGGCCAGCCAGGCCGCGAGCGCCCCGGTGCCGGCGTATTTGTTTCCAAACAGCAGCCGCATTATGTCCTCGCCGCAGACAGCCATGCCGATGGTGAACAGCGCGCCATACAGCGAGAACACCTGCGCCACCAGCGCGTAACGGGTTCGCAGCAGCGCGTGATCGTCCGCCGCCTGGGCCAGCATGGGCAGCGATATGCCGCCCACGATTTTCATCATGGCGAAACAGGGCGTCGCGGCCAGCGACCAGGCCACCGCGTAAGTCCCCAGATCTTTCATGCTGTAGGCCCGCGTCATCATCAGCCGGTCCCCTTGCGAACTGCAAAGCATAATCAAACCGGAAACGATAAGCGGCCAGCTATACCGGATGATTTCGCGGCAATAATTTTTGCGGAAACCAAAGGCGTAACGGCTGCCCCCGACGAGATAGGAGACCAGGGTGGACAAGGCCGCCTTGCCGATTTGAATCCAGATGAACGCCCGAAAATCCTGCAGCCAGACGGCGATCGGCCAGGCGGCCAGAGTAATCAGTATCTGGGGTATCGCCTCGAGACACACCGAGCGCTCGAAGTGCACCTCCCGCGCGTAGGTATAGGCGCCAAGATGGCCAAGCGCCATGCAGGCCGGCACCAAGGCCAGCAACCGCAGCCCCTCCGCCAATTGCGGCACGGCCAGCAGCCCGGCCAGCGGACGGGCGATGACCAGAAAAATGGCCGCGCTTAAAAATCCGATGATGAGCTGGATTGTGTGCCCCGTGTCAATGAACAGCCGGTCGCCGCCATGCTTCGAAACGATGACCTGCTGGCCGAACGCCATCTTGCTGATGATTTCCAAAAACAGGAAGGCCACCGTCAGCGTCGCCGCGATGCCGAAGTCGTCCTTGGAAAGCACGCGCGCCAGGATGTAGTTCCGGACAAGCGAACAGACGCTGCCCACGGCCTCATTCAGGCTGAGGACGGCCGAGCCGCGCAGGACTTTTGTTTTTAACGGCATGAGATTGGGGCGGCTCTATTTTGAAATTTATCCGGCGCCCGTTTCAGGTTTACGCCAACGGGGCGTCCTGATGTGCCGGCACAACATCCATCACGCGCGCCGGCGAATTGTTCCGGTCAACGAGCTGTTCCATCCGGCTGCCGGCCAGAAGCTGCCGGTAAAGCACTGAAGGATCCGAACAACGGCTTCCAACCCGGCGCCGGGACACAAAGCCGGCCAGGCTCTCGGCATAATGCCTGGCCAGCGGCATTCCCCAGCGGGTGATGGCCACGCAAGGCGTGAAGACCGGCAACTGCGTCCGCCATTTGCGGCGCATAAACAGGAGCGCCTTCGAATACGCCAGCGGCAGCATGGCCAGCCCGTTCGAGTTGTGAATGCAAAAGGCGGAGATGGCATAGCACTTCAATCCCTTGCGCCGCGCCTCCAGGCAGATGTCCGTGCCGTAAAGGTGGAATCCCGGCAGCGCCTCGTCAAACTGGAGACCGGCCGAACGCCGCACTATCAAAACCACTTCGTCCAGCGAGCCGACTTCAACCGGCTCTGCAAATGGGCGGCCAAGAACGCGTTGAAGACCGGTCGAATACAGGTGTCCGATTCCTTCGCCGGACCGGCTGACGCCATAGACTCCTAAAACGCCCCAATGGGGATCCTTCGTGGAAATGGCGGCAATCGTCTGGGCCACGGATTTGAACCAGCCGTCCGGAAAAAAAACATCCTGATGGGCGAAGACGACAATCTCCGATTCCGCCGCCCGCAGGCCCGAGTTGTAGGCGTGCCCGGCGGACGGGCAGCCCCACCGGATGATGATTTCCCGGACCGCCCGCACTTCCGGCGACCGCAGCAGGCAATCCTTCAGGACAAGGTCGTTGTTGACGGCGGCCACCACCGTAAATCTGGCCGCGTCCGGCGGCGGGATGTTTTCCCGGTTCGTCATTTGGCAACGGGGATGATTGTTGGGGGACGCATTTTGGAACGGAGCGGCGCCAGCCGGTCTCTGGTTTCGGAAAGGAGCCGGCGGGTCATCGGCCAAAGCTGGAATCGCGGCGGCTTGATTTCACGAAAATCAACCGCCTCACCGGGGGCGGAAATTATTTCCAGGCTGTTTTTGCCCGGCAATGGCAGGGCCGCACTGTGCCGGCCAAACCGGCCGGAAAAGCGCGTCTGGTTTCCTTCGCGGCAGACCAGCGGCTCATTTGTTCCGTCATCGGAAATCCACGGCCGTTCGATGACAATCTCTTTTACGTCGCCGTCCACCGGCAGCGTGATCCGGCGGGACAGCATTTTCACCGCGAGCGTGCCGTTCGTCCGCCGTGTCAGATAATTGGAGCGGCTGATGGCGGCCATGTCCGTCCAGACCACCTTGCCCAGGCTGTTGATGCTGCTCGCGGCCGCGCCCAGCAAATCGAGGCCGTTCGCGCAGTCCTGATGATGCCCGTGCGGAATGATCGGCTGGCCCAGAAATGCCGCCAGCCGGTAAGTGCCCTCGTGCCCGGCCGCCAGAACCTGGCGCGGAATCACCGGCAGGCCGCCGCCGACAAATTCCACCGCCGGGTGTCCGAAGGTTGCCGGCCACGTCTTGCCCTTGTTCCAGGCGGTGAGCGAGGCGCGCGAGACGCAGGCGGCCTCGTAGCCCAGTTTCAACATCGGATCCGCCGCGCTTTCCTGAAACGCGCCGTGGGGCGGCACCATCACGCGCGCCACGGAAACGCCGGAACGTTTTTCAAAGCCGTCAATCCGCTTCAGCCCCTGCGCGAACAGTTTCGTGAAGCCGTCCGCGTCCAGGGCGGCGCCCAGTTCCGCCGGCGCGTGGTCGTTGCCGTGCATGCACAGGGACAGGTGCCGACGGTTTTCCCGGAACAGCGCGCCCGCCTGCGGGTTGATGAACCACGCGTCCAGCGGCACCATCGCAAACGACGCGTGATAATTAAATTCCCGCGCGTGCCGCGCCAGTTTCCGCAGGTCGAGAAAACCATACGTCGGCCAATGCAGGTTCGGGTCGTCAAACATGAGGCAGGCGCGCACGGGCGGCGCTTCCCAGGCGTCGTCGCGGGTGAGCCGCTTCAGAAAATGAAAATACGGCAGCAGCCGCAGCCAGCGCCGCCGGTTGAAATGGTCATAGACCGTCTGCCCGTCCAAAAATTCTTCCGGCCCCAGCGCCGCGACGGAGACCGCCGCGCCGTCCGCGCGCCGGACCAGCCAATACGGCAGCGAATCAATCCGGCACACGATTTCGTCGCTGTCGCGCGGCCGCAGTTCCGGCAGTTCCTCGATGCCTTCCTCAATCATGGTCTGGCCGCGAAAGGCGTTGTCCAGCGCGGGCGTCGCCGCGAATTTCACGGTGCATTTTTGCACCGGGATGACCGCCCGCTGCGCCCGGGCCACGACCAGGCAGTCCAGGTTCCGGGCGGCGGTGATTTCCTTTTCCCCGGCGCAGCCCTCCCAAAAAATCGCGCCGTCAAAAGCCGTTGCTGCGCCCGGCTGCCAGACTTCAAAGTCAGCCGGATACAGTTCGCCCAGAAGGGCAAACAGCCGGCGGCGGGACTGAAATTCCGAGGCCGGCGCGACCGCGATTTTTTTCCGTTTCACAAAACTTCCGGGACGCTTTCCAAGTTGCAGGAAACCGGGCGGGCATCGCCGGCCGTTGCGGCCAGGCGCAGCGGACGATGGTAACGGCGCGTGAGAATCCGCCGGACGGTGCCGAGAGTGGAACGCAGCTTCTCCCCGAACGACAGCCGCCACCAGTTTTGGAACAGCGAAAAGCCGCGCAGTTGCGGAACCGGAAGCCCGAGCAATTTCATCATCGCCACGCGCCCGCCGATGGCGCCGCGTTTGGCCAGCAGATTTTTTTGCGAGCGCATCAGCTTCCAGGGTTCCGCCGGCTGAAGCGCGAGCCGGCCGGCGGCCATCGCCGCGCGCAAAATGCGGCGGCCGGTTTCTGTCCGGACGAGAACCAACGAGGAGCCGGGTTCGCCGGCGGCGGCTTCACGATACCACGGGTCGCCGCACGAAATGTCCGCGTCTTCGCCGGTGCCGTCCGGACAAAGATGCGTCGAGAACGGGCGATACGCCTGGACGAATCCCCATGATTCCTGATAGCTCATTTGCAAGGCGGGTTTTGACTGTCCCTTCAAGGTCGCCGAAAACAAACCGGGCCAGCCCCGGCCGCGATAACGCAGGTCTTGAACTTCATCCGCATTGACGCCCATTTTTTTCAGCAGTTCAACCGTGCCCCGCGTCGCGGGCGAGCCGGCGCAAAAAAATGAAATTGCCAGCCCGATTTTTTCGCCGAGCGCGGGCCGCAACCGGGCCGCCTTGCGCAGCGCGGTGACCTCGGTGGGCTGGCCGATGAACACGCACCTGGCCGGCGCGGACTCCATCAGCTCCAGGCGGTCGCAGGCCGAGGCCGGCGCGTAACGCGAGCCGGCGTTGGCCAGCAGTTCCGACCGCGTGCGGCTCATCCGGGTGCGGTTGCGCCGCGCATCTTCGGGATTCATCCCGATGTGCAGCACGCCGTGCATGGCTTCATTTTCCAGGCAATGCAGCGCCAGCGCGGTGATGACGCCGCCGGAGGCGCCGGCGAAACGGATTTCAGGATCGGCCGCGTGTCCCTCCCAGATTTCCAGCACCGGACCGCAATGCGCCACCAGTTCCGGGATGATCCCGTGACGAAGATTAATCTCACTGTGGTTGTTTTCAAATGCCGGACAGACCTGGAGACAATCCGTGCAGGACGCGCAATAGTCCGTGTCCACGACCGGCCGGATGCCTTCCTCGAAAAAATCCACCAGCCGGATCCGCCGCTGGGGGCAGGCATAGGCGCACGCGCCGCAGCCGAGACAGAGCCGCCAGCCGGCGATTTGCCGGACGTTGTTGATTCGCGCCATAAATCCCCGCCCGTAAAATGAGGCGGCCCGTTCGCCGTTTCGGCGGCTTCAGTTGGTCTGGATGATCAAGCTGGACGGCGGCGCCGGCGCGGTCGCGTTGAACAGGGTTTGAATTTCCGCCGCCGACAGCGCGCGGTTGTAAACCCGCAGGTCGTCGATGAGCCCGTTCACCGGCTCGCCCACGGCGCCGTAGCTGCCGATGCACAAGGGCTGGCCGGTTTGCAGCAGGGTTCCGGTAAAGGCCGCGCTGGATTCGAGCGCCCCGTTCACATATATCCACACCGTCGAACCGTCATAAACGCCGGCCAGATAACACCAGGAACCGTAAGTGTGCGCGCCGCTCCAGCCGGAGATTCCCCGGGTGGAGTCGCTGGCCCGGGTGACGCCCATCCGGGCCTTGAAGGTGCCGCCGCCGAAATCCTGCACCACCAGGTCGTAGGCCGAATACGGAGGCAGGTTGGTGGACAGGCTGATGACCTTTCTGGCCACGTCCTGCATGGTGCCGGCGGCATAGGCGATGTTGGTTCCGAAGTAAACCCAGCCGCAAATCGTGACCCCGTTGGTGAACTGCTCCAAGTTGGGCGTGCTGGGCATCTGAACAAATCCGGTTTGTCCGTCGAGCGACAAGGCGCCGCGGATATGTCCGGTTCCCCAGGCCGCATCGCCCTGCAAAAATCCGGTGTTTCCGTTCCCGGAAGAATCAGCCGCCGTCGTGCCGGAGGCATCATCAAATGGCCAGTAGCCGACCAGGCCGCTCAACAAGGTCAGCCCGGGATTCTGCACGGTCACGGCCGCGCTGCCGGACGTGTTCAGGTTGCCGGCCGCATCCTGCGCCCGGGCCTGGACTGCGTGCGAGCCGTTCAACACGGACTGGCTGTTCCAGATAATAGAATAGGGCGCAACCGAACTGCTGCCGACGGCCACGCCATCCACCAGGAAGGTGACATTCGAAACGCCGGAGCCGCCGGTGTTGTCGCTCGCCGTGGCGCTCAAGGTGATGGTGTTGGAAACCACCGCGCCGGCGGCCGGTGCCGTCAGGCTGACTGAAGGCGGCGTGGTGTCGGGCAACGGATTTATTACCGTCACCGCCACGCTGCCGGACGTGTTCAGGTTGCCGGCCGCATCCTGCGCCCGGGCCTGGATTGAGTGCGAACCATTGGTCACTGTCGCGCTGTTCCATGAAAAGGAGTAGGGCGAACTGGCGATTTTCCCCACCACCACGCCATCCACCAGGAAGGTGACATTCGAAACGCCGGAGCCGCCGGTGTTGTCGCCCGCCGTGGCGCTCAAGGCGATGGTGTTGGAAACCACCGCGCCGGCGGCCGGCGCCGTCAGGCTGACTGAAGGCGGCGTGGTGTCGGGCGGGTTGAACACGGTCACCGTCAGATTGCTGGAAGCGGCCTGATTGCCGGCCACGTCCTGCGCCTGCGCCTGAATCGTGTGGCTGCCATTGGTCGCGCTCCAACTGTTCCAGGCCGCTGTGTAAGGCGAGATGGAAGTGTTTCCAACCGCCACGCCATCCACCAGAAAGGTGACGCTCGCGACGCCGGATCCATTCGTATTGTCAATGGCCGTGGCGCTCAAGGTGACAGAGTTGGAGACCATCGCGCCGCCGGCCGGCGCCGTCAGGCTCACCGTGGGCGGCGTGGTGTCGGAGCTGCCGGCATTGAATTCGTAGGCGCCGATATCCCAGGCACCGTCCGCGCCGCGCACATTGCCGTTCAGGTCCAGGTTGAACGGGGCCGACAGCGCCACGCCCTTGTTTCTGGGCAAGGTGCTGCTGACATTGCTGATGATCTGGTAGTTCTGCGCGGAATAGTTCACGAACGGGTTGGAACCGTTGGCGATGCCATGGGTTTCAGCCTCGCTTAAGGTGCCGTTGCAAAAATCGTAATCATCATTCCCAATGCCCGGTCCGCCGCTGTTCCAATAGATGTTGTTCAGCCCCTGCGAGCCGGTGGCATAGGAGCCGCCATTGGCAGTCCTGACGCTCATTCCGACGTTCACCACCGTGTTGTTGTAAAAATACATCGGCCCTTCGACGCCGTCCTGCACCTCCAAAATCCGGCTGACGCTCGTCATCCCGTCATGCCAGACGTTCCCGTAGATATACCAGTTGGCGGAACCGCCGAAAATGCACATGATGCCCTCGACCTGATGGTTGTAGATTTCGTTGTATCGCCAGGTGAAGTTGGTGCAGCCGGAGGTGGCGCACACGTTGGCATGGTAGGTGGTGGAATTGGCGGCGCCGGAATCATACAGCTTGGTGTATTCCAGGGTGCTGTTGTAACAGTTCATCAGCCAGACGTTGTTGACCTGCCCGTGAATCCGGCAATGGGTGACCAGCAGGTGGTTGATCGGCTCGTAAACCGACCCGTCCCAGGCGGTCGCGTCGATGCCCCGGTTGTCGCCGTTCATGTTGATGGGCGTGGGGCCGCCCGGCCCGGCGAGATCGAGATTGGTGAGCGTGATGTAGCTGGCGGCGTAATTGAACGAGACGCTGGCCCCGGACGAGTTCGGCGTGACCAGCTGCATGCCGCCATCAACGCGCCCGTCAACGATGATGTAACTAAGCCCCGCCGTGTTGAAATCCAGCGCGTCGTTGCCGGTGCTGATCACCACCAGGGAATCGTAAGCACTGTTCCACCCCGCCGCGCTGGCCGGCACCGAATCGGTCGCGCGCACGCGTTTGATGGAGATCCACGCGCCCGAAGTCCCGCTCACGCCCGGAATGAGCGTGGTGGTGTAGGAGCCGCCGGCAAACCAGAGGGTGTCGCCGGCTTTGACACCCGAACCGCCCCAGACGATGGAAGAACAATCTTTCCAGGCATTGTTCCAATCCGCGCCGGTGTTGGAGCCGGACGCCCCCGCGCGGACATAAAAATTACTGGCGACGCCTTCGCGATCAAAAACAACAGCCAGCGAGCAGACTAACAGCAAGAATTTAATTTTTTTCATAATGTGTCAGGGGTTAAGCAGGGTTTGTGCCGACCTTGGATGGTTTGTGATTCACGGTTTGTGTTTGGCTTTGACTAATGTCCCAGATGCTTCCGGCAACGGATGTTATCCGGTGCCGCCGAAAAACGGCGGCTCCGTCGCCGGTGTCTAAATCCATTTGGCCTGGTTAAAAATTGGAACGGGGCGGGTTTTTATTTCAGACATTGCGGCGGATTTGCCTCCCGGAGAAATCCGGGCAAACAGGCCCGCGGCCGCCTGCCTGATGGCCGGCATTTGCTGGGTGAGCCGGGATTTTATCTCCTCACGCGAGGCGTAGGCGCGGTCAATCAGGGCGATGGTTTCCGCCGCGTCATGTTCGCGCAGGTCGGCGACCAGGCTTTCCGCGCCGACCGTGCGCAGCACGCCGAGAAATTTCTTGCTGTAGGCCAGCCCCACGGCGGGAACCCCCTGCGACAGCGCGGCAATGCAGGCGTGCATCCGCGAGCCGAGGAAAAAATCACACTGGCCGATCAGGTATTTCATTTCGTGCTGGTTGTATGCTTCCGAAACGACCGTTAGTTTTCCGGGATACCGGCTTCCCAGGTCGCGATAAACCGCCGCGTTGGCGGCCGGGTCGCTCTCACAACCATCCGCAGAACCAAACACATGGGGCATCAAAACCACCCGGGCGCCTTTCTGGTCTATGAAATGCCCGACTATCTGCCAGACCAGCTCCTTATAGTCTGACTTCAGTCCGAACATGTTGTTTCCGGTGTAGCCTCCGCCATACAGCAGCCCGCTGACGTTCAGCCCGACCAATGGAGTGTCTTGGCCTTTGTTAGTTGACCAGTCTGGCAGCTTGACCGGCTGGACGGGCTCCAGCATAAAGGCCATGTCATGGCTGAAATCCGCCTTTGCTGGGTTGCGTTTCAGGAACGGGCGAACCTCGTCCAGGCTGGCCGCGTCCCGTGCATAGACCTGTTCCGCGCGCCGCAGGATGAAGCCGGCAACAGTTCTCGCCGCCAATCCCTTGAACGGCCCGAGCGTCTGGGGCAGGAGTATCAACGGCTTGTCCAGCAGCAACACCATGAGCTGCGGCAGCGCCACATAAAAAAACCGGCGCATTCCGTAGATGTCGCTGAAACTGTCCCCGCCGGCCAGCGAGCCGATGATGTCCGCATTCTTAATTTGACTTAGATACGGATTCCTACGGATCAGCCGCTCGCGGTAATTATTTGAAGGCACCAGTTTCAAAACCAATGCCGTAAGCAGCAGGCGGGCAATGTTGTTCCGCAAATGCAGCCTCCAGGAAAACCGGAGGTTGACCAGTTCAACGCTGGCGACACCTTCGCCATGTTTGACCTGATAGGTCGCGGACGTCCGGCCATAGTCGAGAAAAAAGACGCGCGCGTTTGGAAACGAACTTAACACCGAAGCCACCGTGCTGGCCGCCAGCGCGCTGACCCCCAGGTT
>Ga0316226_1004042_pt1 | contig 11985 bp, 4 predicted proteins | sample TBH18017metaG_FD_206009 | JGI IMG/M metagenome (GOLD analysis project Ga0316226, IMG submission 206009) | Freshwater microbial communities from Trout Bog Lake, Wisconsin, USA - TBH18017 | ecosystem: Environmental > Aquatic > Freshwater > Lake > Hypolimnion/Profundal zone | place: USA: Wisconsin... | reverse complement strand
TACCAAGGCGAATTCACGCCGCAAAAAAAAGGGCGTTCAATTTCCCGGCCTGTCCATCATGGACGTCTGCGGCTTGTCGGTGGAAAAGGCGGATGAATTTTTTGCCGCGCTCAAGCTGACGGAGTTTGAGCTGAAGATTGCCGCCGAAGTCATCAAGGAAATCCGCGCGCGGCTCGGCTTCCTGCGCAATGTCGGCCTCAATTATCTCACGCTCGACCGCGAGAGCGGCACGCTCTCCGGCGGCGAGGCGCAGCGCATCCGGCTGGCGACGCAGATCGGCGCGGCGCTCGTCGGCGTGCTTTATGTTTTGGACGAGCCGAGCATCGGCCTGCATCAGCGCGACAACGACCGGCTGCTCGCGACGCTCAAAGGCCTGCGCGATCTGGGCAACACGGTTCTCGTCGTCGAGCACGATGCCGACACAATCCGCGCGGCGGATTACATTTTGGATCTCGGGCCGGGCGCGGGCGTCCACGGCGGCGAACTCGTGGCGGCGGGCACGTTGCCGGAAATTCTCGCGGCGAAAAAATCTTTGACCGGGCAATACCTGACCGGCGAGATGAGCATTCCAGTTCCGAAAAAAAGAATCCAGCCGACGGAAGAAAAGGGCTGGCTTGAAATTGTCGGCGCGACGGAAAACAATCTGCAAAACATTGACGTGCGGATTCCGCTCGGCACGTTCACCTGCGTCACCGGCGTCAGCGGCTCCGGCAAGAGCACGCTCGTCAGCGACATCTTGCAGCACGCGCTGTTTCGCAAATTTTTCGGCTCGAAGGAACGACCCGGCGAGCACAAGGCGCTGCGCGGTTTTGAATCGCTCGACAAGGTCATCGTGATTGACCAATCACCGATTGGCCGGACGCCGCGCAGCAACCCGGCGACCTACACGGGAATGTTCAATCACATCCGCGATTTGTTTGCGAAGCTGCCGGCGGCGAAGGTGCGCGGCTACGAGCCGGGACGTTTCAGCTTCAATGTCAAGGGCGGGCGCTGCGAAAAATGCGAGGGCGACGGCGTGCTGAAGATTGAGATGAATTTTCTGCCGGCGGTCTATGTGACGTGCGAGGCGTGCAACGGCAAACGCTACAACCGTGAGACGCTGGAGATCGCCTACAAGGGCAAAAACATCGCGGACGTTTTGGACATGACGGTGGAGGAGGCGGTGACATTTTTCCGCGCGGTGCCGAAAATTTTCGATCCGCTGCTGACGCTGGCGGAAGTCGGGCTGGGCTATATCCGGCTCGGCCAGCAGGCGACGACGTTGAGCGGCGGCGAAGCGCAGCGCGTGAAGCTGGCGACGGAACTTTCGCGCCGGGCGACGGGCAAGACGCTCTATATTTTGGACGAGCCGACGACCGGGCTGCATTTTCACGACGTGGCGAAGCTGCTGGAAGTGCTGTTCAAGCTGCGCGACGCGGGCAACACGCTGCTCATCATCGAGCACAACCTGGACGTGATCAAGACGGCGGACTGGATCATTGACCTCGGGCCGGAAGGCGGTTCGGGCGGCGGGAAAATTGTCGCGGAAGGCCCGCCGGAAAAAATCATCCACTGCGCCGCGAGCTTTACCGGGCATTATTTGAAGAGCGTGCTGGCTTGAGCGGGAAAGGCGGAATAGGTGTGCCTGTCTCTATAATAGGTCTTATGATATCCATCCCCATAATGGCTCGCTTGCCAAACTTCCGAATCCATAAAATATCACGAGCTTGATGCCACCTCGACCATAGAGCGGGCCGACGACATAGTAGGAATCGGCAATCAAAACTCCTGGCAAAATCGGAAAACACCATGAAACACCTGTATGTGGTCCGGTCTTGCCAGCCTGCGGACGAAATGGTGTCTGTCCTTCTTTCGCCGCAAGTGCTGCATATTCCGCGTCTGACTTTTGAGCGGCCTCGTAACGCCGCTGTGCATCAATCTTGAGTGCCGCCGCATGACTCATCCATCCGCCAATCCAAGTAACCAGATACAGTGGAATCAGCCAAACGATAATTTTGCGACGGATGCGCATGAGACCTAATATGATATTAACCCGAACCGATGTGAGCTAATTCTGATAGGAGACAATCGGTCGCACCCGTGACCGAAAAAGTTGCGGCGCATTTTGGCGCAGCTTGTCACCCATCGCCCCGGCCATGAATGAATCTTCCCAGAACCTTCCCGTCGCGCAAGGGCAAAAAAGGCGGCATAAATCTCGGAGCGCGAGTTGTCCCAACTCGCAGCGCGTGGCAGCAGAGGAGACGGTTGGAATGATTTTGCCGTGGCCGGTCTGGCGGAGTGCTGCGGATTGGGACAATCCGCGCTCCGGGGAAAAACCGGCGTTGCGTAAATCGTATATCGCATATCGTAAATTCTGCCGGTTGAAACTTCTGGATTTCCCGCTTTTGTCATTGCGCCGCGTCGTTTAGATTCGGCGCATGGCTTTTTTGCGGCGATGGCTTTTGATTTTTTTCGCGCTCGTCCTGGGCGGCGGGCAGCTTCTGGCCGCGTCCCGCGAGGAGCGCGCGTTCGCGGCGGCGACGGCGGCGTTTCAGGACCAGAACTGGGACCGCGCGGAGGCGCAGTTCGCCCAGTTCGCCCGGCAGTTTCCCAAGTCGGACAAGGTGCCGGCGGCGGTTTTGTCGGAGGCGCAGGCGCAGTTCAAGCAGGGCAAATATGCCGCCGCCGCCGCGCTGCTCTCGCCGCGCGCGGCCGGCGCGGGCGGCCTGGCCGACGCCTACACCTACTGGCTCGGCGAGGCGCAGTTCGCGAACGGCGACTTCACCAACGCGGCGGAGACTTTTTCCACGGTCGCCAAAAACTTTCCCGATTCGCCGCTGCGCCTGACGGCGGTGGTCGAGGCGGCGGCGGCGTATGCGCGGTTCCCCGACTGGCCGCGCCACGACGCGCTGCTGGAGGCCACGGACGGCGTCTTCGCGCGCGCGGCGCAGCTCGACCCGGACAACGCGCTGGTCGTCAACGGCCGGCTTTCGCTGGCGCAATCGAAGGTGGCGCAGGCCGATTTCGCCGGCGCCGGAAAATTTCTGGCGCTGCTGAACCCCAAAATCCTCGCGCCGGAACAGGATTGGGAGCGGCTGAATTTGCAGTATCAGGTGGCGCTCGGCGTGAACGACCTGGACGCGGCGCTGGCGGTGACGACGAATTTGATGCAGTCGGCGAAAGACGCCGCGCGCCAGGCGGACAGCGTGGCGATGCTGGCGACGGTGCTGGAAAACAAGAACCAGCCCGCCGCCGCCGTCGCCGCGTGGTCGGAAAATTTGACCAACAGCGCGCCGGTGGAACGCCAGCGCGAGGCGATCCTGAAAATCGCGGCGCTGGCGGCGGCGCAAAACGACGTGACGAACGCGGCGGCGAGCCTGGAAAAATACCTGGCGCAGTTTCCCAATTCGCCGGCGGCGGCGCTGGCGCTGCTGACGCTGGGCGAACTGCGGCTGAAAGATTTTCTGGCCACCCCGGCGCCGGACAAGCTGGCGGCGGCGCAGACGAATTTCGACCGGTTCATCGGCGCGTTCACGAACAGCCCGCTGACGGGCAAGGCGTGCCTGGACCGGGGCTGGTGCAACTGGAAGGCGGGGGAATACACCAACAGCCTCGTGGATTTTCGCGCGGCGGCGCAGCGGCTGCCGGCCTCGGCGGACCTGGCCGTGGCGAAGTTCAAGACCGGCGACGCCCTGTTCATGCTCGGCGACTTTGCCGGTGCGCGGGAAAATTACCGGTCCGTGATGAATGATTTTGCGGCGTTTCCGGAGGTGGCAAAATCCCTGGGCGACCGCGCGCTTTACCAGATTTTGCGGACGGATTTGAAGCTGCGGGACATGGCGGACGCGGAGGCCGTGATGCAGCAGCTGCTCCAGGATTTTCCGGCGAGCGGTTTCGCGGACAACGGCCAGCTGCTGCTCGGCGAGGCGTTTTCGGATTTCAACCGGCCGGAAAAGGCGCGCGAGGTGTTCCAGGAATTCGCCCGGCTGTTCCCGGATTCGCCGCTCGCGCCGCAGGCGGAACTGGCGGTGGCGCGGACGTATGAGCGCGGGCAGGACTGGCCGGCGGCCATCACCAGCTATGCGGCCTGGCTGAAAAGCCATCCGACGAACGGCCTGCTCCCGCAGGTGCAATACTCGCTGGGCCTGGCCAATTACCGGGCGGGCCGCGAGGCGGACGCCTTCCAGATTTTCACCGCGTTTGTCGCCCGGTTTCCGGCGGACGCCAGCGCGCCGCTGGCGCAATGGTGGGTGGCGGATCATTTTTTCCGGCTGGGCGGGACGAATTTTGCGTCGTCGGAGCAGAACTACGAGCTGATTTTCCAGACGCCGGCGTGGAAAAATTCCGCGCTGTTCTATCCGGCGCAATTGATGGCGGGCCGGGCGGCCGTGGGCCGGCAGGATTTTCCGGACGCAAAAAATTATCTGGTCGCCCTGCTGGCGGACACGAACTGCCCGCCGCCGCTGGCGACCGAGGCGATGTTCGCCTACGGCGCCGTGCTGATGCAGCTGGATTCGCCGGACACAAACCGGCCGACGGCCAACTTCGAGCTGGCGACGAACGTCTTCGCGCAAATCATTCAGGCCAATCCGGCCAGCGCCGCCGGCGCGCTCGCGTGGGGCGGCCTGGCCAAGTGCCAGCTCCAGCTACTGAATTATTCTGCCGCGACCAACTCTTTCGCGCAGGTGTTCAATTCCGCGTATGCGGATGTCTCCGCGCGCAGCGAGGCCAAAACCGGCTACGGTCTGGCGCTGGAAAAAATCGCGGCGACGCTGACGGGCACAAACCAGGCCGCCGCGTTGCGGTTGGCGCGCGACAGCTACCTCGATGTTTTTGACACATGGACGGGCGCCGGCCTGCGCGCCGGCGAAACGGCGGATCCGTTCTGGGTGAAAAAGGCCGGCCTGCTCGCCCTGCCGCTGGGCGAGTCGCTCGGCCTGGGCAATCCGGACGAATTCATCAACCGCATGGAAACTTTGTTCCCGCAGGCGAAAACCTCGCTGGAAAAGAAGCGCGCGGCGCTGGCGGCGGTGAAAAACTGACGCCGATATTAATTTTTGAAAACAAAAACGCCGTCCCGATTTTATCGGAACGGCGTTTTGATTATTGCGGCAATCAAATCCAGTTCTTCCGCACCATCCACTGCTTGATCAACTGCGTCAGGCCGACGTAGCAGACGAGCGTGACCGCCAGCAGCGGCCAGAACTGCCACGGCAGCGGCACGAAGCCGAGATACTGCGCCAGCGGCGAGAACGGCAGCAGCGCGCCGACGCCCATGATGGCGAGGGTAGTCATGGTCAGTTGCCAGCTTGCGCGCGACTGGATGAACGGAATCTGGTTCGTGCGGATGACGTGGACGATGAGCGTCTGCGTCATCAGCGATTCGACGAACCAGCCGGTGCTGAACAGCGCGGCGGCGTAGGTGTGGTCGTTGTCCTTGGCGCTGGCGAACCGCGTGATGAGTTCCGGCGTCGGCGGGACGAGCCCGAGGTTGCCGCACTTGAAATAAAAATACATCAGCGCGTAGGTCGTGTAGTCGAAGATGGAGCTGATGGGGCCGATGAACACGATGAATTTTGCGATGTCGCCCATCGCCCACGGACGCGGCTTGGAGATGACCGCCGTGCCGACGTTGTCCGTCGGAATCGGCACCTGCGAAAAATCGTAGAGCAGGTTGTTCGTCAGCACCTGGATCGGCTGCATCGGCAAAAATTTCAGCCACGCGCTCGCGCCGAGCACGCTGAACATATTGCCGAAATTGGAACTCGCGCCCATGCGGATGTATTTCAAAATGTTGACGAATACTTTCCGGCCTTCGAGCACGCCTTCTTCCAGCACCATCAAATCTTTTTCGAGCAGGATCATGTCGGCGGATTCCTTGGCGATGTCCACCGCGGTGTCCACGGAAATGCCCACGTCCGCCGCGCGCAAAGCTGGCGCGTCGTTGATGCCGTCGCCCATGAAGCCGACGACGTGCTTGTTCTTCTGCAACGCCTGCACGACGCGCTTTTTGTGCGCCGGCGACAGGCGCGCGAAAACATCCGTCGTCTCGACTTCCTTGCACAATTCGTCTTCCGTCAACTTTTCCACCTGGCTGCCGAGCAGGATTTTTTCCGCGTGGATGCCGACTTCGGAACACACCTTGCGCGTGACCAAATCGTTGTCGCCGGTGAGGACTTTCACCGTCACGCCATTCTGCCGCAGCGCGGTGATGGCCTTGGCGGCGGAATCTTTCGGCGGATCGAGGAACGCGAGATAGCCGGTCAAAACCAGCTCGCTTTCGTCGGCCTTGGTGAATGTGGTTTGCGCGCCGAGTTTTTTCGTGGCCACGGCGAGCACGCGAAAACCGTCCTCGCTCAAATCATTCACCTGCTGCACGAGATCGCCGACGAGAATCGGCTCCATCGGAAAAATTTCACCGTCGCTCTCGAAGTGAGTGCATTTGGCGAACACGGCTTCGGGTGCGCCCTTGGTGAGCAGTTCGCGTTCGCCGGTGGGCGACTCGATGGCCACGGACATCATGCGGCGCGAAAAGTCGAACGGGATTTCGTCCACCATCTTGTATTTATCAATGCCCAGCTCGCTGTGCAATTGCTTGTATTTCAGCACGGCGCGGTCGAGGACGTTTTTCAAGCCGGTCTGAAAATGGCTGATGAGATACGCGTCGCGCAGCACGGCTTCGCTTTCGTTTTTGAACACGTCCACGTGCAGTTCGAGAATGACGTGGTCAATCGTCAGCGTGCCGGTCTTGTCGGTGCACAGCACGTCCATCGCGCCGAAGTTTTGGATGGAGTTGAGCTTTTTAACGATGACTTTTTTCTTCGACATCGCGAGCGCGCCCTTGGAAAGACAGACGGAAATGATCATCGGCAGCATCTCTGGGGTGAGGCCGACGGCCACCGCCATCGCGAAGAAAAACGCGTCCTTCCAGTTGTGCTTCATGAAGCCGTTGATGAAAAACACCATCGGCACCATCACCAGCATGAACGACAGCATGAGCCAGACGAATTTTTTCACGCCTTTGTCAAAGGCCGTGTCCACCTGCTGGCCGGCGAGGCTGCTGGCCATCTTGCCGAAATACGTCTGCGCCCCGGTCGCGATAATCACCGCCGTGGCCGCGCCGCTTTCCACGCTGGTGCCGAGAAAGCAGAGGTTCGTGTGTTCGATGGTGGAAACATTGGTGCGGGTGTCGCGCGCATCATGTTTTTCCACCGGCAACGATTCGCCGGTGAGCGTGGCCTGGATGATGAACAAATCTTTCGCCGCCAGCAGCCGCACGTCGCCGGGAATCATGTCGCCGGCGGAAAGTTTCACCACGTCGCCGGGGACGAGCTGTTGCAGGGGGATTTCCTTTTGCTGTCCGTCGCGCACCACGGTGGCGGTGACCTTGATCATCGCCTTGAGTTTGGCCGCCGCGTTGTTGGCCTTCGTTTCCTGCACGAAGCGCAGCGTCACACCGAGAATCACCATCGCCAGCATCACCGTGCCGCCGGGAAAATCATCGGTGGCGTAAGACAGGATGGACAGGACGGTCAGCAGGATCACCAGCGGGTTGCGGACGGCGACCCACAGCCGGTGCAGCCACTCGTGTTTCTTTTCCTGGCCGACGGTGTTGGGGCCGTATTGCGCCAGCCGCGCCTCGGCCTCGGCCTCCGTCAGGCCGCCCGGTGCCGTGCCGAGCGCTTGCAGGACTTCGGCAATCTCGCGGGTGGCGGCCTCGCTGAGGGCGTCAACGTTGCGCGTGGTGTTCAATGGATTGGTAATGGCCATGTTCTTGACGTGTTGAAAATTCCAGAATCGCGAATGAAACGACATTGACGATTCTGCGGTTATTTTGCTCGCGTCCTTTTAATCGGGCAAGCCTGCGGAGAAATTTTCTTTCCTGCCGCGCGCTTGCACGGTTCGGGCGAATCGGCTACTGTAAACCCGTTCGGGGAGCCAAATCACCTGTGGTGACGCTGAGAGTTTGACGCGCGAGCGCCAATGACCCGTGAACTTGATCCGGATAATGCCGGCGCAGGAATTACAACTCTCTCCGGCTTTCCTTCCAAAAAATTATGATTGCGACCAAAGAATCGTTCGAACCGCACAGCAGCGAGCAACTGCCCAACAGCAAGCGCGTTTATGTCGAAGGCAAGCTGCACCCCGAGGTGCGCGTGCCGATGCGTCAGATTCAGCTCTCGCCCACCACGATTAGTGAATGCGACGTGCGTCCGAACAAACCGGTGCGCGTCTATGATTGCAGCGGGCCGTGGGGCGATCCCGCGTTCACCGGCAAGTCCGAGGAAGGTCTGCCCGCGCTGCGCCGCGAATGGATTCTCAAGCGCGGCGACGTGGAGGAATACGCCGGCCGCGAAGTGAAGCCGATGGACAACGGTTATCTTTCCGGCAAACACGCCGAGTTCGCGAGCGCAGCGGAGAAGAACCGGCTCGTGGAATTTCCCGGTCTGCTCGGCCAGCGCCGCAAGCCGCTGCGCGCGAAGGCGGGCAAATGCGTCACGCAGTTGCAATACGCCCGCGCCGGTATCATCACGCCGGAGATGGAATTTATCGCCATCCGCGAGAACATGGGTCGCGCCCGCATTTCGGACATGGCGAACGACATCGTCCGCAACCAGCTCGACAAGCAGCACGCCGGTTCCCAGCAGCTCGCCAGCAGCGAGTTCACGCCGTCGGTTTTCAAAAAGTTTCCGCAGCGCATCCCGAAAGAGATCACGCCGGAGTTCGTGCGCGAGGAAGTCGCCGCCGGCCGTGCCATCATTCCCGTGAACATCAACCACCCGGAAAACGAGCCGATGATTATTGGCCGCAACTTCTTGGTGAAAATTAATTCCAACATCGGCAACAGCGCCGTGGCGTCGAGCATCGAGGAGGAAGTCGAGAAGATGCGCTGGTCAATTAAATGGGGTGCGGACACGGTGATGGATTTGTCCACCGGCAAGAACATCCACGCCACGCGCGAATGGATTTTACGCAACTCGCCCGTGCCCATCGGCACCGTGCCGATTTATCAGGCGCTCGAAAAAGTCAACGGCCGCGCCGAAGATCTCACCTGGGAACTGTTCCGCGACACGCTCATCGAGCAGGCCGAGCAAGGCGTGGATTATTTTACCATTCACGCCGGCGTGCTGCTGCGTTTCGTGCCAATGACCGCGAGCCGCATGACCGGCATCGTTTCGCGCGGCGGCAGTATCATGGCCAAGTGGTGCCTCTCGCATCACAAGGAAAATTTCCTCTACACGCATTGGGACGACATCTGCGACATCATGGCGAAGTATGACGTCTCGTTTTCCATCGGCGACGGACTTCGTCCGGGCAGCATTGCTGATGCGAATGACCGCGCGCAGTTCGGCGAACTCGAAACGCAGGGCGAACTCACCAAGCGCGCGTGGGCCAAGGGCGTGCAAGTCATGAACGAAGGCCCCGGCCATGTGCCCATCCACATGATCGAGGAGAACATGGTGAAGCAGCTCGAATGGTGCGGCGAAGCGCCGTTCTACACGCTCGGACCGCTCACCACGGACATCGCGCCCGGCTACGACCACATCACCAGCGGCATCGGCGCGGCGATGATCGGCTGGTATGGCTGCGCGATGCTCTGTTACGTCACGCCTAAGGAACACCTCGGCCTGCCGAACAAGAAGGACGTGAAAGACGGCGTCATCACCTACAAGATTGCGGCGCACGCGGCGGACCTGGCCAAAGGCCATCCCGGCGCGCAATACCGCGACAACGCCATCTCCAAGGCGCGCTTTGAATTCCGCTGGGAAGATCAATTCAACCTCAGCCTCGACCCCGTGACCGCGCGCGAGTTCCACGACGAAACGCTGCCGCAGGACGGTGCCAAGACCGCGCACTTCTGCTCCATGTGCGGCCCGCATTTCTGCTCGATGAAGATCACCGAAGACGTCCGCAAATACGCCGCCGAACAAGGCATCGCCGAGGAAGAGGCGCTGAAGAAGGGGATGGAAGAGAAGTCGAAGGAGTTCACAGAAAAGGGTGCGGAACTCTACGCGAAGGCGTAATCTTTTACGCAATGGAAAACGGTGACAAACATCGCGCGCCAAGAAATCGGACTCTAACGCTCGCAGCGTTGGAGCAGCAGCAGCTCGCTGATATGTTGCTTCGCCCGCCGTTAAATGGGGAACTTGCGTCTCTCGTTGACCGGGTGGTTTGCGCCGATTCGCTGTCGCTCTTTTCCACATTACCACGACACTTTGCTGACCTACTCATTCTTGACCCGCCCTACAATCTCAACAAGCGGTTTGGGACGGAGAGTTTTAGTGAGATGTCGCTTGCCGATTATGAAAAATGGCTTGAGGGCTGGTTTGTTCGGCTGCTGCCGTTGTTAAAACCGACTGCCAGTCTTTACGTTTGTGGCGATTGGAAGTCGTCCGCCGCTGTTCAGCGTGTGCTTGACCGGCATGTCATCGTGCGCAACCGCATCACTTGGGAGCGAGAGAAAGGACGCGGGGCAAAAACAAATTGGAAGAATTCCAGCGAAGATATTTGGTTCGCCACGGTGTCGAATGATTACGTTTTCAACGTCGAGGCAGTGAAGCTGAAGCGCAAAGTCATCGCGCCCTATCGCGTGGACGGCCAGCCGAAGGATTGGGAAGATTCACCTGAAGGCCAGTTCCGCCTGACCCATCCATCGAATCTCTGGACCGACTTGACGATTCCATTTTGGTCCATGCCGGAAAACACAGATCATCCGACGCAGAAGCCGGAGAAGCTGATCGCAAAGCTGCTGCTGGCGAGCAGCCGCGAAGGTGATTTCGTTTTCGACCCATTCCTCGGTTCTGGCACGACGGCAGCAGTAGCGCGAAAGATGGGGCGGCGTTACCTTGGCATTGAGATGGACGAGAACTACGCTTGTCTTGCGCTGAAGCGGGTCGAATTGGCGAACGACAATCCATCCATTCAGGGATACGCGGGTGGCGTTTTCTGGGAACGCAACAGCTTGGTAGACCAAAAGGTGGTGAAACCGAAAGTGCAGCCCTCCAACTTATCGCTTTTCAATGAATGATAGCCTTCAGCGTCTTGTAGCTTTTATTGCCGAGAGTGACGGAATAAACGACAAGGCTCAATTGTCGCGATTGGTGATTGAAAGATTTGATCTGACAACAGACCGCTCGGTTTTTTATTGTGCCGATTTTGCAATCAGATTTAGTTCTGCCGCGAAGCCGAGTTTTTCCAACACAGTATTGTCGTTGTCGAATCTTAAGAAATTTGATGACCGGCCATTTGTCGTATGCTTGGTCACCCCAACAGTGAATTATTGCCTTTTAGCCAATACTACGTTGTTAAAAAAGATCAGCCACTCCTCGCAAGAGCTTCGAGAAAATAACATCAAAGGAAGCTTTAACGGCTCTGACATTATCCGCGAATTTGAGGGCATCCCAAACACCGCAGCCAATCTCGAAAGACTTTTTCAGATACACGCTCCAATCGGTTTTGACGGAAATCTTCCGCGATTGGTTGAAGCCACAAACAACATCTCTCCTTCGGGAGTGAAGTTCTCCATTTCTGACGAAGCAAGAAAAACCATTCTTGAATCGCCACGCCGGGCGATTCAATTCATTAATTCCCCCGAAGCAATCGAACTCAAGCACGATCTCGACCAAAAAGTGGAACGGTATAAAACCGAGATTTTATTGGCCGCACTGATCGACAACGTGAATGTCCGAGGACGGATTATAGAGTATTTGATTGCAGGGGAGGATGAGAAGCTCCGCCAGCAGTTAGTCGTCGCCCTCAAGGAAGGAAACAAAGGCCTGCCGCAGTTCAAGACCGAGAATGCACTTGGCGACTATCAACGAATCTTCGACGCCTTCCATACCGAGACTGATGTGAAGACAAAGATCATGATTCTCAATTCCAACCCGAAAGCATACAACATAGACAAGATTTTGGAGTTCTTGGCGCTCGATAAATCAGTCTTCATGTTTTACTTCGTCGGGGTTGAGCCGACAAAAATCGTCGACACTGTTCTGGTTTCCATGT
>Ga0316226_1004040_pt1 | contig 11996 bp, 9 predicted proteins | sample TBH18017metaG_FD_206009 | JGI IMG/M metagenome (GOLD analysis project Ga0316226, IMG submission 206009) | Freshwater microbial communities from Trout Bog Lake, Wisconsin, USA - TBH18017 | ecosystem: Environmental > Aquatic > Freshwater > Lake > Hypolimnion/Profundal zone | place: USA: Wisconsin... | reverse complement strand
GAAGACGTGGAACTCGTTTTTGGTGGCCTTTGGCCAGACGCGCTGCCTGCCGATTCGCCCGAAGTGCGCCGGCTGTCCGCTGGTGCGCTGGTGCACAACCGGCGCCAGAAGCGCAAATCTTACAACCGCTCAATCACGGTGAGCATGTCGAGAAACGCGCCATTGGCGTGATAGAGCGGATCGCCTTCTGGAACAGCTGGAACCACGTCCACAACCTTGCCCGTATTGCCATCCAACGTCTGGAAGGGGAAGAGACTGTTGTTGCGGTTGAGGTATCGGCTGAAGTAGGCGTTGTGACAGAGGCGGAAAGCTTCGAGACATTGCTGACGCAACGCGCGGTCGTCCGTCACAGCATAGGCGCGCACGGCGGCGCGCATAGTCTCGGGCAGATTCCACCAGGGCATTCCGCTGTCAATCGTCGCGCCAGTCCGGTTGTCCACGGCCTTGTAGATGCCGGGATGCCGTGGGTTGTAACCCAGGGTCGTGCTTTTCACAAGCATGCGCGGCAAGTCGCGCTTGGCGCGCGTAATCAAAGCCGCATGATGTTTGGCATGTGCTGCAGATTTCTCAAGGCATTCGATCAGGCCGAGGCCAAGGCCCACAAGCTCGTTGGCGTGTCCTGGGTCGAGCAGCGTGCTGCGCGCGCCGGTTTTCAGGTCAATATATTCCGAGAAGAGCCCGGTCTCGGGATTGTAATGACCGTCTAGAACTTCGCCCAGAAAGTCGGCGGCCTCATCCATGGCTTCATCCCGAACGGCGACATCTTTTGATTTGTGGAAGAAGCAGGCGCCAACGCCTTGCATCAGCATGCGTGGGCCATGGCCGCGACCGGGCGGCGGAGTCGTCTGCTCCACTTCGTAGCGGTTTTCATGCAGATGGGCCACGCAACGGCGCAGCAATTCGGGGATGCGGGCGAGCACCGACGGATCGGCGCTAGACAACAGCCCCTTGACGGCAAACACATCGCCGGCTCCGCAACACGCCGGATTGACGGCAACCGGCTGACCCTGCGTATCCACGGCTTCGAGCTTGCGGTTGATGCGGAAAGGAATGCGCCCCTGATACCGGTCTGCCAGCGCAATCAAATCGCGCGTCATATTTGCGATCCAAACGCCAAACACCTCGCGAATCTCGCTTCTTTCAGCAGGCAGAAACGACTCGACGCGGTCGAGCACGCGCAGATGATCGTCCAGCGCCTCGCTGCCACGCCCCAAAAACCACACATGGGCGATCTCATATTTCTCCGGCGGCAGGTTCATGCCGGTGTTCGGATTGAACTTGGTTTCGACATAGGGCCAGTCCGGGCGAAGGCGATGGCGCGCGAGGAGCAGGCGGCAGCCGGGAACAATGGATGCATCGAGAATAAACCTCCGGTAATCCGGGGAGCGGAGCGCTTCCACAGAAATCTGTTCCAGCACAAGAGGTTTCCAGTTGGTGTACGATGTGTGGCTCATCATGTGTCATCCCGAATGTGATGTTGTGTTCCGGCGCAGCGCTTGTGCGCGAGCATGAACGCCGGCCACGCGCGCGGGAGGTATTGTCAGGAGATGCGCGGCTGACGTCAAGCCGCGTCTGCGCAAAAAATCGCTAAACGGCATAGCTCACACGATTGAGGTTGACGGTTTCAAGAATCCATGCCAGACTTTTCAACCATGCGAACGACGCAAAAGGCGATTGCCCGGAAGCTGGGCGTTTCAGCGTCGCTTGTGTCGCGGGCGTTGAACGGGCAGGCGGAGCGCATTGGCGCGCATCCCGACACCATTCAGCGCATTCGCGAAGAGGCGGCCCGCTGTGGCTACGCGCCCAATGTCGCCGCGCTTTCCCTGCGCGGCGGGGCCACGCGCATGCTCGGCGTGGTGGTTCGCGATTTTGCCGATCCCTTTTTCGGACCGATCGTCGGCGCCCTGCAGCAACTGGCTGCTGCACAGGGATACGCTCTGGTCATGACAGGCGGAGGTGCCAATCCTGATCAGCCGGCCGATTTACTCCCTTTGCATACCTACCGCCTGGATGGCGTCATCCTCGTAGGCAGCTATTTTCAGCCGCAGGGACTCCATGCGGCTTTGCGTCCGGGCGCGCCGGTGGTTCGTCTGGGCGAAGGGCCTGCCAATGACACAGCCATCCAGATTTATCCTTCGCAACGGGCTGGATTTGAGCAACTAATCGGGCATTTGCGCATGCTGGGACATCGCCGCATCGGATATCTTGGCGATGCGACCCCCACCAAGGCCCGCCGCGAGGCGGTTCTGCGTCAGGCTCTGCGCGACGCTGGATTTGCCGTGCATCCGGCCTGGTTTGTCCGCGTGCCGGACACTGAGCCCGCAACGATGCTGCGCGTCCTGCCCCGGTTGTGGATGCCCAGTCATCGGGACTCCGCCCCTACGGCTATTATTGCCGCTGACGACGTGATGGCGCTGGCCCTGCTTCGCGCGCTGCACGAAACCCACGTGCATGTGCCGCGCGATCTCTCCGTCACAGGCGTGGATGATATTCCCTTTGCGCACCTCGCCGTTCCTGCGCTGACAACCCTGCGGTTTCCTGTTTCGGCGATGGCTGCGCGCGCTTTTCATATTGCATCAGGCCATGAACCAGCGCCGGATGTCCGACATCAGTTTCAGGCGTGTCCCGAATTAGTGGTGCGCGAATCATGCGCCTCACCGGCTGCATAAGCCAGAAAGAGGAAAGACAAGACCATGAGTAAAGCAACACTTCTGACATCTGCATTGGCCAATTTTGACCGCGCGGCTGCGCAATTGAGCGAAGAGTTCAGCGCGGACCTGCTTGTCAAAATCCGTTCGCCGCTGGAGCGGAGCGAAATTACGCTGTCGCCGGAGCTGAGCAACGGACGGGTCAACGTATATCGCGCGTTCATTGTGCACCATGCCAATGCGCTGGGGCCCTGCAAGGGCGGCATTCGCCTGAGTCCGTCCGTCACGCTGGACGATGTCACAGCGCTGGCCATGGACATGACGTGGAAATGCGCGCTGATCGGTGTGCCGTTTGGCGGAGGCAAGAGCGGCATCATGGCCGACCCGGCCACACTGACCCGCCAGGACAAGGAGATTCTGATCCGCAGTTTCACGCGCAATGCGCTGCGTCACATTCATCCGCTGGTCTATATCCCTGCACCTGACATGGGCACCAATGAGCGCGACATGGGGCACATTAAGGATGCGGTCACCAATTCACTTGGACAGGCCACCACACAGGGTTGCTACGTCACCGGCAAGCCCATCATCCTGGGCGGCATCCCTGGCCGCCGTGAGGCAACCGGCCACGGCGTGTCACTCACAGCCAGCGCGGCCATGGCTTCGCTGGGGCGCTATCTGTCAGGTTCCAAGGCCATTGTCCAAGGCTTTGGCAACGTGGGCAGCATCGCCGCCCTTTCGCTCGCTGAACAGGGTGTTCGCGTGGTGGGCGTGGCCGACTTGAATGGCGGTTTGTACAATGAAGAAGGCATTGATATCCCGGCGCTGATCGCCTACGTCAACAAGCACAACACCATCGTTGGATTCCCCAAGGCTGTTGCCGCTGATGGCGCGGCGCTGTTGACAGCTCCATGCGACATTCTGGTGCCTGCGGCGGCCGGCAACCAGATCACTGCGGAGAATGCGCCGCACATCAAGGCCAAGCTGGTTGCGGAAGGCGCCAACGGGCCCACCACACCCGAGGCGGATGCCATCCTCGAGGCGCGCGGCATCACGGTTGTTCCGGACATTCTGTGCAACGCGGGCGGCGTGTTTGTCTCGTACCTGGAATACACCCAGGAAACACAGCAGGAGCAGATGACGGCTGAGGAAGTCAACACGCGGCTTGAGCACCGCATGAAGGAAAAATTCGCGCAGGTCGAGGCTTTCGCGCGGGAACGCAAGATCTCCCTGCGCAACGCTGCGATGCTGCTTGCCGTGCGTCGCGTGGCGCAGGCTCTCGATGCTCGCGGCAATCTGCCGTAAGCCCTCTTGAACAACCCTTTCACCCTCGCATAAACACAATAACGGAGAAACATGAAACCCTTGGATACCCTGATTATCGGTGGTGGCATGATTACAAATGACCTGCTGCTGCCTTCCATCTACCACCTGCAGCGAACAGGCCGCGCCGGACGCATCAGTGTATGCGCATTGAACAGCGCGCCGCTGCGCGCGCTGGCCGAGAGCCGCGAGTTGAAGGAAGCCTTTCCCGGACAATCCTTTGACGCCTTTCCCGCGCTGACCGAGGCTCCGGACAAGATGTTTGCCAACCTGTACGATGAGGCGCTGTCCAAATTGGCTCCGCGTCAGGCTGTGGTCGTGGCGGTTCCGGACCAGTTCCATTACGAAATGGTCATGGCATGCCTGAAGCACAACCAGCACGTCCTGTGCGTCAAGCCGCTGGTCTTGAACTACGCGCAGGCAGCGGAGATTGAAGCGTTTGCGCATGCGCGTGGCCTGTATGTGGGCATTGAATACCACAAGCGCTTCGATCGGCGCTCGCTGGTGGCCAAGCGCCAGTATGAGGCCGGTCATTTCGGCGCCTTCATCATGGGCGAGGCGAAGCTGATCGAGCCGTATTATTACCGTCACTCCAATTTTCAGAACTGGTTCACCTGCGACAAGACCGATCCCTTTGTCTATGTGGGCTGCCACTACGTGGACCTCGTCTACTTCATCACGGGACTCAAGCCGGTCGGTTTGTCGGTCTCGGGCGTGAAGGGCCGTTTTCCGAACGGCAAGGAAGGGTATCTCTGGGCCAACGGACGCGTGCGCTATGAAAATGGCGCGCTGCTGACCGTGACGGACGGCCTGGGCTATCCGGACGACGCCGCAGGCAGCAACGATCAGGGCCTGCTGATGTATTGCGAAGGCAAGAACGCCACCGGCATGATCCAGCACAATGACCAGGATCGCGGCACGCACTACTGCTACCTCGACAACATCGGCTGCGCGGGCACCAAGTACAACTACGTCAGCCCGGACTTCTATCGCCTGGTTCCCTGGCAGGGCGGCGAAGGCGCGCAACCCGTCGGATACGGCTTTGACTCCGTGGCTGGGAACATCGAGGCCATGTTGCGCATTGAGAGCGAAACCGCCGGCCTTCCGGAGAAGGAAGCGTTGGCGCGTCGTCAGGCCATGATCAAGGCCATCGACAAACAGGGTATTCTGGCCACACCGGCCAACAGTTACATCAACGAACTCGTCGTCGAAGCCGCGCGGTTGTCCATCGTCAACGATGGCGCGTGGGCCGAGATTGTCTACAAACCCACTCCGCATGTGAAACTGCGCTAACGAATCAACCGTTTGAACGTACAAAAAAGGAAAAAACCATGGCTGAATACGATCTGACTCCTGTTGCGGTGCCACCCGTGAAAACCAAGTACCGCACGATTTGCACAAAAATCCCGGTTCCCGAGTCTTTGCCGATTTTCGAGGAACTGAAGCGCTCCGAGCCGCGTTCGATGATGGGACAGCCTCCCATTGTCTGGCATACGGCGAAGGGCTCTACGGTCGGCGACCGCTGGGGCAACCGCTGGATCGACTGGTCATCCGGCGTGCTGATCACCAACGCGGGTCATGGCCGTCCGGAGATTGTGCGGGCTCTGCGCGGCGTGTTAAAGCAGTCGCTGCTGGCAACCTATGTTTTCGTGCATGAGGGGCGCGCCACACTCACGCGCCTGCTGCGCGAAATCTCGCCCGATCCGGAGACCTACCAGGCCTTTCTGCTCAGCACGGGCAGCGAAGCCACGGAAAACTGCATCAAGCTGGCCAAGACCTATGCGCTTGAAAAGCATGGTCCCCAGAAGCGCGTACTGGTGACCTTCCTGAATGCGTTTCATGGCCGTACGCTGGGCTCCCAGTTGGCCGGCGGCAATCCGCGCCTGAAGAAATGGATCGGATGCGAATGTCCGAACTTCGTCCAAGTCCCATTCCCGGACGGCTACAAGAATCCGGACACGCGTTTTGAGCTCTTCCTTGAGACGCTGGCCGCCAAGGGCGTGACGCCGGATCAGATTGCCGGCGTGATGTCCGAGAGCTTCCAGGGCTGTGGTCCGGACTTTTTCCCGACCGAGTATGCCCAGAAGCTGGAGGCCTTCTGCCGCAAGCACGACATCGTGTTGATCATGGATGAAGTGCAGGCCGGTTTTGGACGCAGCGGCAAGATGTTCACCTTTGAGCATTATGGCATCAAGCCGGACCTGATCGCGTGCGGCAAGGGAATCAGTTCGTCGCTACCGATCTCCGCCGTGATTGGTCGCACGGACATCATGGGCCTTTACGCGCCGGGCTCGATGACCTCGACCCACTCCGCATCGCCATTCGCCGTTGCCGCGGCGATTGCCAATCTGGAAATCATGAAGAAGGAGAAGCTTGCGGACCGCGCCGCGAAGCTGGGCAAGATTCTCATACCCGAGTTACGCCGCATCCAGCAGCGCTGGCCCACGGTGCTTGGCTGCACGCAGGGGCGTGGTCTGGTGGCGGGCATCCAGGTTGTGAAGCCGGGCACGCGCGAACCCAACAGCGAACTCGCAACCAAGATCAACATCGCCTGCTTCCAGCGCGGACTGCTGATGTTTGCGCCGGTCGGCATCGCGGGCGAGTGCCTCAAGGTTGCGCCGCCGCTGACCATTTCGAAAGATGCGCTGCGTGAATCGCTGGCGGTCTTCGAAGAAGCCTGCGCCTCGGTGCTGGGCTGATCGGATTGTCCTTCCCGGCGTGATGCGCCGGACAGCCGCCCTGGTTTTCATGCCGTTCGCGCATGACAACCGGGGCGGTTTTGTTTTTGTGAGCAATGCGCAGGAAACATAGTCCTGCCGCTTTGTGTAGACGCGCCGGGGACGGCGCACGCTACACGCCCTCCAAAAACCTGAACGATTGGACTTAAACGATTCATCTGTCTGCGCTATTATGCCCAGCAGGAGTACGAGCCGCAGGGCGGATCGAAATCCAATTCAAAGGCTAAGCATGAAGCGAGTCTTGTTTGTTGGCGATATCAATGTGGATATCATCATGGGCGGGATGGAATCCATGCCGATCCCAGATCGCGAGATCACATGTCGCGCGTTCGACACCGTCATGGGAAGTAGCGCGGTGATCTGCGCTTCGGCTTACGCCGCACTGGGTGGCCACGCAGCCATGCTGGGACTGGCCGGAACGGACGAACTGGGCGAATTCATGATGCGCGGCATGCAAACGCAGGGGATTGATACTCACCTGATCCAGCGCACCTCCGAAACCAAGACCGGCGTCACGGTCAACCTGATCCACGGACGCACCCGTACGCAAATCACCTATCCGGGAACCATTACTGAATTTGATGGCTCGAACATCGGGCGGAGCACGCTGCGTGGATTCGACCACGTTCATTTTGCAGGTCCCTACCTGCAAACACGATTCCGTCCACACATTCATCGCCTGCTGGGACTGGCCCAAGAGATGAATATCAGCGCCTCGCTCGATCCGCAGTGGGACGCCACCGAACAATGGCAGGGACTGGAAAGCTGGTTGCCGTTGCTGACCTGGTTCTTCCCCAATGCCGATGAGGCCATCTCAATCTGCCACGCGGCCAACGCCAGGGAGGCCTGCGCGGCTCTTGCTCGTCGCACCCGGCAACCGCTTGTCAAAGCAGGCCGGGAGGGTTCGTTCGTGTGGAACAACAGCCGCGTGATGGCGATGCCGATGATCGATGTGCCGGTGGTGGATACGACCGGCGCCGGCGATTCCTTTGACGCTGGCTTTCTCTATGCTATTTTGGAGAAATCCATGTCTCTACGCAAAGCGGTTCAGTTCGCCACGGCTACGGCGGCGCGAAGTTGCATGTTTGCGGGTGGCGTATCTGCCCGCTCGTCCTATTCCGACGTCATTCAGATACTGGAGAAGTACGCATGAACGCATTTCAGAAGCTTCTAAACCTGCCTGAAAATGAGAAGCGGCGACTGGGCGTCGAACACACGCCGGCGGAAATTGCCCAGCAGCCTGCCATGTGGGCGCGCACCGCCGAACTGTTGCGCGCCCGGCGCGATGAAGTCGCCGGGTTTCTGCGCCGCGCCGGCGCAATCGGTGACCATCACGCCACCGTGGTGCTGACCGGAGCCGGTACCTCGGAGTTTATCGGCACCGCCATTGCCCCGGCTTTGCGACTGTCGTTGCAGCGCGAGGTGATTTCCATTCCTACAACGCACCTGGTTACACATTGTCGTGAGACGCTCCTTCCCGATGGCCATTATCTGGTTGTCTCCTTCGCACGCTCCGGCAATTCGCCTGAATCGCTGGCCACCTATCAACGGGTCAAGCGCACAGCGCCATCCGCCAGACAGCTCGTGATCACCTGCAACCGCGACGGCGCGCTCGCCGTAGCCGCGCGGCAAGACCCCAACGCCCTCTGTTTGGAACTTCCGGAGGAAACGAACGACCGCTCGCTGGTCATGACCAGTTCCTTCTCATCCATGGCCATGGCTGGCACGGGGCTGGGACTGCTCAACACGCCTGACCAAATCACCGCGTTGGCTGCGCAGGCTGGTGAAGGCGCCAATCGAATGATCGCCAACTCCGGTGACGCCCTGCAGGCTGCCGCCGCGCTGCCGTTCAACCGCGCATGCTTCCTCGGCTCCGGGGCTCTGTTTGGTACCATGCAGGAATGCCATCTCAAAATGCAGGAGATGACCGCCGGCCGCGTTGTCTGTCGGTTCGACTCGTTTCTCGGACTGCGGCACGGGCCGCAGGTGTTTGTCAATCAGGAGTGCATCGTGCTGGCCGCGCTGGCCACGAATCCCTCCGTGCGTCGGTACGAAATGGACCTGTTGCGCGAATTGGCGCGGAAGAAGCAGGGATGCGGCATGGTTGTCATCTGTGACCGCGTCACCGACGAACTGCGTAAGATGGCTTTCCACGTGATTGAGCTCTTCCCTAATGGGCAGCCAGCCATCGCTGACGAGCACCGCGTCATGACCGACGTTGTGGCCGGACAAATCCTGGGTGTGTTCAAATCAATAAGCGTCGGACTGAAGCCCGACACTCCGAGTCCGGACGGCACCATTAACCGGGTGGTGCAAGGTGTAACAATCTATGATCCTTGAAACCATTGCAGCCCAGAAACGCGGCGAAGCAAAAGGGCTCTTCTCGCTCTGCTCTTCCAATCCATTCGTGCTGGAAGCCGGCTTTCGCCAGGCTGCGCAGGATGGAACCAGTGTCTGCATTGAAGCCACATCCAACCAGGTTGACCAGTTCGGCGGCTATTCCGGACTGACGCCGGCGCAGTTTGTCGCGCGGGTTCACGAGATGGCTGTCGCGGCTGACTTTCCGGTCGCACGCGTCATCATCGGCGGCGATCATCTTGGACCCAACGCCTGGCGTCAGCTTGACAGCTGTACAGCCATGAAGCACTCCGTGGATCTCGTGCATGCATGCGTCGCCGCCGGTTACACGAAAATTCATCTGGATGCCAGCATGCCCTGCGCAGATGACATGCGTAACGGACAGCCGTACATGGAAACACACACGGCCGCAGAACGCACGGCAGAACTCTGCAAAGCGGCTGAAGCGGCGCATGCCGCGAAACCTTCCGGCGCAACACCGCCACTTTATGTCGTAGGCACAGAAGTGCCACGGCCTGGTGGCGCGCAAGCCGGTTCGTCAGGCGTGGAGGTCACTCGCGTCGTGGACGCCGAGGAGACGATCACGCTCACACGCGAAGCCTTCCGGAAACGCGGTCTGGAGCGGGCCTGGGAACGCGTGGTCGCGGTGGTGGTGCAGCCGGGTGTGGAGTTTGGCGACGCGGACCTGTTTGCCTACGACAGCGCGCGCGCCCGGAAACTTTCCACGATGATCGCTCACGAACCGCGATTGGTGTTCGAGGCGCACTCCACGGACTACCAGACCGAAACGGCTCTGCGCCAGATGGTGCAGGACCATTTTGCCATCCTCAAGGTCGGCCCGTGGCTGACATTTGCCGTCCGTGAAGCGATCTTTGCCCTGGCCATGATGGAGGACGAACTGTTGGGAATGCGTCCTGGACTTACGCGCTCCGGCATTCGCGAAGCGCTTGATGCTGCGATGTTGCACAAGCCCGAATACTGGGACAAGTACTATCGCGGCAACGAGGCGACCCGTTTGTTTGCGCGCAAATACAGCTACAGCGACCGTTCGCGCTACTACTGGACAGCCCCTGCAGTACAGGAGTCATTGGCGCGCTTGCTGGCCAACCTGGCCGGCGGTCTGCCGCTGCCGCTGTTGAGCCAATACCTCCCGGAACAGTATCATGCGGTTGTGAATGGCACGCTGCCCAACGATCCAAATAATCTGATCCTTCACCGGATCATGGGCGTGACAGGAATCTACGCGCGCGCGTGTAGACATGGTGCTTAGAACCGATCTCAAAACTGCATAGCGCGTGATGGTCTGTTTTTTGCGCAGAGCCAGGCGGGCAAGGGGAGCATGTTTGAGACGCGATGCCCGCGCGACGGATTCGGGCCAAAAACGCTCGGCATCAAACGGTGTCCCGTCATTCGCATGCGCGACGTCACGACCCATCCAAGGCGAGACAGCTCTAGTCGACAATCGCCCCATAGGCCGCAGTTTTCACACGATCCATCAGCGTGTACCGCCCTTTCGGCAGGTACTGGATCATGAGCAGCACGATCGTCTCTTCGGACGGATCAATCCAGACTTGTGTGCAGGTGGTGCCGCCCCAGCCATATTCGCCAACGGATCCCAGTTGTTTGCCTTCGCCCAGCGTGCGAAGCACGGAAACGCCCAGGCCAAAGCCAAAGCCTCGCCCGGCGGCCTCCATGGCCGGATGCCCCGCGGGTAATTGATCGGCTGTCATGAGTTCAACCGTCTTGCGACCCAACAGCCGCACGCCGTTCCACGCGCCGCCGTTCAGCAACGCCAGCGAAAAGCGCAGGTAGTCGCTGGTCGTGGAAACCAGCCCGCCGCCGCCGTTCTTGAATGTCCGGTTGCGCAGATATCCCTGAACAGACGGATCGGTCGCCAGAATGAGATCCCCCTGGTCATTCGGCGTGTAGACCTGCGCAAACCGCCCGGCTTTTTCCGGAGGAACCCAGAAGTCCGTGTCCGTCATGCCCAGCGGCTGGAAGATGCGGCGCTGCAGAAATCCGTCGAATGATTCGCCGCTGACCACCTCGACCAAACGGGCCAGCACGTTGGTGGCTGCGCTGTAACCCCATTGCAGTCCCGGCTGACGTTTCAGCGGACGTTTGCAGAATTCGTGGACAAATTTCTCGATCGTCCAATCTTCATCCCTCGCCTGCTCGACCAGGTCGTAGCTCAAACCTGCGGTGTGTGTCAGCAAGTCATGAATGGTGATGTTCCGGCGGAGCGGCATAGTCTGCCCGTTGTCATCCGGTCCGGGCGCCACACGCAACTGGCCAAATTCCGGAATCCAATTCTTAACCGGATCAGCCATGAGGAAGCGTCCCTCTTCAAAAAGCATCAGAACCGCCACACTGGTGACAATCTTGGTCAGCGAATGGATGCGAAAGATGGTGTCCTCCTGCATCGGCCGCTGATTCTCCACGTCCGCCATGCCGAAGCATTCCAGATACGGAAGCCCTCCGCGGCGCACCACGCTCACAACGCCGCCGGCCACTTCCCTGTTTGCCATGGCCCGCCGCATCAAATCGCCGATGCGTTCCAGCTCAGGCGTGCCAAGACCCACCGACTCCGGCTTCACTCGCTTCACCGGCCATTTTGCTACGCGCTTCATTCCGTTCCCCTTGTATCCGCCCGGCATTTCCAAGCTGTCTCTCATTCCTCGACCAGGATTCGCTGCCGGATCAATTTCCAGCCAGGGCCATTGCGCTGGATACCGCCCAATTCTGTTCCGACGTAACCTTCGTCATTGAGCAACTCGTTGATGGGATAACCAACCGATCCGCCGCATGAGTGGACATGGTATTCGCCCGGTGTGGTTTGACAGATCTTTGAAGGAAATCGCGGATCCGTGGCATTGGGAAGGAATACCTGATTGCCCATAAACCCGTCATCGCTGGATCGCTCGGAGCC
>Ga0316226_1004039_pt1 | contig 12000 bp, 6 predicted proteins | sample TBH18017metaG_FD_206009 | JGI IMG/M metagenome (GOLD analysis project Ga0316226, IMG submission 206009) | Freshwater microbial communities from Trout Bog Lake, Wisconsin, USA - TBH18017 | ecosystem: Environmental > Aquatic > Freshwater > Lake > Hypolimnion/Profundal zone | place: USA: Wisconsin... | reverse complement strand
ATGATCGGGCACTTGAACTGGATCTTGCTGCCCGTAACGATCGTTACCTGGTGGCCAGCCATGTTAACCGAAGAGCCCCAGGCGCTGAACTGTTGCCCGCCTGCGTTCCATGACTGGTCGGCGCCCACGACGAGGGGGCAGTTCAACGTGAATCCTTTCGTAGCTGCGCTCATGTCCACGCCGGACGCACCGAGCGTCAGTGTGTTTCCGACATTGATCTGGGCCGTGCCGCCCGGGTTGAGGATCCTGGCACCCGACCAAGTCTGGTCGGCGCCCAGCACCACGGTATTGGCCCCTGTGACCGTACTGTCCCACTGGGCCACATCGTTGCTGCCCGGCACCACGCCCCCCACCCAGCTCACGGCCAGGTTGAGGTTGCTGGTGTTGTTGTCCTTGACGATCGTCGCCGCGCTTGCAGGACTGATCCAAGCGAACATGGCCATGCTAAACACCATCCGGATGACCGTACTCAAATGCTTCCGTTGTGTCCGATTCATGCTCTCGTCCTCCATTGCGTTCATCGCCGTGCGTTCTTGATATCAACTGATCTCTGCCTGCCCAGCGCCCAAGCGTTCGCCGATTAAGCGATGCCGTATAAGCTTTGATCTACTGCCTTCAATGATAGCTGAAAAATGCATGGTTTGGCGAGTTGAAGAACGGCTCGCGAGGCCGCTTGCCCGCCAGTGTTTGGCGATGGCCACCTTGTTCGACGCAAAGGCCACCGTCTGCGAGTAGACGCCCGCCGACACCAGGATCGCGTCATTGGTCGTGGCATGCGCCAGCGCATTGGTGATCGATGCGTACGGCGACGTGCTCAAATTGCCGGTATTGCTCTCAAGACCGTTCTTGGATACATACCACGTTCCGGCATGCGTTGCGCCAGCAGCCGCCATAAGCAGCACCGCCAGCATCACCTTTAACCCTGCGTGCGTGTCATCGTGCATGTCCTGTCTCCCTTTGGCTGGAAATCTGCGCCCTCATCCCCATGGCCGCAACCGCCGCTCAAAAGAAACCTGCGCCATCACTAGCACTCACCGTGTCATCGTCACCAACGGCGCAACCGGCGCCAGCGCCAGATCCACCGTCCCCAGCACGTTCGTCGTGTAGCAGACGTAGCGGTCGTGCAGGCAGAACTGCGGGTGCGGGTGGACGTGGTAGCGGCCGCGCATCGCATAGGGCGGCAATTGCGTCACCAACGCCACCTCGCGCTGAGTCGTGGCGTTGAAGAAGGCCACCTGCCAGGCGTCGGCCGGCCAGGAGACAATGTCGCCTGCCAGCAACTGGCCTGTGCGATCGGCATGCGAGTGCGAATGACCGTGCGGCCAGATCGTCTCTGCCTTGCCGGTGCGGATGTTGACCTTCTTGGTGCCCTGCTTCGGCCCCTCGGTATAGTCGATGTACCAGACATGCTCGCCGTCCGCGTCCCACCACTCGTGACCGCGGTTGGCGGATGGCAGAGGGTCGTCAGGCAGGATCTGCCAGGCTGGTTTGTCGCGGCGGATCAGCCAGAGGCGGTCCTTGACCACGCCCGGCTCACCGGTGAACGGGTCCCACCAGTGATCCTGCATGATCAACATCAGGTCGGGATCGGTCGGACTGAACTGCGCATGGTCGTAGCGGTGGTCAAATGCCTGCCAGACGCGGAAGGGCGAGCCGTCCAGCGGCAAGTCGCCCACGATCCATTCGCGGCCGCACTGCGCATCGATGGCGAAGGATTTCTTGTCAGCCGAGCGCGTCAGGTGGGATGCCAGCGTCATCGGCTGCCGATTGCGTACCAGTTCCGCCGGCAGGGCATTGATGCACACCGGCTTGTCGCCGGTCTGCGGCCCGCTTCGCCAGAGTTCCGGGCCACTGGTCCAATAGGCCTCACCTGTGACCAGATCGATGTGCGGATGACCGTCGAGTTGCGCCTCGGGCACGAGCCGGATCTCGCCAGCCTCGAAATCGATGACCGCCAGTTGCTTGTGCCGCCCGGGGGGGAAGGCACAGGTCAGCCAGAGAAACCGGCCATCGTCGGTGAAACTTAGATTGGTGTAGTAGAAGTGCTGCTGCACCGGCGCGATGCGGCGGGAGAGAATCAGGCTCTCGACGCCGGAGACGGGTTCGCACCAGCGCGTGAAAAGCCTGGATGTTTCGGGTGTGGTCATGTTTCCTTGTCTCGCTTCAGGCTGCCAGCACGATTGAGCCTTGAAACCGCAGATGAACACAGATCAACGCAGATAGGCTCATCGCAATCAACACATTGCAGCGCAAAACCAAGTTCACCGAATAGATGAAAGCCGTTTCTGTTGCAAGATCATGCCAATCAGCGTCTATCTGCGTTTATCCGCGGTTCAACTGCTCTTTCTAGGTTGAGTCTTGTGAACAACAATAACGTGATTCCCTTGGCAGGGGGTAAATCTGCGATTTGGCGCATCATCCCTTCGCTGCGACTGCCCCTTTCGTTGGTCAAGCCCGTCTGCGCAGGGAAAGGACCACGCCGTCGTCAGCCTTGAATCTGCAAGCGAAACCGTTCTCCTTCACAGGCGCGCCATCCCCGTACAGGACCTTGTCAACGGTCCAGGCCTGGTCGATCAGGACCGTCGCAGTCAAAGCTTCCGGCCCGCAGTTGATCAGCACCCCAATGGCTGAATCCTTGTCCGCAGAATGCTCGGTGATCGCAACCAGCGGATGGGTCTTGCTGATGATCCTGGTCTTCAGGGACTCTCTGGCGATCATCGCATAGATCTTCCAGTATGGTTCTGCCACGCTGTTGTTGAAAACCCCGGGCCGCTGGACCAAGTCCGATTCCAGAGGCATGGTCAGAAAGCAGACCCTGCCTTTGCCATATGCAGTTGATGTGAGCACAGGATTGCCGTCCGCTTCAGCCGCCAGGACCTCTGACCGCTCGGGTTCGAGATCGAGTCTGAAAGACCCGTTCAGGTTCAGTTCCACCGGCCCGCCTTCACCCGGAATGCGAATCACAGCACGTTCGCTGCGGCGTGACCTGGTCTTGACCTTGTTGCCGGTCACCGGTCCGACATGTTCGATGTATCCATCGTCCATGGAGATATACAGAACAGCTCCCTGTTCGACCCTCTTCAGCACCTCGGTCATTTTCCGTTTCGGCACGCCGTGTGTCCCCCGGACGCACGGGATGAGATAGAAAGGAGCGTCCCGGAGCGGCTGGTCCTCGAACTGGAACCCGATATCGAACCCTGCCTGCTTGGCCAGGATGAACGCGCTGTACGCCACGCCCCAGTGGTTCTGGTAGGTATTGAGGATGCAGACCCCATCCACGCGTCGCGCGGGCAGTTCACCGCAGGGCAGGCTCTCGATCATCTGCTTCAAGCGTGCCATTTCCTTCAGCACGGGCTTTGTCCTTCCGGCCAGCGTGACAAGCCCGAGTTCGCTTTCGCACGCGGCCCAGTCGTAGGGCGGATGGGTCAGATGGGTCTGGTCGAACGCGCACCACCAGACGAACCCGTGGCAGCCATTCGCCCAGATATTGAGCAGGCTCGCCCGCGCGAACGCGGCCGACCTGGCATCATCAGCCACCATGGGCCCCATGTTGCCGATCTCTTCCACAAAACAGGGCTTGTTGCCAATGCTGCTGTAGAACACGCTTTCAGCAACCGCGTGCATCACCGGCCTGATGGTATCGATGGGATCGAAGTCCGTGTAAGGGGTCCAGTACGGATACGGGTGAGTGGTCAGGATGTCGGTCAGCTCGCCCTGGTCCTGCATGGTCCAGGTCCCTGCCGGGGTGAGGCTGTGCATGCCTGACACGAGGGGCCTGGATGTGTCCATGGACCTGACGGCGTCAGCGATGGCCGCTGTCCAGACCCACGCGTCCTCGCGCATTTCCACGTGCCCCTGCATGCAGTTGCATTCGTTTCCAAGGTCCCAGGCCAGGATCGCCTGGCTGTCCTTCATGGTCTTCACGAAGTATTTTGCGAAACGGACCTGCCACATGATCGCCGTCTTGTCGGTGATGATGTCCAGGCCTTCCAAAGCCGGCGGGACATGGAGTCTGCCGCTCATGTGTCCGGTGATGAGCCCAACCACCAGCTTCAGTCCGTGCTTTTCAGCCAGGTCAGCGAACTCCCTGAACCGGGCCATGGCTTGTTCCGACATGCCAGCCCGGCCGGCCTCTGTTTCGGGAAGCTCCTCGGTCTCGCTGAACCGGTATTCCTTGAGCACGCCGCCGCCGCCGTAAAGCCTGTGGATGGGCTGAAAGTCAGGCCAGAGCGGAAACACGCGCAGGACCTGGAGACCTGACTTCGCCAGCAGTTGCAGGTCTCGCTCCACCACGGCAGGTTGCCAGTCCCGCCACATCGCCGTACCGGCGTGCGAGGCCCAGTAATTGCAGCCAATGAAGAACCTGCCGAGTTCCGGGAAGATCCGTTCCGTCGAACCCATCTGTTTCCGTCCTTCGCTTTGCATGGTCATCCCTGGCTGCTTTTCCACAGTTCCGCACGCTCCCGTGAGAGCGTCCGGAACGCGGCGCACATGGCCTCAATGGCTGCCTTGCCATGGCCCGCGCCTTTCGGATCACTGTACCATCTCGCCATAAACCCGCCGTTGGACCTGCCCAGCGTCTGGACGAGTTTGCCGCAGTATTTCCGGATGTCGTCCGTCGAACCGCGCACCATGGTGTTCTGAATATCCACGGGACACCAGAACGTGATGCGTCCGCCGAACCGTTGGCCCAGGTTCTCGAGCCCCATGTTCTCCTGCTGGTCCATCTGGATGACATCCAGGCCGGCCTCAATCAGGTCGTCCAGGATGGACGTGATGTCGCCGCAGGAATGCAGGAAGGTCAGCAGCTCCGCGTCGTGCGCAGCCTTGTAGACGCGTGCGTACCTGGGTTTCCAGATCTTGCGCCAGGCGTCAGGCGCGATCATGAGCCCCTTCTGCAGGCCCCAGTCATCGCACCACATGTAGCCGTCAGCGCCGGCCTTCGCGAACCGTTCGATGGCGTACAGGTTCATATCCACGAGCAGATCGATCAGTTTTCCGAGAGCTTCGGGCTCGGCGATGGTGTCCACCCATGTATTTTCCAGGCCCCTGATGAAGTGCACGCGTTCATACAGGGAAACGCCCCAGGCCAGCAGAAACTTGTCCCCTGCGCGCGGCCGGCCGAGGGGCAGGTCGCCCCAGCGCTTCTCATCGCGCATGTCCGGGATGACCAGCTTGTCCCAGTCAGACCACTCCTTGAGCGCAAAATCCTTCACTTCGCCCAGTTTGCAAACGCCCACGTTCTCCCAGACGCTGCCCCACTGGTCAACGCCGCTGCTGGGCCTGTCATCGAGGGACGGGTTCATCCCGGTGCCCACAAAATCATTGCCGAATGGTTCAGGGAGTTCACCGGGTATCCGGTCAGCTCCCTGGAAACGGATGGTCCTGATCACGGCTTCTCTGGACGTCACAACTCATGCTCCTTCAATCGCTGTTTAGCCATACGCATGGTGCCGTACGCACAGCCCGCCCACCGGCCTCCCGATCGAATCCCGACTCACCGCATCTTCTTCATCTCAAACGTCTTGCCCGCCAGTGCTTCCTTGACGTACACGCCCCAGTAAGGCGTCGGCGTGTAGTTCCAGTCCGAAATCACCATCGGCCCGCAGGCGGGGTGGAAGCTGAACCCCGTCCAGTTCAACCGCTGCGCCTGGATCAGGCCCAGCACGTCCTCCGCCCACCCGTCCAACGGATACCGCTCCGCATCCGGGATGAACTGGAAGCTCTTGTAGTCGGGCGGACAACCAACCTCGCCGACGAAGATCGGAACCTGCGCCGCGGCGTCCAGCGTGTTCTTCTGCCAGTCCTTCTTCCACGGGTAGATATGGCTCGAATACATGATCCCGTGGCCGCCGCGGTCATCGAGGGCAAACCCCTTCACGACGCCCGAAAGGTCGTAGCCCCAGTCCAGGCCGCCGGCAATCACGATGTTCTTCGCGCCGGTCGCGCGCACGGCGTTCACCAGCGCCTGCATGCCTGGTGTTGAATCGCCGCTGGGCTTGTCCTTGTTCTCGGCCACGTTGACGTCGGTGACCGTGTTCTCCTTGCTCTTCAACGCGCCGCCGTCGCGCCACACCTTCCACGAGACGCTGTGCGCCTCGTTGAACAGTTCGAACATCACGGCGGGGTGGTTCTTGTAGCGCGTCGCTGCGTCCTTCCAGAAGGCGACGTGTTGCTCGGTCGGCCAGCCAAAGCCGTGCAGGTCGAGCACCAGGTACGCGCCACGCGCCGCCGCAGCGGCAACCGCACCGTCGACGATCTTGCGGTACGCCAGGCCGCCTTCGGCCGGATTCTGCCACGGGCCGCGCCCGAACCAGAACGTCTCCATGACCGCCAGGCGGATGACGTGCGCATGCCACTGGTCGATCGCCACCGGAATGGTCCGCAGGATGTTCTCGCCGCCAGCCGACCACTGCATGCTGTCCACTGAAAGCCCCTGCAACCACACGGCCTTGTTGTCTGCCGTCTCCAAGCGGTTGCTGGCGACGTGTAAGTCCGGCGGGAAACCGACCGTATTGGTCGGCACAAGCGTGACCGAGGGGATGATCGGCGGCGGCGCCGGCGGCGGCGGAATCTCAGAGACAGAAATCGGCACCAGGTGGAAATCGTCAAAATCGAGCGTCCCGCTGGCTGGCTGAAGAAGCGTTGGCATGATCTCCAGGCTCGTCGCCTCTGCGGGCACACGGAACTTCTGGCTGCGCAACTCCCACGCGTTCTGCGTGCCGCGGAAGATCGGCGGCGACGGCGTCCCGACCACCTTGCCGCCGGCATCCTTGAAGTTCATCATGATCCGCCCGTCGAACCACACCTGCTTGCCGACCTTGATGTCCTGGAAGCGCACGCGGTAGCTCAGTTCAAAGGCCTTGTACTCGGGCTTCATGGGCACGGCCCGATACACCAGCACCATTTTGTCCGGCTCGGTGCTGTGCAGCCGCATGAAGTGGTTGGCGCCCTCGGCCACGCAACTGATGTTCGTCGTGTTGACGCTGAACCAGCCAGGGGCCACGTTGTCCGCGCTGCCTGACTCGAAATCGCCGGTCGAGAGCAGCGAAGCCGCCGGTGCTGCGACTGTCGGCGCGTCCGCTGCCACGCCCCACCCCGCCGTCGCCAGCGTCAGAGCCACGCTCACCATCGCCGCCAGTTGCCATGTTCGCATCGTGTTGCTTCCTTCGTTTCCTGTCTTCATTCCAAGGTAGGCTTATGCCCGCAACCCAACTGGTAAGGACGCCTCCCCGAGGGGCGCCCGCGGCGCGTTCGGGAAACGCGCCCTACCGATCCAGCGATGCAACGATCTAACAGCCCACTGAGAAAAACAACTGCAGACGCCGGGGACGGCGTCCCTCACATCCCAAAACAACGTTCTTGCCCATTTCCTGGAGGGTCGGCGTCCCTGAGCATGTCGAGGGGGCCGACCGGTTGTTTCCGCGCCGAAAGTCCTCTTTCAACGGTCTATTAGCGCACGAGAATGGCGGTGCCAGCAGGGCGCATCAGCCACACCTCTGTGTTGCTATTGCGTTTCTGAACCACGTAGCCCGACGCGTCCGTGGCAAAGGCCGGCGCAAGCGCGCTGGTGGACGACAGGATCTTCCATGGCCCTGCGCCCGTCGGAGTGGCCTTCACCAGCACCGTGCCAGCCGTTGAACTCACGCTGCCGGCAACGGCCAGCAAATCGGCGTTTGCCCCGCTGGCGTCCACACGCAGCACGCCACCGGCAAAGATTACATTGCCCGTCACCGTCAACGTGCCGATCCCACCCACGCTGCCCGGATCAAGGATGCCGCCGGCATTGACGGTCACCGCCGCGGCGTTGTTCGTCACAATGGCGCCCGTGCCGGTCAGCACGGCGTTGCTCCACACCGTGGCCGGACTGACAATCAAGCCGTTGATCGCCAATGTGCCATTGGTGACGGTCGTCGGGCCGGTGTAGCTATTGGTGCCGGAAAGGACCCATCTTCCCACGCCATCCTTGAGCAGGCTGGTGCGATTCACAACACTGTTATTGGTGATGCAGCCTTGGATCGTATTGGCAGCCGTGTTGACGCCCTTCAGCATCAGCGTCTTGCTGCCTGCGCCAGTGGCTGTGAAATTCGTGGTGAACACGAGCGGCCCCGTTCCGGAGGCGTCAATTGTTCCGCCACCCGTCGTACCGGCCAAGTTGATCACGCGGTCGCTGGTTTCACCCGTTCCGAGAACGGTTATTTGCCCTGCCGTCGTCACGTTGCCCAGACTAATGGTGCCATTGGCAATGGTGACTGGATGGCCCAAGCTGCTGCTGGCAGCGCCGCCGACCACCCGGTTCAGAGTCGTCACGGTGATACCGCCGTTCTGCACGTTCATCGGGCCAACGGCCCACGTGCTGTTGGTGCCACTCAGGATCTCTGTTCCCGAGCCAATCTTGTTCAACGTGAGGGAGCCTGTCCCGGCCAGAATGTTGCCGCTAAACGTGCCATTGGCGTTGTTGTCGCCGAAGTTCAGGGTTTGGGCGTTGGAGTGATCATTAACCATGTTTCCAGACCCATTCAAGCCATTGATCACCAAAGTGTATCCCAATCCATTAACATTGGAATTAAGCGTGAGTTCGCCAAAGACGTAAACATCACCCGTGCGAGCGCCGTTGGGTAAGTCAGCGACGCCGGTTGTCGACAGAACTTTCAGATTTCCCAAAATGATCGTATCGCCGGTATATGTTGTCGCCCCGTTCAAAACAACACCATTGTCAGCGCCAGACATGGATGGCGTATTGTAAAAGACCACGCCCGCGCTGCCACTGATCCCCCCGTTGATATTGAAACCCACACTATTACCGGCAGAACCATTACTCGATCCGATTACGCCTCTTACGCTGCCAAAGTCGAGTTGCTTGGTGACGATGATGCCGGTCCCGTTGTAGTTGGCGAAGACAGCACCGCTGGTGATCGTCAGCTTGCCCGTTCCGGTAAAGGTGCCGGAAGACCCAGCTCCGCTCGTTGTGAGGAAGAGTGCGTTCACCGTGGTGTCGCCATTGACCGTGTTCGTGGTCGTGGTCGGTATGGCCAAGTTGATGTTATGGTCAGTAGCCGAGCCGCCTGTGATGCTGGTGTCATACTCCCCGGCTGCCAACGGGCGTATGCCGTTCGCAGCATCATAGGTCACGAAGCTCGAGCCGCCGCCGGCGGCGTTGGTGTCACCGATTGCCCAGGGGATGATGCCGATATTCTGCGACCCTGCTGCGCCGCTACCGCCGACTAGCGCCGGTGTCGTGCCCAAGCTCAAGTTCGCACTGTTCGCCGTAGCCGAGACGATGGTGTTCTGGCCGAGACTCGCGCCACGCATGAGGACAACCCCGTCGTTGGTATGGACCAAACTGCCGGCGAGAAGTTGGCAGTTCCGGGCAGCGCCATTCACAAGCGTGATGCTATTCATCCCGCCACCAAAGGGAGGCGCGTCGGCGCTCAGGGCACCGAAGATCGTATCCGCCGAGTTGATGCCGCTGTTGCCAGTCACGGTCAGCACCCCGCCTTGGAGCGTGACACTCCTGGCCCGCGTGGTGCCGCTCACGCCGCTGACGCTGCTGTCAAACGCGAGGGTTGCGCCAGGCTTCACGACAATGTCATCATTGGCCAGCGCCCCATTCGTGTTGGCCAGCGTCAGCGTGCCGCTGGCTACGGCTGCCATGCCGGAAAAGCTGTTGGCGGCGGTCAACGCGACGTTGCCGCCGATGGCAAGGACTTTGTTTCCACTCAGCGCGTTGGGGGCCGAAAGCGTCAACGTGGCCCCGCCGCCGCCCAAGAGGTAGCCATTCGGACCCGCCGTGATCGTGCCGGACAGCGTGGAGTTGGCCGAGGCGCCCAGATACAGCGCGGTGTAGCCACTGGTGCTGAAGTCGATGCTGCTGCTGTCGGCGTTGGTCAGTACGAGGGTGCCGGTCGAGTTCGTGGCGATCTTGCCGCTGGCCACCCAGGCGCCGGCGTTGGCATAAGCACCAGCGGCGTTCAATGCTGCGCCGGCGTTGATGGCGACGAATCCGCTGGATGGTACCGCTCCGGCGCCGAACTGCATCGTTCCGCTGCTGATCACCGTGCCGCCGCTGTACGTGTTCGCGCCGTTGAGGTTGAGCGTTCCGGCGCCAGCCTTGGTCAAGCTGTAGCCGCTGCCGGAGATCGCGCCATTCAGCGTCTCCGTGCCGGCGGTCACGTTGACCGTCTGATTGGTCGTCATCGCCGTGGCGGGGTTGTAGGCGAACGTGCCGGCACCAGCCTTGGTCACGTCAAAGATGCCGTTGCCCCCGCTGATCGCGCCGCCCACCGTCAGGGTCGAACCATTTGCGGTCAAGGTCATCGGAGCGGCCAAGGACACCGGTCCGTTGCCCAAGTGGAGGTTCGTCGAATTGGCAAAGGTAAAACTGCCATTCCACGCCATGGCGGTGTTGTTGATGTTCGTGGTGATCCCGGTATTGTTGCCGATCGTCGTGCCGTTGCAGAGCGTCAGCGTTCCGGAGCCCAGCGCAGCGGTGCCGTCGAGGTAAAGTCCACCGTTGGAGAGGATTGTGGATGTCTGGTAATTCGGGCCATACAAGAAGAAATTCGCGGCACCCACGAGCACCAGGGCGCCGTTGGTGACACTGTTCTGTAGCGACAGCGCCTTACCCGCGTTGACCGTCAGTGTGCGCGTGACGCCGCCCAGGTTGAGGTTCAAATTCGAATTTGCGGTCACACTGCCGAAAGACACGGTCTGGTTGAGAACCGGATTGACGGTGATGTCTCCGCCCAGCGTGAGAGTCCGACTTGCGTTGCTATCCGAACGCAAGTTCAGCCCGTAATTTCCGGCATAGTTGAATACGAGGGGCGTGGAGAGCGTCGTGTCGGCGCTGAACGTGGCCCCCTGGTTCGCGGTGTTCGTCAGCGAAATATCCCAGATGCCGTTGACGATCCCGCCGACCCAGTTGGCGGTGTTGGTGTAATCGTACGGCCCGGCTCCGATCTGGGCAAACCCGTTGGTGGCCGCCCGAGTGGTCTGCTGGCTCCCGAGCAGCATCGCGCCACTCAATGCCACCACCGCCCACGCGTTCGCTTTGCTTTGCACTGCGTTGACTCGTTTCATGATTGCATCCTCACTGCTCATTTTCCAACCGAACACCGCCTGCCGCACTCAGACATCCCCTCGCCAGCCGCACCGCCGCAGCACGGCCCGCGCTTCATCCTCTTTGCCGCCCCAACACATCACATACATGCCTTCGGGTCCCACGGCCTCCAGCAGGGGCTCGACCTCTTCCAGCTTTACACCTCACCGCCTGCACACTCTTGCCGGCCGCCTTGATGCGGCGATACAGATCGTACCAGCGTGGCGAACCTCCCCCTTCGATGCCAGCCTGGGGCGTCCATTCAATGGCGTCGAGGTGCTGCATGGCCTGCGTGCCATCGAGGTGGTACATGCTGTATGCCCGCGGCTGCGACCAAGACCGCATGCCTTATTCGATGATGATCACGCTTCCGGCTGGGAAGCTAGAACGCTCATACGCACCCCGATCAAAACCAGCACCCAGCGGACGGTGAACACCGAGCAAGTCCATCGTCACGCCCAAAGCCGTCAGGTTCGTGCCGGTATCCACAGCCGGCGACAGACGCTGGAGTTGGTAGTTGCCAGTTGCGGCGTTGACATACAGCGGTATCGCGTTGGATGTGTTATTTCCCAGATCGCCCAGCGTGTTGCCGAAAATCGAACTATAGGTCGCGCCGCTGGCATTGCCGAAGAAGAGGCAGTTCTGCACCGATCCGCCAGCCGACATGCCGCCCTTGCTGACGCCGTATCCGGCGTTGTCCGTGAACAGGCAGTTCTTGGCAATCGGCACGACATCCCACTGGTTGGTGGCGAAATCGCCCAGGAAGCCGCTGCCGTTGTTGCTAACCACCGTGCAGTTGTAGAGCCAGCACTGCCCGGCCCAGCCGCCGCTGGTCTGGTTAAAGTACACGCCATGCGCATTGTTCCGCGCCACCAGGGTGTTCCGTAGCGTGGGTAGTTGCA